>Ga0247742_10000151_pt1 | contig 59583 bp, 45 predicted proteins | sample UWRJL208509C2_FD_180944 | JGI IMG/M metagenome (GOLD analysis project Ga0247742, IMG submission 180944) | Plant litter microbial communities from Arlington Agricultural Research Station in Wisconsin, United States - UWRJ-L208-509C-2 | ecosystem: Environmental > Terrestrial > Plant litter >...
AACGCCGTTAAGCAGGTTCTGACCAACCAGTACGGTGTTGAATCGTCCCGCGTTCAGTCTGTTGGCTACGGCGAATCCCGCCCAGTTGCTGACAACAAAACTGACGCTGGCCGTGCAGTTAACCGTCGCGTAGAAGCGCAGGTTGAAGCTCAAGCTAAGTAATTAGCCCGCAGCTCTGAGAAAAGCCCGGCTTAGGCCGGGCTTTTCTTTGTCTGGGATTTGGTCAGAAGGGTGTCAGCCGACTTTGATGGTGCCTGACCCAACGTCTTCCCGATCAGGCTCGCTCTCACCCTTTGAGGCGGAAACAGCGGCAACTGCGCCAATCACCAGGATCGCCGGGCTTTTCAGTTGAAACGCCAGGGCATCGTGCTCCATGGCCGTCAGCGTGCTGCGGCATTCCCGTTGCTGGGGCAGGGAGGCATTCTCGATCATCGCCACCGGTGTATCGACTGACAGGCCGCCCGCCAGCAGTTGCTCACGGATCTCGCTCAATTTCGCCACGCCCATGTAGATCACCAGCGTCGTGCCGCCTTGTGCCAAAGCCTGCCAATTGAGTTGGCTGCCGTCCTGAGTATGCGCCGTGACCAGCGTCACGCCACGGGCCACACCGCGCAGGGTCAGCGGGATATCGCACTGGGTCGCTCCGGCCAGGCCGGCGGTGATGCCATTGACCAGTTCCACCACGACCCCACGCTCACGCAACCACTGCGCCTCTTCACCGCCGCGACCAAAGATGCACGGGTCGCCACCCTTGAGGCGCACCACACATTTGCCGTGGCGCGCATAACGCAGCATCAACCGATGAATAAACGCCTGGGGCGTCGAACGGCAGCCGCCACGCTTGCCCACGGCGATGATTCGCGCGTCCGGACAATACTCAAGCACCGCGCTGTTGACCAAATCATCAATCAGCACCACATCCGCTTCCCGCAAGGCGCGCACCGCTTTGAGGGTCAGCAGCTCCGGATCACCCGGGCCTGCGCCCACCAGCCAGACTTTTGCGTTCATGTTTGATTCCTCACGAGGTGACGGCAATGAGCTGTCCAGCCGTGGCCAGCAGTCGTTTGATTTCCGGCACGCAAGACCCGCATTGCGTGCCACAACCCAGTTCCCGTTTCAGCCCCGGCAAGTCCAGGCCACGCTGGATGCCGGCGCAGATCGCGCCCTGGATGACGTTCTTGCAGTTGCAGAGAATTTTGTTGTCCGTGACGGAGCCCGCGTGGTTGCCCGGTGGCGTGCTCAACGGTGCCAGCAGCCAGCGGCGCAGTTGCGGGTCGCTGCGGCCGTCGGCCCACAACGCCTGCAACCAATGCTGGGCAAGGGTTTCGCCGGCCAGGCGAATCGCGGTGATCCGACCGTTGTCGAGGCGCACGCGTTTGCCGATCGCCCGCTTCGCGTCGTCGTAGGCCAATACTGGCCCGGTGTGCAAGCCCAGGTGTTGATCGATGTCCCGCAGCAATTGCGGATCGGGGGCGCTGGCGTTGGCTGCGCGTATGAGCAGCGCCGGGCGCTCACGTCCAGTCAGGCTCAGGCTGGCGTAGGAAAACGCCTCGCAGAGCGGACGCAACGTCTCAAAGTGTTGTTGGACATTGCCTTCGATCAGTACGAACAAGCGCCACGGCAAATCCACCGCTTCGATATCCACCGCGCTGTGCTTGAGTTCCGGCTGCTTGGACAGGGGATCGAAAGCCGGCTGCGTCAGCGCATTCACGCCGCCCTTGAGGAACCGATCGCCCCAGTGCATCGGCAAGAACGCCTGGCCGGGGCTGACGCTGTCGTCCTCGGTGACGGCGACGATCAGCGCCCCGCGCCGGCTCTTGAGGTTCACCAGGTCACCGTTGTGCAAACGGTGCCGGCGCAAGTCATCCGGGTGCAGGCTCAGCACGGCTTCACTGACGTGGCCGAACAATTGCGCGGCGGTGCCGGTGCGACTCATGCCGTGCCATTGATCGCGCAAACGGCCGGTGATCAGGATCAGCGGAAACTGGCCGTCACGTTGCTCCTTGGCGGCGTGATAGGGCTCGCTGATGAATCGTGCGCGGCCATTGGCGGTGGGGAAAACCCCGTCCAGGTACAAGCGGGCGGTGCCGACGCTGGCGCCTTCCGGAAATGGCCATTGTTGCGGGCCGAGGCGGTCGAGCAGGGCATGGCTGATGCCGGACAAGTCCAGGTCGCGGCCACGGGTCAGCACTTTGTATTCGTCAAACAGCTCAGCCGGGCGCTCAAAGGCGAACAGGCTGGGCCGGCCCGGACGCAGACGTTTCTCCAGGCGTTGTGCGAAATCGACGGTGATCGCCCAGTCCGGACGCGCTTCACCCGGTGGGCTGATGGCCCGGCGCACGTGGGACATGCGCCGTTCGGAATTGGTGACCGTGCCTTCCTTTTCGCCCCAACTGGCCGCGGGCAACAGCAGATCGGCAAACCGGGCGGTTTCAGTGGTGCGAAAGGCTTCCTGCAACACCACGAACGGGCAGGCTTCCAACGCGGCGCGCACGGCGGACTGGTCCGGCATCGATTGCGCGGGGTTGGTGCAGGCAATCCACAACGCCTTGATGGTGCCGCTGCGCACTTGCTCGAACAACTCGATGGCGCTCAGCCCAGTGTGCTCGGGCAATTGCTCGACGCCCCAATAATCAGCGACTTCGGCGCGATGCTGGGCATTGGCCGCGTCGCGATGGCCCGGCAGCAGGTTCGACAGACTGCCGGTTTCCCGCCCGCCCATGGCGTTGGGCTGACCCGTCAGGGAGAAAGGTCCTGCACCCGGTCGGCCGATTTGCCCGGTGGCCAGGTGCAGGTTGATCAGCGCGCTGTTCTTCGCGCTGCCGGCGGTGGACTGGTTCAAGCCCATGCACCACAACGACAGGAAGCTCGGCGCACGGCCAATCCACTGCGCACATTGCTGCAATTGCTCGACACTGATGCCGCACAGTTGCGCGGTCATGGTTGGGGTGTAGTCGTGCACTAGGCGTTTGAGTTCGGCGAAGCCTTCGGTGTGGGCCTGGATGAAATCGCGGTCGATCCAGCCTTCCCACAGCAGCAGGTGCAAAATCCCATGGAACAGTGCGACGTCGGTGCCGGGCAAAATCCCCAGGTGCAGGTCAGCCAAATCGCAGGTGTCCGTACGCCGAGGGTCGATGACGATGACTTTCATCTCGGGGCGTGAGGCTTTGGCGGCTTCGAGGCGGCGAAACAGGATGGGGTGGGCGTAGGCCATGTTACTGCCGACGATTAGCACGCAATCGCTGAGTTCCAGGTCTTCATAGCTGCACGGCGGTGCATCTGCGCCGAGGCTGCGTTTGTAGCCGACCACCGCCGACGACATGCACAGCCGTGAATTACTGTCGATGTTGTTGGTGCCCACCAGGGCCCGGGCCAGTTTGTTGAAGCTGTAGTAGTCCTCGGTCAGCAGTTGCCCGGAAATGTAAAAGGCCACGCTGTCCGGGCCGTGTTCGGCGATGGTCTCGGCGAACACGTTGGCCGCGTGTTCGAGGGCGGTATTCCAATCGGTGCGACTGCGAGCCAGGCCTTTGCCCAGGCGCAGTTCCGGGTACAGCGCTCGCGCGGCGTGGTCGCCGGTGAGGTGCAGGGTCGAGCCTTTGCTGCACAGCTTGCCGAAGTTCGCCGGGTGCGCGGGATCGCCGCTGACGCCGAAGATCTGTTCGTCGTCATGCTCGATCAGCACGCCACATCCCACGCCGCAATAGCAGCAGGTGGAGGCGGTTGTCTGACGGCTCATCAGCCGGCTTCCTGTAGGACGCTGGCGTTTTCACCAAACATCAGGTGATCGCGGTGCTCGCCAATGGCCTGATTCTCACGAATTTGTCGGAAATACCAACCGCCATCCGCCGTATCGCCGTACAGACAGGCCCCGACCAGCACGTCATCCTTGATCACCAGTTTCTTGTAGATGCCGTCGATGGGGTCGCACAGGGTGATGGTCTCGGTGCCTTCGCCGCCCTTGAAGTCGCCGACGGAAAACAGGTCGATGCCGGTGACTTTCAGTTTGGTCGAGGTCACGGAGCCGGGGTAACTGGCGAAGCCCAGTTGCGCAAGATGATTGGCGCAGACCTTGGCCTGTTCGAACAGCGGCGCCACCAGACCATAAGCCGTGCCGCGATGGCTGGCGCATTCGCCGATGGCGTAGATGCGCGGATCGTAGGTCTGCAGGGTGTCGTTGACCAGTATTCCGCGTCCACAGGGCAGGCCACTGTCGGCGGCCAGTTCGATGTTCGGGCGGATGCCGGCGGCCATCACCACCAGGTCGGCGGCAATGCACTCGCCATTGGCGAACTGCACCGAACCGACCCGGCCGTTGCCGGCATCGAGCAAGGCCTGGGTCTGTTCGTTCAGGCGAAAATGCAGGCCCCGTTGTTCCAGCGCGCTCTGTAGCAGTTCGCCGCTGGTTTGGTCCAGTTGCCGCTCCAGCAGCCATTCGCCGATGTGCACCACGGTGACGTGCATGCCGCGCAACATCAGGCCGTTGGCGGCTTCCAGGCCCAGCAGGCCGCCGCCGATGACCACCGCGTGCTTGTGGGTGCGGGCGGTGTCGATCATCAGTTGGGTGTCGGCGATGTCGCGGTAACCGATGACCCCGTGCAAGGTGTTGCCGGGTATTGGCGGAATAAACGGTGACGAGCCGGTGGCGATCAGCAGCCGGTCGTACTCGGCGACCGTGCCGTCGTGGGCGATGACTTGACGCTTGATGCGGTCGATCTGCACCACGGTGCGGTTGAGCAGCAGCTTGATGCCGTTATCCAGGTACCAGTCGAGGTCGTTGAGCACGATTTCGTCGAAGGTCTGTTCGCCCGCCAGCACCGGCGACAGCAGGATGCGGTTGTAATTGGGATGCGGCTCGGCGCCGAAGACCGTGATGTCATACAGCTCGTTGCTCAGCTTGAGCAGTTCTTCCAGGGTCCGCACCCCGGCCATGCCATTGCCGATCATCACCAGTTTCTGTTTTTTCATCAGGTACTCCGGCCTACTCATGCAGCGCAAACGAAAAAAGGCGTCCCGCTAGTTACCTAGCGAGGACGCCTTTGTCCTGGTCCCGTTATCTCGGGAAGTGCCGCCCTCCACGTTGAAGGCCGCACTGTATGTGTGATGGACGGATTAATGCAGTGGTTGTGCCAAGTACGGCAAGCGCCGGATTTTGCGGGTTTCGTGCTTCGCTCATGAGGATCTCAGCCGGTTTACGCACCGATACAGCGCAGGTTGCTCGCTCATGGAGCAGGCGGCTCGACTCATTGTGGAAGCGAGCCTGCTCGCGAATAGACACGCCTGGAACTCAGCCGTGAAACAGCAGAAACAACAGCACCAGGTTCCCCAACAAGGCCGCCAACGCCAACGTCCGCCAGACCTTCAGCGGTTCGCGCTCGAGCAAGGGCCGAGGGCGGACGCTGAGGCTACGGCGCTCGCCTTGTTCCAGCGCCAGTAGCCATTCTTCAGCGGTTTCGTAACGCTGGGCCGGGTTGGCGGCGACCCCGCGCTCCAGGCTTTGCCCGAGCCATTCCGGCAGGTCCGGCCGATAGCGGCTGGCGTTGACCGGGATACCGAACCTCGGCCGTTGGAACGCTTCGATTTCGCCGTAGGGAAAATGCCCGGTCAGCAGGTAAAACAGGGTCACACCGACGGCGTACAAATCCTGTTGCGCCGTAGGACGCTCGCCATTGAAAGCTTCAGGCGCGATGTAGCTGGGGGTGCCGGGCAGGGTGTTGGGCTGGTCTTCCGATAAACCGGGGCACCAGGCCAGGCCAAAATCCAGCAAACGCAGTTCACCGTCATCGGCCAGCAGCAGGTTGTCCGGCTTGATGTCGCGATGGAAAATCTGCCGTCGATGCAACAAACCCACCGCCCGCAGCAGCCGTTCGGCGAGGTCGCGCCACTGCGCCAGGGGCAGCGGACCGCTTTTCTTGAACACCTGCTCCAGCGTGACGCCAGGATATTCGCGCATCACGTAGTACAAATGCTGACGCTGGCTCAGCGCGTGCACCTCGGGAAAATGCCGACCGGCCACCCGTTTCAGAAACCACTCTTCAGACAGCAACGCCTGGCCGGCCTGGGGATCGTCGCGCAACAACTGCGGCAGGGTTTTCAGCAACCAAGGTTGTTGCTGGCCGTCGCGCACCCGATAGAGCAAGGACTGCTGACTCTGCCCGAGAATGCCTTCGACCTGCCAGCCCTCGAACGACTGGCCGGGTTTGAGTGGCGGCGGCAAAGGCCATTGCTGCAGTTGCACCAAGGCATCGCCAATGTTCGCCGGGCCCAAGGCGTCGACCCGCACCAGCAGGGCGCTGGCATTGTCCTGGCTGCCGGCCAGGTGCGCGGCGCTGACCAAGGTCTGTGCCGCACGGTCGAGGTCCGGCTGATCCCGCAGAATCCCGGAGATGGCCGTATCACCGAGCACCGCCCAGATGCCGTCGCTGAGTAGCACGAAACTCTCGCCGGCACGCAATTCGCCGTCGAGAAAATCCAGCACCAAGTGTTGATCGAGGCCCAGGGCACGCTTGAGCACGTGCTGCATGCCCGGTTGTTCCCAGACGTGGTCTTCGCTGACTCGCTGCAACTCATCGGCATGCCAGCGATAGACCCGGCAATCGCCGACATGCGCCAGGGTAAAGCGCCGGCCGCGCAGGATCAGGGCGCTGACCGTGGTCAGCAACGGCTGGCCACCGCCATTGGCCTGCAACCAACGGTTTTGCGCCAGCAGCAAGCGGTCCAGTGATTGGGCCACGCCCCAGGTTTCCGGGGTGGCGTAGTAATCCAGCGCCAAGGCCTGCAAGGTCGAGCGAGCGGCCAAGCCGCCATCGGCGCATTGGCTGACGCCGTCGGCGATGGCAAACAGGTAACCTTTGCTCGCGGCCAGCGCCGGGGCCGGCGTGACCAGGCGCAAGGCGTCCTGGTTTTCCTCGCGCGGCCCGGTGGCGCTGGCTTCGGCGAAGCTCAGTTGCAAACTCATCGAACCCTCAGACCCGTGCCGCCGTCATGGCTGCCGAGCCCCAGGTGGTGCGCCAGCGGCGTTTCACACCGTGCAAGCCGAACCAGGCCAGGACGCCCAGGCTGGCGAACAACCACAGCGCCAGTTGATAGCTGCCAGTGCTTTGTTTGATCGCGCCCATGCCCGCCGCGAGGGCAAAACCGCCGATGCCGCCGGCCATGCCGATCAGGCCGGTCATGACGCCGATCTCTAGGCGGAACCGCTGGGGCACCAGTTGGAACACCGCGCCGTTACCGGCACCGAGGCCGAGCATGGTGCAGACGAACAGTGCCAGCGCCGCGTAGGAACTCGGCAAGTTGAAACCCACTGCCGCGATGCAGATCGCCGCCACGCTGTACATGACGAGCAGGGTGCGAATGCCACCAAAACGGTCGGCCAAGGCACCGCCCAACGGACGCATCAGGCTGCCACCGAAGACGCAGGCGGCGGTGTAGTAACCGGCGGTCACCGGGCTGAGGCCGTATTGGTCGTTGAAGTAACCGGGCAGGGCGCTGGCCAGGCCAATGAAGCCGCCGAAGGTCACGCTGTAGAAAAACATGAACCACCAGCTGTCGCGGTCGCCCAGGGCCTTGAAATAGTCGGCGCGGGATTTGGCTTTGGGGCGATTCGGCGCGTTTTTCGCCAACCAGGCGAAGACCACGATGGTGATGATCAGCGGAATCAGGGCGAAGCCGAATACGTTGCTCCAGCCAAACGCAGCGGCCAGTACCGGCGCGATCAGCGCCGCGAACACCGTGCCCGAGTTACCGGCACCGGCGATGCCCATGGCTTTGCCTTGGTGTTGCGGCGGATACCACTGCGAGGCCAGCGGCAACGCCACGGCGAACGAAGCACCGGCCATGCCGAGGAAAACGCCGAGCAACAGCGCTTGTTCGTAGCTGTGAATCCCCAGTTGCCAGGCGACGAACAGCGCGACGATGACGATCACTTGGCCAATCAGCCCGGCGGTTTTCGGCGACAGGCGATCCGCCAGCAAGCCCATCAGGAAACGCAGTACCGCCCCGGCGAGGATCGGCGTGGCGACCATCAGGCCGCGCTGCTGCGTGGTCAAGTGCAGGTCGGCGGCGATCTGCACCGCCATCGGCCCGAGCAGGTACCAGACCATGAAACTCAGGTCGAAATAGAGAAAGGCCGCGAACAGGGTCGGGGTATGGCCGGATTTCCAGAAGCTTGAATTCATCGCGCACCTCAGCTGTGAAGAGTCTCGAACAAGAGTCATGAGCTTGCAGGTGGGGCGCCGCGCCGGCCGCACCACCGACCCCGTTCACTGGGGCCAAAACGAAAAAACGCCGCTACCGGATGTGCCGTGGTGGCAATCGGGTGAGCGACGTCTTTGTCGTAGGTGGGGCAACCGCCGTTGGTTACCTGTGTGGATTACTTAGCCAGAACTGTGCCAACACGCTGCTTGAGTGTTGAGCCAGCTTTTGTGGTGAGGGGGCTTGTCGGATCGCCGCACCGCCCCGTTGGGGTGCGAAGCGCCCCTAAGCTTTTAGGGGTCTGCTGCGCAAACCAACGGGGGCAAGCCCCCTCACCACAGGATCTTCGTCTGCCACAGGTTCGCGTTTAGCCAAGCAATTCGCTCATGGCAATGATCTGCTCTGCCACCTGGATCAGTTTCTGCTGGCGGCTCATGGCTTGGCGGCGCATGAGGGTGTAGGCCTGTTCTTCGTTGCAGTCCTTCATCTTCATCAGCAAGCCCTTGGCGGTCTCGATGCGTTTGCGTTCCGCCAGTTGCTGGTCGCGGGCATGCAGTTGAGCGCGCAGGGCCTGGTCGCTTTCGAAGCGGGCCATGGCGACGTCGAGGATCGGTTGCAGGCGTTGCGCATGGATGCCTTCGACGATGTAGGCGCTGACCCCGGACTTGATCGCCTGGCGCATCACGCCCGGATCGTGCTCGTCAGTGAACATCACGATCGGCCGTGGCTGATCGCGGCTGACCAGCACCACTTGTTCCATCACATCGCGACTCGGTGACTCGGTATCGATCAGGATCACGTCCGGGCGCACCGTTTCGACGCGCGCGGGCAGGTCGATGGTCAGGCCGGATTCGTCGATCACCTCGAAACCCGCTTCGGTCAACGCGGCCTTCAGGCGCCCGACTTTTTTCGCGGTGTCGTTAATCAGCAGGATTCGCAGCATGGTCGCGGTCTCCTGTCAGCGGCGGGCAAGTTGAGGAGCATTGTCGCTCAGGGCGTGCAGCTTGAAACTGCGGGCATAGCCGGCGGGGTCGGAACCGTCCCAGACCTTGCCGTCGATCAACTGGCTGCGGCGCATTTCCTTGCCCAGGGCCGGCACACCGACGGCGGCAGCGGCTTCGCGGTACAGCTCCAGTTGCTGGACGTCCCGGGCCACTTGCAAGTAGTCCGGATCTTCGCGCAGCAGGCCCCAGCGACGGAACTGGGTCATGAACCACATGCCATCGGACAAGTACGGCAAGTTGACCTCGCCATCGCTATGGAAGCGCAGCGCGTGAGGGTCTTGCCAGCGATTACCGAGGCCGTCGGCGTAGTCGCCGAGCAAGCGCGGTTCAATGCAATCGAGCGGTGCGTCGAGGTATTCCGGCGCGCTCAACAGTTGCGCGGTGCTGCGGCGGTTTTCGGTGCTTTCTTCGATAAAGCGGCTGGCCTCGAGAATCGCCATCACCAGCACCCGCGCGGTGTTGGGGTATTGCTCGACGAACTCGCGGGTGCACCCGAGGACTTTTTCCGGGTGGTCGGGCCAGATTGCCTGGGTGGTGGCCATGGTGAAGCCTAGGTTCTGCTTCACCGCACTGGCGCACCAAGGCTCGCCGACGCAGAAACCGTCGATACGCCCGGCTTGCAGGTGCGCGACCATTTGCGGCGGCGGCACCACCACGCTGTCGACATCGTGCAGCGGATGGATGCCCTGGCTCGCCAGCCAGTAATAGAGCCACATGGCGTGGGTGCCGGTGGGGAAGGTCTGGGCGAAGGTCAGTTTTGCGCGGCTTTGGTGCACGTGCCGGTCCAGCGCCTCAGGACTGGTCACGCCTTGGGCTTGCAAGCCGTGGGACAGGTTGAGGCTCTGGCCGTTCTGGTTCAGGCCCATCAGCACCGCCATGTCGGTCGGTGCCACGCCGCCGATGCCCAGGTGTACCGCATAGATTAAACCGTACAGGCTGTGGGCGGCGTCCAGTTCGCCGTTTACCAGGTTGTCCCGCAAGTTGGCCCAGGACGCCTGGCGCTTGAGGTTGAGGGTCAGGCCATAGGGCTGGGCGAAACCCTGGGTGGCCGCGACCACCACCGAGGCGCAGTCGCTCAGGGCCATGAAACCCAGGTTGACCGAGGATTTTTCCGGGGCATCGCTGCCGTTGACCCAGGCCAGGGGATTGGCTGGAACTTCATTCATCAGGTCGCACCTTCCATAAAAAAACGCCGTGACTCGAACGCTTGCGCGAGCAAGGCCGGGTGACGACGCCATTGTCCTGCCACGCCTGCCGCCATTGGCAGGGGTGTTGATACAGGCTGTGGTGCAAGGCATATGCCAGCGGCCGCTGATTTCGTCGCGCGCCTCGCCTGCGGCCACCGGGCCCGGCTATAATCGCCGCCTCTTTTCGTCGCCCGAGTCCAAGCCGCCCATGTACACCCTGGCCCGTCAGCTGTTGTTCAAACTCTCCCCGGAAACGTCTCACGATCTGTCCCTGGACTTGATCGGCGCGGGCGGCCGTTTGGGCCTCAACGGTTTGCTGTGCAAGGCTGCGGCGAAGTTGCCGGTGAACGTCATGGGCCTCGACTTCCCCAATCCGGTGGGCTTGGCGGCGGGCCTGGACAAGAACGGCGCGGCCATCGACGGTTTTGCGCAACTGGGTTTTGGCTTCGTCGAAATCGGCACCATCACCCCGCGCCCGCAGCCGGGCAACCCGAAACCACGGATTTTCCGCCTGCCGGAAGCCGAGGCGATCATCAACCGCATGGGCTTCAACAACCTCGGTGTCGATCATCTGCTGGCCCGTGTCGCGGCGGCCAAGTACACGGGCGTGCTGGGGATCAACATCGGCAAGAACTTTGACACCCCGGTCGAGCGCGCGGTGGACGATTACCTGATTTGTCTGGACAAAGTCTACGCCCACGCCAGTTACATCACGGTCAACGTCAGCTCGCCGAACACCCCGGGGCTGCGCAGCCTGCAGTTCGGTGATTCGCTCAAGCAGTTGCTCGCCGACCTGGCCACCCGTCGCGCGGAACTGGCGTTGCGTCACGGCAAGCACGTGCCGCTGGCGATCAAAATCGCCCCGGACATGACCGACGAAGAAACCACTCAAGTCGCGCAAGCCCTGATCGAAACCGGGATGGACGCGGTGATCGCCACCAACACCACCCTCAGCCGGGTGGGCGTCGAAGGCATGGAACACGGTGACGAGGCGGGCGGTCTCTCCGGTGCGCCGGTGCGTGAGAAGAGCACCCACACCGTGAAGGTGCTGGCGGCCGAGCTGGCGGGGCGCTTGCCGATCATCGCCGCGGGCGGCATCACCGAAGGCAAGCACGCCGCCGAGAAAATCGCCGCCGGGGCAAGCCTCGTGCAGATTTACTCCGGCTTCATCTATAAAGGCCCAGCGTTGATTCGTGAATCCGTCGACGCCATCGCTGCCTTGCGCTGAACCTTGTAGAAGCGAGCCTGCTCGCGAAGGCGGTCTGCCAGCCAACATCAATGTTGAAGGGGAGATCCCTTTCGCGAGCAGGCTCGCTCCCACAGGTCGATCAGTTGAGTTCTTGAAGGCATAAAAAAGGGCCCCTCGAAGGAGCCCCTGGGCCGTAGCCCGCCGTCCGGATGGGACGTGCGTGGTTAATTCAGTGCGTAATCAGATTGTGTGTCGGAGTGTTGTGCCCTGTGTTAGCCGACGGCGTGAAGTTCGTTGAGTCTATGGATTCCCGCAGTGCCGGTCATACCGTCCCAGTTGTCGCCGCGTCCTTCTCGCCAGCCATTGATCCAGGCTTGGCGTACTGACGGTAGAGTAAATGGGCAAAGCTCACGGGATTTGCCACCAACGCCGTATTGGTATCCGCGTAAAAATGCTCTTTCCAACGGATCACGCTTAAGTCTTCTCATAGGGTGTTTCCCTCACTTGTTGACTGTCTTGTAGATTCCATCGACCTCAATCGAGGCCGGGCAGAAAAACTCTGCCGTTGGTGGCTCGCTGCCGGCGTGGCGAGCCAAAGGTGTCGACGTCGTGGCGGCGTCGACCTGTGTTGATTTCTAACCAATGCGTCACACCGAGGGAATGATCGTTTTGTCATAAGGACGTAACCATAAAGATGCTATGGCCATAAGTAACCGCATGTTCCGTGCAGGTTTATCGGCTAAAGCCCTGTATGATCAGCGCCCTGCAAGATGCTGGCGTCAATTCCTTGGTGAGAATGAACACCCGTTGCACTCGGGTACTATTCGACGAAGGGTCGACTTATGACATTTTGTTGCCTCAACTTTTTATTCTGTCCTTGCATCTAAGCTCCTTTAACCCGAGCAGCAGGGGTGGAACGGCACACGTTCGTGCCACGCGGGCGCTCTTTGAGAAAAGCGCCTGATTGAAAACCGGACCGACAATGCGTTGTCGCGTCACTTGCCAAAGGCTCTGAAATTCCATGTCCGATCGTTTCGAACTCTTCCTCACTTGCCCCAAAGGCCTCGAAGGCCTGCTGATCGAGGAAGCCGTCGGGCTTGGCCTTGAGGAAGCACGGGAACACACCTCCGCCGTGCGTGGCATGGCCACCATGGAAACCGCTTATCGCCTGTGCTTGTGGTCGCGTCTGGCGAACCGGGTGCTGCTGGTGCTCAAGCGTTTCCCGATGAAAGACGCCGAAGACCTGTACCACGGCGTGCTCGACATCGAGTGGCAAGACCACATGCTCAACGACGGTACCCTGGCTGTTGAGTTCAGCGGTCACGGTTCGGGCATCGACAACACCCATTTCGGCGCGTTGAAGGTCAAGGATGCCATCGTCGACAAACTGCGTACCCCGCAGGGCGACCGTCCGTCCATCGACAAACTCAATCCGGACCTGCGCATTCACCTGCGCCTGGACCGTGGCGAAGCGATCCTCTCCCTCGACCTGTCCGGCCACAGCCTGCACCAGCGCGGCTATCGCTTGCAGCAAGGCGCGGCGCCGCTGAAGGAAAACCTCGCGGCGGCCATTCTGATTCGTTCCGGCTGGCCACGGATTGCCGCTGAAGGCGGCGCACTGGCTGACCCGATGTGCGGTGTCGGCACGTTCCTGGTGGAAGCCGCGATGATCGCCGCTGATATGGCGCCGAACCTGCGTCGCGAGCAGTGGGGCTTCACTGCCTGGCTCGGTCACGTGCCGGCGCTGTGGAAAAAGCTCCATGAAGAAGCCGTCGAGCGTGCCGCGGCTGGCCTGGCCAAGCCGCCGCTGTGGATTCGCGGTTACGAAGCCGACCCACGGCTGATCCAGCCCGGCCGCAACAACGTCGAGCGTGCGGGCCTGAGCGAGTGGATCAAGATCTACCAGGGCGAAGTCGCGACCTTCGAGCCGCGCCCGGACCAGAACCAGAAAGGCCTGGTGATCTGCAACCCACCGTACGGCGAGCGTCTGGGTGACGAGGCGAGCCTGCTCTACCTCTACCAGAACCTCGGTGAGCGTCTGCGTCAGGCCTGCCTTAATTGGGAAGCGGCCGTGTTTACCGGCGCTCCTGACCTCGGCAAGCGCATGGGCATCCGCAGCCACAAACAGTATTCGTTCTGGAACGGCGCGTTGCCGTGCAAGCTGCTGCTGATCAAAGTGCTGCCGGACCAGTTCGTCACTGGCGAACGCCGTACCCCGGAGCAACGTCAGGCGGAACGGGAGCAGGCGGAATACGATCAGGCCCCGAGCGAGCCACAAGAGCGCCAGTACAACAAGAACGGCAATCCGATCAAACCAGCCCCCGCGCCGGCGCCGGTCATCGAACAGCCGCGCTTGAGCGAAGGCGGGCAGATGTTCGCCAATCGCCTGCAAAAGAACCTCAAGGCCCTGGGCAAGTGGGTCAAGCGCGAAGGCATCGACTGCTACCGCGTCTACGATGCCGACATGCCGGAATACTCCATGGCCATCGACCTGTACCACGATTGGGTGCACGTCCAGGAATACGCCGCGCCGAAATCCATCGACCCGGAAAAAGCCTCGGCGCGCATGTTCGATGCCCTGGCGGCGATTCCCCAGGCGCTGAACATCGACAAGAGCCGCGTGGTGGTCAAGCGTCGCGAGCGCCAGAGCGGCACCAAGCAGTACGAACGCCAGAGCGCCCAGGGCAAGTTCCAGGAAGTGACCGAGGGCGGCGTCAAGTTGCTGGTCAACCTCACTGACTACCTCGACACCGGGCTGTTCCTCGACCACCGGGCGATGCGGTTGCGTATCCAGAAAGAGGCCGAGGGCAAGCGCTTCCTCAATCTGTATTGCTACACCGCGACCGCCAGTGTCCACGCGGCCAAGGGAGGTGCGCGCAGCACCACCAGCGTCGACCTGTCGAAAACCTACCTCGACTGGGCACGTCGCAACCTGTCGTTGAACGGTTTCTCCGACAAGAACCGCCTGGAGCAGGGCGACGTGATGGCGTGGCTGGACACCTGCCGCGACGAGTTCGACTTGATCTTCATCGACCCGCCGACCTTCTCCAACTCCAAGCGCATGGAAGGTGTGTTTGACGTGCAGCGTGACCAGGTGCAGTTGATCGACCTGGCCATGGCGCGCCTGGCGCCCGGCGGCGTGCTGTATTTCTCCAACAACTTCCGCAAATTCCAACTGGAAGAAAACCTCACCACCCGCTACGCGGTCGAGGAAATTACCGCGCAGACGATAGACCCGGATTTTGCGCGCAATGCCAAGATCCACCGCGCCTGGAAAATCACGGCCCGTTGACACCTGGCTCCATTGGATCCACAGAGCCTTGATTTTCAAAGGCTCTTGGATTTTTTTCAGGGCTGGTCAAATTAGTGGCTAATAGCTATAACTCAGACTGACTATTGGGCTTTTCCGGCCTTTGGCGTTTTGAGTTATCGCTATGTCGTTACAAGCCGTGCGCCCGAAAATCCTCGGTTTCATCAGCGAAGACGTGTCGGCCTGGCTGGTTGCGTTGCTGGTTTTGCTCGCCGGTTGGATTCTCACCGGGCTGCTGGCGTGGGCGTCGATCGATCGGTTCGAACATCAGTCGCGCCAACGTTTCCAGCTGTTGGCCAGCGAACGCTATAGCCGCATTGAGGAACGCTTCCAGGATCAGGAGCAACGGCTGGACGGTTTGCGGCGGTTCTTCGCCAATTCACGGTCGGTGTCCCGTGAGGAATTCGATGGTTACGCGAAACCGTTGCTGCGCCGCACTCAAGCCTATTCCTGGGCGCCGCGAGTCGAGGGCGCCGAGCGCTTGGCCTTCGAAGCAGCCGCTCGTGACCAGGGTTTGAGCAGCTACGCCATTCGTGAACTCAACCCGGCCGGCGAGCTGCAACTGGCCGCCGAGCGCGACGAGTACGTGCCGGTGTTGTACAGCCAGACCCAAAGCCGCCTCGGCGCGCCCCTGGGTTACGATTTGCTGGCCCAGCCCCTGCGCCGTTCGACCCTGGAACGGGCCCGGCAGCATGGCAGCATGGCGGTCTCGCAACCGATGCACCTGCTGAGTATTGAGCCGGCCTATGCCCGCGGTGTGTTGCTGGTGGCGCCGGTGATGCCTGCGGGCAGTGCCGAGCCGTCCGGTTACGTGATGGCGGTGATCAGCATGCGGCAGTTGCTGGCCGACGGCCTGCCGGACCCGAGCCACGACTATTTGTCGGTGCGCATTCTCGACCTGTCGATCGACGACCAGCATGAAGTGCTCTACGAATCCGCCTACGAAGCGGCGCCCAGTGATTTGTTGTCCACCCAGTTGCTGCGCCTGGCGGACCATGATTATCAAGTGGAGATTCGTCCCAGCGCGGCGTTCCTGCTGGCCAACCATTCTTCCGTGACCAGCGTGGTGGTGCTCGGCGGCTTGCTCAGCCTGTTGCTCAGCGCCTTGCTTTACGTGCTGGTCAGCCAACGGCAACGGGCGTTGAAAATGGTCGAGCAACGCACCGAAGAACTGCGCGCCCGCGAACAGGAACTGCGCGGCACCCACGGTCAGCTGCGCGGGGTGCTGAACGCGGCGACCCAGGTGGCGATCATCGCCACGGACCTGCGCGGGGTCATCAACACCTTCAACGCCGGTGCGGAGCAGATGCTCGGCTACCGCAGCTGCGACGCGGTCGGGCACATGACCCTGGAAAACCTGCACCTGCCTCGGGAGCTGATGGCCCGTTCCCAGGAGTTGAGCAGCCGCTACGGCAAGCCGATCCCGACATGCCACGCGATGTTGGTGGAGGGCGGCGAGAGCGGCGGCCACGAAGCCCGGGAGTGGACCCTGGTGCGCCAGGATGGCAGCCATCTGCCGGTGAACATGCTGGCCACCCCGGTGCTCGATGAGCATGGGTTGTGGGTCGGGCACCTGGCGATCTGCATCGACATCACCGAGCGCAAGCGCGTGCACGAAGCCCTGGCGGCGCGGGACCTGTTGCTGAAGAAACTCAGCGCCCATGTGCCCGGCGGCATCTATCAGTTCAAGATGGAGTTCGACGGGCGTTTCAGCGTGATCTACGCCAGTGACGGCATCCGCGAGATCTACGAGCTGGAGCCGGACGTGCTGCTGCTCAATGCCGAGGCGATTTTTACCCGCATTCATCCCCAGGACACCACGCGGGTCCGGGCGTCGATCCGCGCCTCGGCCGACACCCTCAGCCCTTGGCGCGAAGAGTACCGTGTGCAACTGCCGCAACGGGGCCTGCGCTGGGTGCGCGGTGAGGCAACGCCGGAGGAACAGCCGGGTGGCGGCGTGCTGTGGCATGGCTACATCTCGGACATCTCCGACCTCAAGCGCGTCGAGGAAGAACTGCGGGCGCTGTCGGTCACCGACGCCCTGACCGGCATTCACAACCGCCGCTATTTCCAGGAGCGCCTGACCACGGAAATGGCCCGGGTCGAGCGGGGCGGCGGCGAGTTGTCGGTGATTATGCTCGACATCGACCACTTCAAACGGATCAACGACCAGCACGGCCACGCCGTGGGTGATCGGGTGCTGCAAGCGGTGTGCGAGCGCATCGGCCATCGCCTGCGCCGTACCGATGTGTTCTGCCGACTGGGTGGCGAGGAGTTTATGGTGCTGTGCCCGGACATCAGCGGCGAACATGCCCATGTGTTGGCGCTGGAGTTGTGGCAGGGACTGCGCGGTTCACCAATTGACGAAGTGGGCACCGTCACCGCCAGTTTCGGCATCGCCAGTTGGCGCATGGGCGAAGGCGCGGACGCTTTGCTGCTGCGGGCAGATTCCGGGGTGTATGCGGCGAAACAGTCGGGGCGGGATCGGGTGCAGGGGGAGTTGAACTAGCGTTGCAGATCATTCTTAGCACCTGGAGTTTGTGGGAGCTGCGGTGCGGCGATCCGACTTGCCAGCGATGGCGGTGTGTCAGGCAACATTGATGTTGAATGTGCCGACCTCATCGCGGGCAAGTCGGATCGCCGCACCGCAGCTCCCACAGGTTTTGCTGTGTCTTGAAGGTCTGGATCAGGTCAGAGATCCGACACCGCATTCGGCAATTTCGGTTGGCGATACAGGTCCAGCAATACCTGATCGAGTACCGACGATGCGCCGAACGGGGCTTTGTCGTTGAGGATGGCGACCACCGCCCAGGTGTTGCCGTTGACGTCACGGCTGAAGCCGGCAATAGCGCGGACGGTGTTCAGGGTGCCGGTCTTGACGTGGGCTTCGCCGCGCATGGCGGTGGTCTTCAGGCGTTTGCGCATGGTGCCGTCGGTGCCGGCAATCGGCATCGAGCTGATGAACTCGGCAGCGTACGGGCTGCGCCACGCGGCTTGCAGCATCGCTGCCATTTCCCGGGCGCTGACCCGTTCGGCGCGGGACAGGCCGGAGCCGTTTTCCATCACCAGGTGCGGCGCGGTGATGCCTTTCTTCGCCAGCCACTGGCGGACCACCCGTTGCGCAGCCTTGGCGTCATCGCCGTCGGCGTCGTTGCGGAACTTGGCGCCCAGGCTCAGGAACAACTGCTGAGCCATGGTGTTGTTACTGTATTTGTTGATGTCGCGGATGATTTCCGCCAGGTCCGGCGAGAATGCCCGGGCCAGCACCTTGGCGCTGGTGGGTACCGGGCCCTGGACGTCGCGGCCCTGGATGCTGCCACCCAGTTCTTTCCAGATCGCCCGCACCGCACCGGCGGTGTACGTGGCGTGGTCGAGCAGCGACAGGTACGTCTGCGAGCTGCAACCGTCGCTCAACTGACCGCTGACCGTCACGGTCACGCTGCCATCGGTCTGGGTCACCGGGTTGTAGCGCACGTCGCCGCCGCACTGCTTGGCGTTCACGGCTTTGACCTGGTTCTCGATGCGGATGCTGGCGATCGGCGGTTCTACCGAGATCAGCACCCGCCCGGAATCGTTGCGCGCAACGAAGCGCAGGGCCTTGAGGTTGACCATCAGCGCATCGGGCTTGACCAGGAACGGCTTGTTCTCGTCATTGCCGTCATCGTTGAACTCCGGCAGTTGCGGTTGCACGAAGAAGCCGCGATCCAGCACCAGGTCGCCGGTGACTTGAGTCACGCCGTTGGCGCGCAGGTCGCGCATCAGCAGCCAGAGTTTTTCCATGTTCAGCTTCGGATCACCGCCACCCTTGAGGTAGAGGTTGCCGTTGAGAATGCCGCCACTGAGGGTGCCGTCGGTGTAGAACTCGGTTTTCCACTGGTGGTTGGGGCCGAGCATTTCCAGGGCGGCGTAAGTGGTGACCAGTTTCATGGTCGACGCCGGGTTGACCGACACGTCGGCGTTGAAGATGGTCGGAGTGCCTGGGCCGGTGAGCGGAATCATCACCAGGGACAGGGCGCTGTCCGGCAATTTGCTGGCCTTCAGGGCTTTTTCAACATTGGGCGTCAGGGCGGTGCTGATCGGGGCGGCGGAAACGGGGAGGGCCAGGGGCAGGAGAAGACTGGCCAGCAACAATGGACGCAAAGATTTGATCATGTGCAATAAGACCCTACAGCCGAGGGGTGAAAAGACGAGGGCATGAAGATAAATTCCCTCAATGGTCACAAAAGTGTCGGCATTATGCCCCAAGCCATGAGGGCGTGTGCCTTCGAGGGGCGGTCTAATCCGCTATTTTTTTACCGACGGTAGGCGCAACGGCCCAGAGAATCGGGCAAACCACGGCTTTAACTGCTAAAGTGCCGCCCGTTATTACTTATGAGGATTGTTCCAATGGCGACTAACCGTTCCCAGCGTCTGCGCAAAAAACTGTGCGTCGATGAATTTCAAGAGCTGGGTTTCGAGCTGAACCTGGATTTCAAAGAAGATTTGGCGGATGACGCCATTGATGCTTTCCTCGACGCGTTCCTGAAAGAAGCCATGGAAGCCAACGGTCTGGGTTACGTGGGCGGCGACGACTTCGGTCTGGTATGCCTGCAGAAGCGTGGCTCGGTTTCCGAAGAGCAGCGCGCAGCCGTTGAAGCCTGGCTCAAGGGCCGCAGCGAACTGACCGAAGCCACCGTCAGCCCGTTGATCGACGTCTGGTACCCGGAAAAGCCGATCAATCCAGTAGCCTGACGCTGCCGCAAGTTTCAAGCTTCAAGCGCCAAGTTGGATGCGCTTGAGGCTTGAGGCTCGCTGCTTACAGCGGTTTTTTCCAGTTCAACACCAGCAGCGTCAACACCCCCGCGACAATTCCCCAGAACGCCGAGCCGATGGAAAACAGCGTCAGCCCCGATGCCGTGACCATGAAGGTGATCAGCGCCGCTTCCCGTTCCCGGGCTTCGCTCATGGCGATGCTCAAACCGTTGATGATCGAGCCGAACAGCGCCAGCGCGGCAATCGACAGCACCAGCTCTTTGGGCAGTGCGGCGAACAAGGCTGCCAGCGTCGCGCCGAACACCCCGGCAATGCCGTAGAAAACCCCACACCACACTGCAGCTGTATAGCGTTTGTTGCGATCTTCATGGGCATGCGGCCCGGTGCAGATGGCCGCGCTGATCGCCGCCAGGTTGATGCCGTGGGAGCCGAACGGCGCCAGCAGCAGCGAGGCAATGCCGGTGGTGGTGATCAGCGGCGAGGCCGGCACTGTGTAGCCGTCGGCGCGCAGCACGGCGATGCCCGGCATGTTCTGCGAGGTCATGGCCACCACGAACAGCGGGATGCCGATGCTGATGGTCGCCCCCAGGGAAAAGTGCGGGGTGGTCCATACCGGCGTTGCCAATTCCAGATGAAAGCCGCTGAAATCCAGCAAGCCCATTGCGCCGGCGAGCGCGGTGCCGATCAGCAGTGCCGCGAGCACCGCATAACGCGGCGACAAGCGCTTGACCACCAGGTAAGTGAAAAACATCCCCAGCACCAGGCCGGTGCGGTGCTGCGCGGCGACGAAGATTTCGCTGCCGATCTTGAACAGAATCCCCGCCAGCAACGCGGCCGCCAGGGACGCCGGGATCTTTTTCACCAGCCGTTCGAAGCTGCCGGTCAGCCCACAGATTGTCACCAAGACCGCGCAGGTGATGTAGGCACCGATGGCCTCGCCATAGCTGACGCCGCCCAGGCTGGTGATCAACAACGCCGCGCCCGGGGTCGACCAGGCGATGGTAATCGGCGTGCGGTAACGCAACGACAAGCCGATGGAACAGATCGCCATGCCAATCGAGATCGCCCAGATCCACGAGGAAATCTGCCCATTGCTCAAACCCGCCGCTTGCCCGGCCTGGAACATCAGCACCAGGGAACTGGTGTAGCCGGTCATCATCGCGATGAACCCGGCGACGATGGCCGACGGCGAGGTGTCGGCCAGGGGGCGGAGTCGGGTGTGGGTGGCGTCGTTCATGACAGCGGTGTTCCTTGTCTTTAAAGGTTATGGCATTACAACTGTGGTGAGGGGGCTTGCCCCCGTTGGGCTGCGAAGCGGCCCTCATCCCTATATGCTTCGTGCCAAATAGACCCAGGTGTTGGGTTTTACGACTGCTGCGCAGCCGAACGGGGGCAAGCCCCCTCGCCACAAGGTCCACCTAAAGGCGATTGTGCATTTCAAGCCTAAACTCTTTAGTAACGATTCATTGCAATACAGCCGGGGTCGCAAACGACCGTACAGTCGTGTTGCCACTATCTGTTGTGTACAATCGGCGTGTTTTTTACGCGAAACTTGCCAGCGACCCACTGTGCCGTATTACAGTCACGGTCAATTCGCCGCGTTCTTCCGACTCGAGTGCCCATGAACGAACAGTTGCAGCCCCTCAAGAAACAACCGCGAGCAGGCAAAGCCGGCCGCAGCGGTACCCAGGACGATATTGTCTACGCGCATATCTTCGAGGCCATCCTCGAACAGCGCCTGGCGCCCGGCACCAAGTTGAGCGAAGAAGCGCTGGGGGAAATTTTCGGGGTCAGCCGCACGATCATTCGCCGTGCGCTGTCGCGCCTGGCCCATGAAGGTGTGGTGTTGCTGCGCCCGAACCGTGGCGCCGTCGTGGCCAGCCCGAGTGTCGAGGAAGCCCGCCAAGTGTTCATGGCCCGCCGTCTGGTGGAGCGCGCGATCACTGAGCTGGCGGTGCAGCACGCCACCGCCGAGCAACTCGCCGAATTGCGGCAGATGGTCAACGACGAACGCGACAGCTTCTCCCGTGGCGATCGCGGCGCCGGTATCCGCCTGTCAGGCGAATTCCACCTGAAACTGGCCGAGGCGGCGAAGAACGCGCCGCTGATCAGTTTCCAGCGCAGCCTGGTGTCGCAGACGTCGCTGATCATCGCCCAGTACGAAAGCGGCAACCGCTCGCACTGTTCGTACGATGAACACACCCAGTTGATCGACGCCATCGAAGCCCGGGACGCGGTGCTGGCGGTGGACTTGATGATGCACCACATGGATCACATCGACAGCAAGCTCAACCTCGACGAGGAAAGTGCGTCGGACGATTTACATGCAGTGTTCTCGCATTTGTTGTCGACCAAGAAGCCGGGGCGGTCGACCGCCAAGCTGTAAGTCAGACCGAGTTGCCCCAAATCGCTGGCAAGCCAGCTCCCACAGGATTTTCGGTGTACTGCAGATCTGGTAAACCCCACAAAACACTGTGGGAGCTGGCTTGCCAGCGATGACTTTCCAGCAGGCAACAAAAATCCCCCGGGCTGAATAGCTGCGGGGGATTTTTTTGCTCGGAAAAAACTAGCGCTGATGGACCAGCTGACCCGCCGCATAGGTCTCCCACAGGATTTTCGGTGTACTGCAGATCTGGTAAACCCCACAAAACACTGTGGGAGCTGGCTTGCCAGCGATGACTTTCCAACAGGCAACAAAAATCCCCCGGGCTGAATAGCTGCGGGGGATTTTTTTGCTCGGAAAAAACTAGCGCTGATGGACCAGCTGACCCGCCGCATAGGTCTGCAGCACCGTCCGGTCATCCCCCAGGGTCATCAACACAAACAAGGTCTCGGCAATGTTGGTCGCCTGCTTCAAGCGGTAGCCCAGCAACGGCGTGGCGTTGTAGTCCAGCACCAGGAAGTCGGCGTCGGTGCCCGGTTGCAGGGTGCCGATCTTGTCCTCCAGGCGCAGGGCGCGGGCGCCGCCTAGGGTGGCCAGGTACAGCGATTTGAACGGGCTCAAGCGGGCGCCTTGCAACTGCATGACCTTATAGGCCTCGTTCAAGGTTTGCAGCAGCGAAAAACTGGTGCCGCCGCCGACGTCCGTGCCGAGGCCGACGTTGAGGTTGTGCTTCTCCGCCATCGGCAGGTTGAACAGGCCGCTGCCGAGGAAGAAGTTCGAGGTCGGGCAGAAGGCGATTGCCGAACCGGTCTCGGCCAGGCGCGCGCATTCGTCGTCGCACAGGTGCACGCCGTGGGCGAACACCGAACGCTCGCCGAGCAACTGGTAATGATCGTAGACGTCCAGGTAACCCTTGCGCTCCGGGAACAGCTCCTTGACCCACTCGACTTCCTGCAGGTTTTCACTGATGTGGGTCTGCATGTACAGGTCGGGATATTCACTCAGCAACTGGCCGGCGAGGGTCAATTGCTCCGGGGTGCTGGTCGGGGCGAAGCGCGGGGTGACGGCGTAGTGCAGGCGGCCCTTGCCGTGCCAGCGCTCGATCAGCGCCTTGCTCTCGACGTAGCTCGACTCGGCAGTGTCGGTCAGGTAATCCGGGGCGTTGCGGTCCATCATCACCTTGCCGGCGATCATCCGCAGGTCGAGTTTCTCCGCCGCTTCAAAGAATGACGTCACCGACTGCGGGTGCACGCTGCCGAATACCAGCGCGGTGGTGGTGCCGTTGCGCAACAGTTCCTTGATGAAAATATCCGCCACTTCTTCAGCGTGGGCCTTGTCGGCGAACTGGCTTTCGCAGGGAAACGTGTAGGTGTTGAGCCAGTCCAGCAGCTGTTCGCCGTAAGCGCCGACCATGCCGGTTTGCGGCAAATGAATGTGAGTGTCGATGAAGCCGGGGGTGATCAGCGCATCCTGGTAATGGGTGATCTGGATGTCCGCCGGCAGCGTCGGCAGCAGTTCGCTGGCGTGGCCGAGGGCGCTGATCTGGCCATTGTCGACCACCAGCAAGCCATCCTCGAAATACTCATAGGAGGCTTCGATCCCGACCACGGCAGGGTCGGCGAGGCTGTGCAGGATGGCGGCGCGATAGGCTTTGCGAGTCAGAGGCATGAGGGTTCTCGGTTCGTGGCTTTTCAATTCGAAGCTTTGGCGTTCACGGCCTGGCTGCGGCGCGACACCGGCAGCAGCTTGGCAATGGGCTCGGCGCTGGCGCTGTGCTGGCCGAAGTTGGCGTTATAGGTGGCGATGATTTCGCCGGCGATGGAGATGGCGATTTCCACAGGCAACTTGCCTTTGACTTCGCCGATCCCCATCGGGCAGCGCATGCGTTGCAGCACGGCGCTGTCGAAACCGCGATCACGCAAGCGATGTTCGAACTTCACCCGTTTGGTCTTCGAGCCGATCAGGCCGAAGTAAGCGAAGTCGTTGCGCTTGAGAATCGCGGCGGTGAGTTCCAGGTCGAGCTGGTGGTTGTGGGTCATGACGATGCAGTAGCTGCCGACGGGCAGAGCGTCGATTTCATCCACCGGTTCTTCGGCGACGATCTTGCGCACGCCGTGGGGCATGACCTCGGGAAATTCCGCTTCCCGTGAGTCGATCCAGCGCACGCGGCAGGGCAGGCTGGCGAGCAGCGGCACCAGCGCCCGACCGACGTGCCCGGCGCCGAATACAGCGATCTGCGCCTGGACCTGGCCCATGGGTTCGAACAGCAACACGGTGACGCCGCCGCAGCACTGGCCGAGGCTGGCGCCGAGGCTGAAGCGCTCCAGATGGGTGTTCTGCTGGCCGCTGGCGAGCATGTCCCGGCCGATCTGCATCGCCTTGTATTCCAGGTGTCCACCGCCGATGGTGTCGAAGGTCTGGCTGGCGCTGATGACCATCTTCGAGCCGGCATTACGCGGCGTCGAGCCCAGCTCTTCGATGATGGTCACCAACACACAGGGTTCACCCTGTTGTTGCAGGTCGGCGAGGGCGCTGATCCAGTTATGCATGTTTCACCTCAACATCTCTGTTGTCTGTTCGGGCCTTATCGCTGGCGAGCCAGCTCCCACAGTGTTTTGTGGTGCCCACAGAATCCGGATTCAACACAGATCCTGTGGGAGCTAGCCTGCTAGCGATTAGCCGCGCCTCGGTCTACAGCGAAGCCAACTCCGGCTCAGCCGCTGCAACCTTCGCCACCTTCAACTGCCGCATCTGCTCGCAGCCCCACAACACCCGCTCCGGGGTCGCCGGGGCGTCGATTTTCGGTTGGTGCTGGTAGTCGCCGAGGCTGGCCACCGCGTCCTTGATCGCACACCACGACGCGATGCCGAGCATGAACGGCGGCTCGCCCACGGCCTTGGAATGGAACACCGTGTCTTCCGGGTTCTTGCGGTTTTCCACCAGCTTCACCCGCAAGTCCAGTGGCATGTCAGCCACCGCCGGGATCTTGTAGCTGGCCGGGCCGTTGGTCATCAGCTTGCCTTTGTTGTTCCAGACCAGCTCTTCCATGGTCAGCCAGCCCATGCCCTGGATGAAGCCGCCCTCGACCTGGCCGATGTCGATGGCCGGGTTCAACGAGGCGCCGACGTCGTGGAGGATGTCGGTGCGCAGCATTTTGTATTCGCCGGTCAGGGTGTCGACGATCACTTCGCAACAGGCTGCGCCAAAGGCGTAGTAGTAGAACGGACGGCCCCGGGCCTGGCTGCGGTCGTAGAAGATTTTCGGGGTCTTGTAGAACCCGGTGCTCGACAGCGACACCTGGGCGAAATACGCCTGCTGGATCAACGCTTCAAACGTCAGGATGTGATCGCGAACCCGCACGTGGCCGTTGTGGAATTCCACGTCTTCTTCGCTGACCTTGTAGTGCCGCGCGGCGAACTCCACCAAGCGTTTCTTGATGATCTCCGCGGCATTCTGCGCGGCCTTGCCGTTGAGGTCTGCACCGCTGGAAGCGGCGGTCGGCGAGGTGTTGGGCACCTTGTCGGTGTTGGTCGCGGTGATCTGCACGCGGTCGATTTCCACCTGGAACACTTCGGCCACCACTTGCGCGACCTTGATGTTCAAGCCCTGGCCCATTTCGGTGCCGCCGTGGTTCAAGTGGATGCTGCCGTCGGTATAGACGTGGATCAGTGCGCCGGCCTGGTTGAGGAAACTGGCGGTGAAGGAAATGCCGAATTTCACCGGGGTCAGGGCCAGGCCTTTTTTCAGGATCGGGCTGTTGGCGTTGTAGCGGCGGATCGCTTCGCGGCGCTCGTAATACTGACTGCTGGCTTCCAGTTCGGCGGTCATTTCCTCGAGCATGTTGTGCTCGACGGTCTGGTAGTAATGGGTGACGTTGCGCTCGGTCTTGCCGTAGTAGTTGGCCTTGCGCACGGCCAGCGGGTCGAGCCCCAAGTGACGGGCGATGGCGTCCATCACTTCCTCGATGGCGACCATCCCTTGCGGGCCGCCGAAGCCGCGATAGGCGGTGTTCGACGCGGTGTTGGTCTTGCAGCGGTGACCGTTGATGGTCGCGTCACCCAGGTAATACGAGTTGTCGGAGTGGAACATCGCGCGGTCGACGATGGACGCCGACAAGTCCGGGGAGCAACCGCAGTTGCCGGCCAGGTCCATGGCGATGCCATGCAGGCGACCGGTGCTGTCGAAGCCGACGTCGTACTCGACGTAGAACGGGTGACGCTTGCCGGTCATCAGCATGTCTTCGACCCGTGGCAGGCGCATTTTGGTCGGCTGCCCCGTCAGGTGCGCAACCACCGCGCACAGGCATGCCGGGCTGGCCGCTTGGGTCTCCTTGCCGCCGAAACCACCGCCCATGCGGCGCATGTCGACCACGACTTTGTTCATCGACACGTCGAGCACTTCGGCCACCAGTTTCTGCACTTCGGTGGGGTTTTGCGTCGAGCAGTAAACGATCATCCCGCCGTCTTCAGTCGGCATCACCGACGAAATCTGGGTTTCCAGGTAGAAGTGTTCCTGGCCGCCGATGTGCAGCGTGCCCTGGATGCGGTGTTCAGCAGTCGCCAAAGCACCGGCCGAATCGCCGCGCTGATGGGTGTGACTGTCGAGCACGAAGTGGCGCTTGCGCAGGGCTTCGACCACGTCGAGCACCGGCTCAAGGTCCTCATATTCGATGATCGCGGCCATTGCCGCTTTGCGCGCGGTTTCCAGGTCTTTTGCCGCGACGGCCAGCACCGGTTGGCCGACGAATTGCACGTCATCGATGGCCAGCAGCGGATCGCCCGGCAGCAACGGCCCGATGTCTTTCAAGCCCGGTACGTCTTCGTGGGTGATCGCAATGCGCACGCCTTCGAAGGCGTAGCACGGCTTGGTGTCGATGCTGATGATTTTCGCGTGGGCGCGGTCCGACAGCCGTGCGTAGACATGCAGCTGATTGGGGAATTCCAGGCGATCGTCGATGTACTGCGCTTCACCGGACACATGCTTGTCGGCGCTGTCGTGCTTGACGCTACGGCCGACGCCGCTGGTGAGGTCCTTGGCGAACAGTTCAGCCAGTTCGGCCTGGGTCTTCTCGACGTTGTGATGGTTAGACATAAGCGGTCACCCGAGTCTCGATGTGCGGCGTTTGCAGTTCGATGAAGTATTTGCGCAGCAGGTTTTGCGCGCTGAGCAGGCGGTATTCCTTGCTGGCGCGGAAGTCCGACAGCGGGGTGAAATCGTCCGCCAGGGCGGCGCAGGCGCGTTCGACCAACGCGCCATTGAACGGAGCACCGATCAGCACTGTTTCGCAATGGGCGGCGCGTTTCGGGATCGCGGCCATGCCCCCGAAAGCGATGCGGGCGTCGGTGATGACGCCGTTCTCCACGCGCAGGTTGAACGCGGCGCAAACGGCGGAAATGTCATCGTCCAGGCGCTTCGACACCTTGTAGGCACGGAACAATTGTTCGGCACTGGCCCGGGGCACGATGATCTTTTCGATGAACTCGCTTTCCTGGCGCGCCGTCACTTTGTAATCGATGAAGTAATCGTCCAGGTTCAGGGTGCGGCGGGTGTCGCCTTTGCACAGGACAATCTGCGCGCCCAAGGCGATCAGCAGCGGTGGCGAGTCGCCGATGGGCGAGGCGTTGCCGATGTTGCCGCCCAGGGTGCCCTGGTTGCGGATCTGCAAGGAGGCGAAGCGCTGCAGCAATTCACCGAAATCCGGGTACTCGGCTTTCAGCGCTTCGTAGCAATCGGAGAGGGCGGTGGCGGCACCGATTTCCAGACGATCGTCGAAGCGCTCGATGCGTTTCATTTCGGCGACGTTGCCGACGTAGATCATCACCGGCAAGGTGCGGTGGAATTGCGTGACTTCCAGCGCCAGGTCGGTACCGCCGGCCAGCAGCCGCGCTTGCGGGTAGGCGTCGTAGAGATCGGCGAGGTCGGCCACGGTCAGCGGCACCAGGCAGCGTTTGTCGCCGCTGTTGAGTTCGCCGGTGTCGGTCGGTGCGATGGCCTTGAGGCGGGCAATGGTCTCGGTTTCCCGGGCGTCGAACTGATCCGCTGGCTGGCCGCAGCAGGCTTGCTCGGCGGCGGCGAGGATCGGCCGGTAGCCGGTGCAGCGGCAGAGGTTGCCGGCCAGGGCTTCGTGGGCCTTGTGCGAATCCGGCTGGTCGCTGTTCTTTTGCAGGGCGAATAACGACATAACGAAACCGGGGGTGCAGAAGCCGCACTGCGAACCGTGGCACTCGACCATGGCTTTTTGCACGCTGTGCAATTGGCCTTGATGCTTGAGGTCTTCGACGCTGATCAGTTGCTTGCCGTGCAGCGACGAGACGAAGGTCAGGCAGGAATTGAGGCTGCGGTAGCGAATGTGTTCGCGGCCGTCGTCATCCGTTTGCAACTCGCCGACCACCACGGTGCACGCGCCGCAGTCACCGCTGGCGCAGCCTTCTTTGGTGCCGGGCTTGCCCACGTGTTCGCGCAGGTAATTGAGCACGGTCAGGTTCGGGTCCAGGGCGTGCTCGCTACGGAGTTCCTGGTTTAGTAAAAACTGGATCACGGAAGGCCTCGCAGACTCATTATTGTTGTTAACCGATGCAACCGAATCTATCAGGTCTGACTTTTCGGTCAACGATTTTCTGACCTAAGGGTCAAGAAAAACCGTTTTGACGATCAACAGCAGGTTTCATCAGTATTGACCCTCGCGGGATAGCTTGCTTTTTGCTTAATTCGTGCCAAAAACCGCCGGGTGGGCACTCCGCCATGACAGCGCAATTGCGCTACACTGCGCCGCTTGTGCAGATCGAACAGTTTGAAGGACAACCATGACGTTCAAGGCGCCGGACAGCCTCGCCGAGCAAATCGCTCACCACCTCGCCGAGCGGATCATTCGCGGCGAAATGAAGCCGGGTGAGCGCATCCAGGAACAGAAGGTCACCTTGGCCCTCAATGTCAGCCGTGGTTCGGTGCGTGAAGCGTTGCTGATTCTCGAACGCCGTCATCTGATCGCCATCCTGCCGCGCCGTGGCGCCCACGTGACCGAACTCACCACCCACAACGTGCAAAGCCTGTGCACGCTGATGAGCGAGTTGTACATCCTGCTCGGCAACGCCGTCGCCAATGGCTGGCAGGTACCGACGGACATGGCGCCGTTCCTGCAAATCCAGCAGCGGCTGATCGCCAGCTACGAGCGCCAGGACATCCGCACCTTCGTCGACGACAGCTTCAACGTGATGCGCGCCGCGTACCCGTTCGCCAACAATCCGTATCTGCAAGAAACCGTGGAAAACCTGCAACCGGCCATGAGCCGCGCGTATTTCCTCGCCCTGGAACAGCGCAAGGCGGAAATGAGTGAGTTCCTCGACCTGTTCGAACGCCTGCTCACCGCCGTGCTGGCCCGCGACTTGCCGCAGATTCGCGTGGTGCTGACGGCCTACGCCCAGCGCAGCTGCGATCTGGTGGTGTCTGCGTTGACGGTCGCTTAAGCGTGCGGCTCAAGTCCATCAAACTGGCGGGGTTCAAATCCTTCGTCGATCCGACCACGGTGAACTTCCCCAGTAACATGGCGGCGGTGGTCGGGCCCAATGGTTGCGGCAAGTCGAACATCATCGACGCCGTGCGCTGGGTGATGGGCGAAAGCTCGGCGAAGAACCTGCGTGGCGAATCGATGACCGACGTCATCTTCAACGGCTCCACCAGCCGCAAGCCCGTGAGCCAGGCCAGCATCGAGCTGGTGTTCGACAACAGCGACGGCACCTTGCTCGGGGCCTACGCCGCGTACGCGGAAATCTCTATCCGGCGCAAAGTCACCCGCGACAGCCAGACGACGTATTACCTCAACGGCACCAAGTGCCGCCGTCGTGACATCACCGATATTTTCCTTGGCACCGGCCTCGGCCCGCGTAGCTACTCGATCATCGAGCAGGGAATGATCTCCAAGCTGATCGAGTCCAAGCCTGAAGACCTGCGCAACTTTATTGAGGAAGCGGCGGGCATCTCCAAGTACAAGGAGCGCCGTCGCGAGACCGAAAACCGTATCCGCCGCACCCACGAAAACCTCGCGCGCCTGACCGACCTGCGCGAAGAACTGGAACGCCAGCTCGAACGCTTGCACCGCCAGGCCGAGGCCGCCAAGAAGTACCAGGAATATAAAGGCGAGGAGCGTCAGCTTAAGGCGCAACTGTCGGCCCTGCGTTGGCAGGCGCTGAACGAGCAGGTGGGCCAGCGCGAAGCGATCATCGGCACGCAGGAAATCAGTTTCGAAGCCCTGGTGGCCGAGCAGCGCAATGCCGATGCCGCCATCGAACGTTTTCGCGACGGCCACCATGAGTTGTCCGAGCGCTTTAATCTGGTGCAGGGCCGCTTCTACTCCGTGGGCGGCGACATTGCCCGGGTCGAGCAGAGCATCCAGCACGGCCAGCAACGTTTGCGTCAGTTGCAGGACGATTTGAAAGAAGCCGAGCGCGCGCGCCTGGAAACCGAATCGCACCTGGGCCACGACCGCACCTTGCTGCTGACCCTCGGCGAAGAACTGGACATGCTCACCCCCGAGCAGGAAATCACCAGTGCCGCCGCCGAAGAAGCCGCCGCCGCGCTGGAAGAATCCGAAACCACCATGCACGGCTGGCAGGAGCAGTGGGACAGCTTCAACCTCACCGCCGCCGAACCCCGGCGCCAGGCCGAAGTGCAGCAGTCGCGCATTCAACAGCTGGAAACCAGTCTGGAACGTTTGGCCGAGCGCCAGCGGCGTCTGATCGAAGAGCGCGCGTTGCTCTCGGCGGACCCGGAAGACGAAGCCATTCTCGAACTGAACGAACAGCTCGCCGCCAGCGAAGCGACCCTCGAAGATTTGCAGGCCAGCGAAGAAGCCCAGGTCGAACGCCTGGAACAGTTGCGTCAACAATTGCAGCAGGCCCTGCACAACCAGCAACAAGCCCAGGGCGATCTGCAACGCCTCAACGGTCGCTTGGCGTCGCTTGAGGCCTTGCAGCAAGCCGCCCTCGATCCGGGCACCGGGGCTGCCGAATGGTTGCGTGACCAGCACTTGGCCGAACGCCCGCGTCTGGCCGAAGGGCTGAAGGTCGAGGCCGGTTGGGAACTGGCGGTGGAAACCGTGCTCGGCGCCGACCTGCAAGCGGTGCTGGTGGATGACTTTGCCGGCTTCGATTTGTCCGGCTTCACCCAGGGCGACCTGCGCCTGCTCAGACCGGCCAGCGATGGCGTGCGCGTGGCCGGCAGTTTGCTCGACAAGGTAGAGGCCTCGGTGGATTTGTCGCCGTGGCTGGGCCAGGTCAAGCCGGTGGACAGTCTGGAGCAGGCCTTGGCCGCGCGTGGTCAATTGGCGGTCGGCGAAAGCCTGATCAGCCGCGACGGCTACTGGGTTGGTCGGCACTTTCTGCGGGTGCGTCGCGCCAGCGAAGCCGAGAGCGGCATGCTCGCCCGTGGTCAGGAAATCCAGCGCCTGGGCCTGGAGCGCGAAGAGCGCGAAGCCACGGTCGAAACCCTGGAAAGTGAATTGCAAAACCTGCGGGCGCAGCAGCGGCAGCAGGAAAACGGTCGCGAACATTTGCGCCGCTTGCTGCAAGACGAAGCCCGGCAACAAGGTGAGTTGAAAGCCCAGTTGTCGGCCGGTAAAGCCAAGGCCGAGCAGTTGACCTTGCGTCGTACCCGTCTCGATGAAGAAGTCGCCGAGCTGGGCGAACAGCGTGCATTGGAGCACGAGAACATCGGCGAGGCGCGCCTGCAATTGCAGGAAGCCCTCGACAGCATGGCCCTCGACACCGAGCAGCGCGAGTTGCTCCTGGCCCAGCGCGACAGCCTGCGCGAACGCCTCGACCGTGTGCGCCAGGAAGCCCGGCAGCACAAGGACCATGCGCATCAGTTGGCGGTGCGCCTGGGGTCGCTCAAGGCGCAACACGACTCCACGCGCCAGGCCCTGGAACGTCTGGAGATGCAGTCCGAACGCCTGACCGAAAAACGCGAGCAGCTCAGCCTTAACCTGGAGGAGGGCGAGGCGCCGCTGGAAGAGCTGCGCCTGAAACTCGAAGAATTGCTCGACCGGCGCATGAGCGTCGACGAAGAACTGAAGACTGCGCAAATCGCCCTGGAAGACGCCGACCGCGAACTGCGTGATGCGGAAAAACGCCGGAACCAGGCCGAGCAGCAATCGCAACTGATCCGAGGCCAACTCGAACAACAGCGCATGGAATGGCAAGCGCTGACCGTGCGCCGCAAGACCTTGCAGGATCAGTTACTGGAAGACGGCTACGACCTGCACGGCGTGCTCGCCACCCTGACCGCCGAAGCCAGCGAGCCCGCCGCCGAGGAAGAACTCGAACGCATTGCCGCGCGAATCCAGCGCCTGGGCGCGATCAATCTCGCGGCCATCGACGAATACACGCAACAATCCGAGCGTAAACGTTATCTGGATGCGCAGAACGACGATCTGGTGGAAGCCCTCGACACCCTGGAAAACGTGATTCGCAAGATCGACAAGGAAACCCGTAACCGTTTCAAAGATACCTTTGATCAGATCAATGGCGGTTTACAGGCGCTTTTCCCAAAAGTTTTCGGTGGAGGTCGCGCGTATTTGGAACTGACGGGCGAAGATCTACTCGATACAGGGGTGACGATCATGGCGCAGCCGCCCGGAAAGAAGAACAGCACCATCCATTTGCTCTCCGGCGGCGAAAAAGCCCTGACCGCATTGGCCCTGGTATTTGCCATCTTCAAGTTGAATCCGGCGCCGTTCTGCATGCTCGACGAAGTTGACGCACCCCTGGATGACGCTAACGTTGGACGCTACGCACGGCTGGTTAAGGAAATGTCGCAGACGGTTCAGTTCATCTACATCACCCACAACAAGATCGCCATGGAAATGGCCGATCAGTTGATGGGCGTCACCATGCACGAGCCGGGTTGCTCAAGGTTGGTGGCGGTGGATGTCGAAGAGGCGATGGCAATGGTGGACGCCTAGCGGCGCAGCGACAAGCCACAAGTCTTAAGCTGCAAGAGGAATAGCTGGAGGCTTGAAGCTTGCGACTTGTAGCTTGAGCTGCGCGTGCCATGCGCCTGCGCTGGTTGTTGAATGAAGATGGCAAATCGACACAATTTGCGCAGCGATTTTGACAGACGGTGTAAAGTTACCTTTGGTCGTGCTAGTTTAATGTCAAATTTTCGTATACGTGGGCAAAACGCCTGTCAGAACATAGAGTTGGCGCCACGTTTTAAAGCGGTTTACAGCTTGTAAACCCCTTATTTTTCAGCATTTTTTATAGAGGCACGGGATTACATGGAAATCGGTCTGCGCGAGTGGCTGATCGTCATCGGCATAATTGTCATTGCCGGTATTCTTTTTGATGGCTGGCGCCGGATGCGCGGCGGCAAGGGAAAACTGAAATTCCGTCTTGATCGAAGTCTGTCCAACCTGCCGGATGACGACAGCAGCGCCGAGCTGCTGGGCCCGCCCCGGGTGTTGGATACGCACAAAGAGCCGCAACTCGACGAGCACGATTTGCCGTCGGTGAGCATGCCTGCCCGCGAACCCCGTGAGTCGGGTTCCAAGCGCGGCAAGCGTGGCCATGGCGAACCGTCCCAAGGCGACCTGAATCTTAACCTCGACCTGGACGGCGGTCCGAGCTTCAATGCCCGCGACGACGATTTCCCGGACGACACCAAGGTTGCGTCGGTTTCCACCAGCGACAAGGATCAGCCACAAGCCGAAGAAGTCCTGGTGATCAGCGTGATCTGCCGCGACGCCGCCGGCTTCAAGGGCCCGGCACTGCTGCAGAACATTCTCGAAAGCGGCCTGCGTTTTGGCGAGATGGACATCTTCCATCGCCACGAAAGCATGGCGGGGAATGGCGAAGTGCTGTTCTCCATGGCGAACGCGGTGAAACCGGGGATTTTCGATCTGGACGATATCGACCACTTCAGCACCCCGGCGGTGAGCTTCTTCCTCGGCTTGCCAGGCCCGCGTCACCCGAAGCAAGCCTTCGACGTGATGGTGGCCGCCGCGCGCAAACTGTCCCAGGAGCTGAACGGCGAACTGAAAGACGACCAGCGCAGCGTGCTGACCGCCCAGACTATCGAACACTACCGTCAACGCATCGTCGAATTCGAACGCCGCGCCCTGACCCAGAAACGTTAAGTCGAATGGCCAGGCTGTGGTGAGGAGGCCCCCTCGCCACATAGTGCAAGCCTTTAGGCTATCGTGATTAGAAGATTGAGCAGCCTCGGCTGCTCTTTTGCTTTGTGAGAGAACACCCATGACTGCTGCCGAAACCCGCATTCTAGAGCTGCGCGCTGAGCTGGATCAGCACAACTACCGTTACCACGTCCTGGACGAGCCGAGCATTCCGGACGCCGAGTATGATCGGCTGTTCCACGAACTCAAGGCGCTGGAAGCGGCCCATCCCGACTTGATCACCAGCGATTCGCCGACCCAGCGCGTGGGCAGCGCGGCGCTGTCGGCGTTCACCCAGGTGCGTCACGAAGTGCCGATGCTCAGCCTAGGCAACGCCTTCGAAGAAACCGACATGCGCGAGTTCGATCGTCGGGTCACCGAAGGCCTCGACCTGCCGGTGGGGGATTTGTTGGGCAAAGGCGCGGCGGTGGAGTACAGCTGCGAGCCGAAACTCGATGGCTTGGCAGTCAGCTTGCTCTATCAGGACGGCGTGCTGGTGCGCGGCGCCACCCGCGGCGATGGCACCACCGGCGAAGACATCAGCGTCAACGTGCGCACCGTGCGCAACATCCCGCTCAAATTACACGGCGAAGGCTGGCCAACGACCCTCGAAGTGCGCGGCGAAGTGTTCATGTCCAAGGCCGGTTTCGAACGGCTCAATGCCACGCAACTGGACGTCGGCGGCAAGACCTTCGCCAACCCGCGTAACGCGGCGGCCGGCAGCTTGCGCCAGCTGGATTCGAAGATCACTGCCAACCGTCCACTGGAGTTCTGCTGCTACGGCATCGGCCAGATCTCCCACGACATCGCCGACACCCACATCGGCAACCTCAAGCAACTCAAGGCCTGGGGCATGCCGGTCAGTCGTGAACTGAAACTCGCCCACGGCATCGACGAGTGCCTGGATTACTACCGCGACATCGGCGAACGTCGTAACGACTTGGCCTATGAAATCGACGGCGTGGTGTTCAAGGTCAACAGCATCGCCTCGCAACGCGAACTGGGTTTCCGCGCCCGCGAGCCACGCTGGGCGATCGCCCACAAATTCCCGGCCATGGAAGAACTCACCGAGCTGCTTGACGTGGAATTCCAGGTCGGCCGCACCGGCGCGGTCACGCCGGTGGCGCGCTTGAAACCGGTGAAAGTCGCCGGCGTGACGGTGGCCAACGCCACCCTGCACAACATGGACGAAGTGGCGCGCCTGGGGTTGATGATCGGCGACACCGTGATCATTCGCCGGGCCGGTGACGTGATTCCGCAGGTGGTGCAAGTGGTTACCGAACGGCGCCCGGACAATGCCCGTCCGGTGCAGATTCCGGAGAAGTGCCCGGTCTGTGGTTCCCACGTCGAGCGCACCCAACTGGTCAAGCGCAGCAAGGGCCGCGAAACCGTCAGCGAAGGCGCGGTGTATCGCTGCGTCGGGCGTCTGGCCTGCGGCGCGCAGCTCAAGCAAGCGATCATTCACTTCGTCTCGCGCCGCGCCATGGACATTGAAGGCCTGGGCGACAAGAGCGTCGAACAACTGGTGGACGAAGGCCTGGTGAATTCACCGGCTGACCTTTATGCGCTGAGGTTCGAAGACATCGTCGACCTCGAAGGCTTTGCCGAGTTGTCGAGCAAGAAGCTGCTCAGTGCCATCGAAGACAGCAAGACCCCGAGCCTGGCGCGCTTTATCTACGCCCTCGGTATTCCCGACGTCGGCGAAGAGACGGCCAAGGTCCTGGCACGCTCGCTGGGTTCGCTGGAGCGGGTGCAGCAAGCGTTGCCGCAGGTGCTGACGTACTTGCCCGATGTCGGCCTGGAAGTGGCGCACGAGATCCACAGTTTCTTTGAAGACAAACACAACCAGGACGTGATCGCCGACCTGCTCAAGCACGGCCTGCAGATTCAGGATCAAGGCGAACTGAGTGCCGAGTTCGCCGCCAGCACGACGCTGGGCGGTCTACTCGACAAACTGCACATTCCCTCGGTCGGCCCTGGCGGCGCGCAGAAACTGGCGGACAAGTTCGGCTCCCTGGAGGCGGTGATCGCCGCCGACTGGCTGGACATGCGCCAGGCTTTGCCGGAGAAGCAGGCGAACGCGGTGCGTGAGTTTTTTGCTATCGAGTCCAACCGTCAGTTGGCTTATGACGCAGAAAAACAGCTACGGGATTTCGGCATGCACTGGCAAAGCGAGAAGAAAGTCGTCGAAGGCCTGCCGGAAGCGGGGCACACCTGGGTCCTGACTGGCTCGCTGGAACTGATGAGCCGCGACGTCGCCAAGGACAAGCTCGAAAGCCTCGGCGCCAAGGTGGCGGGCTCCGTCTCCGCCAAGACGCATATCGTGGTGGCCGGACCGGGCGCGGGCTCCAAATTGGCCAAGGCCAATGAGCTGGGGGTGAAGGTGCTGGATGAAGAGGCGTTCGTGAAGTTTTTGGCGGGGCATGGCATAACCGTCTAAGCGACAGGACCCTCTGTGGTGAGGGGGCAAGCCCCCTCACCACAAAAGCCCGCACAAGCTCACCCCATCATCAACATGGAACGATCTCGACCCCAGAATGATCTAGTCTTGGCCACCCCAAGGGAGAGATCGCCATGTACCGCTTCTTCGAGCAGCTCAGTTCCCGGATCGCCGCGCCGTTCCTGGGCGAGTCGTCGCGCAACAGCAAGGTCTGGCAGTGCCGCTGCGGGCAGTCGCTGTTCTTTCGTAACAGCCAGTGCCTGGCCTGCTCGGCGGCGCTGGGCTACCTGCCGGAGCAAAGCCGCTTGTCCTCCCTGCAACCGGGTCCGTACACCGATACCTGGCTGTTGGACGCCGATCCCGACGCCGGGATTTTCCGCCGTTGCGCCAACCTCGACTCTCCGGCGGCCTGCAACTGGCTGTTGCCGGCGGACACGGTCCACGCGCTGTGCACCGCGTGCAGCCTGAACCGCACCATCCCCGATCTGTCCCTGGTGGAAAACCACGAGCGCTGGCTTAAGGTCGAAACCGCCAAGCGGCGCCTGGTGGCGCAATTGATCAGCCTTGGATTGTCGGTCATTCCAAAAACCGTTGATGAGGACACCGGCCTCGCCTTCGACTTTATCGGCGTCGACCTGGAGGGCAATGCGCCCACCACCGGCCACGCCAACGGCCTGATCACCCTCGACATCAACGAAGCCGACGACGCGCACCGCGAACGGGTGCGGGTGCAAATGCATGAACCCTATCGCACGTTGCTCGGGCATTTCCGGCATGAGGTCGGGCACTATTATTGGGATCGGCTGGTCGACAACGGTCCGTGGCAGGAAGCCTTTCGCGGCTTGTTCGGCGATGAGCGTGCCAGCTACGCTGACGCCCTCGACCGCCATTACGAGCAGGGCGCGCCACTGGACTGGCAACAACGCTACGTCAGCGCCTACGCCACCATGCACCCGTGGGAAGACTGGGCGGAAACCTGGGCCCATTACCTGCACATGATGGACGCGGTCGACACGGCGCTAGGCTTCGGCATGAGCGCCCGGGAAATGGACTTCGACTACCAGCCATTTCCGCTGGACACGCTCTACGACCCGCAACACCCCGGCGGCCCGGCGTTCCTGTCCTTCGTCAACGCCTGGATCGAACTGGCGGGCATGCTCAACGAACTCTCGCGCAGCATGGGCCAGCCAGACTTCTATCCGTTCGTGCTGCCCTCGGCAGTGATCGCCAAGCTGCACTTCATTCACCTGGTGATCCAGCAGGCCGGCGGCAAGGCCGACGAGGTGTTGAAGGCGCAGTAGCAAGTGCTTGAAGCCCTTCATATTTTTAATCCGGCGCCAACGGTTGTAACTTCTCATCAGATAGGTACAATGGCGCGGCTCGCCGTCAGGCAAGCGTCGTTATGGTGACCCCATCGGTCCCCCCGCAACGATTACCCGTGAACCTGGTCAGAGCCGGAAGGCAGCAGCCACAGCGGGAACATTGTGTGCCGGGGTGTGGCTGGTGGGGTTGCCTCCATAACGCCCAGCAAGATTTCTCCCCTACTACTTCAACTCAAACGCCGGATTGACCTCAGCGTTGGGTTTTGCTCTGTCCGGAATTCAACATCCCGTTGTTTTTCGCCGTGCCAGGAGGCGTTTTCGTGAAACTGTCCCAACTGTTCTTCTGCTTGATTGCTACCGTCACCTTGGCCTCATGCGCCACGCCGCTGACCCCCGAACAACAAAAAGCCCAAGACGCCGAGACCGCAGTCGCCCGCGACTACTTCACTCGTAAAGTCGAACTGACCGACGACGGCGGCGACTCCGCCGGTTACACCACCCTTGAGCTGAAAAACACCGCCGACGGCTACATCCTCGCCTTCTATGGCAGTGACAAATCCAAGCCGCTCTACACCGAACAAGTCACCGACTGCGTCGGCAAAACCGGCCCGTTCCCGTCCCTGGAATGCAAGCTGTACAACGGCGTCAATCGCTGGGCAGGTTTCTCCTACACCGTGGCGGCCGAAGACACCGTCGTGAAAGACCCTCGGTTGATCCCGCTGCAAAGCCGCATCAACGTCAAGAAGGGCGACCTGATCGTCATGACCCGCCACTCGCCGCAGCACTGGCGGTTTGCGGGGCGGTTTGCTGCGCAGTGAGTGCATGACTGTCAGCGACACAAAAAAGGCCGGCCTGTCTGAATGACAAGCCGGCCTTTTTTTGCCTTCGAACCTAAGCGTTCGAACCTAAGCGTTCGAACCTAGGCCTTCGCCAACGCCCGATCCACCGCCACGATGATTTTCCCCAGTTCCTCGGGGGTCGCCTTGTGGATCACCGAAAACAAATACGCCCGCTGTTCGTCCTCATCGTCCATGTCGGCGAAGAAGGTCTTGAGTTTCACGCCCAGGACGTCGGCCAGTTGGAACAGTGCGTCGACGCTGGGGGTGTAGGTGCCGGTTTCGAAGCGGCTGATGGTTTTGGGGTCGAAGCCGGTTTTTTCACCGAGTTCGGCTTGGGTGAGCCCGGCGATTTTGCGAAAGCGTCTGATGGCGGGGCCCAGGTTTGAACTGTGCATCGCTTAATTCCTATTGAGAATCAAGAACTTGATGGTCGATCTTGGCAGCTGCTGTTGGTGCTGCTCATCACCTTGCTTTGCAAAGTGTGATGTATTTCGTAGAATCCGCGCCTGATGCCGGTATTAAGTGACCCGTTGCCGCACGTTTTACGGATAGAGCCAGGCCAGCATTGTGTTCGGTGATCGGGTGTGAATAAGCCTGCGAAGGTGCCTCGAAGCCGACCGACATTGACCTGCCTGCGTGATTCGAAGGCCCGTAGCCTAGTAGATCGCAAGCAGGCACGGGGCCATCCACACGCGGTTTCATGGAGTTTTCACGTGCACCTGCACACCGCTTCTCAAAACATCTCTTCCGGGCTTTCTGCGCTGGTCGAGCGGGACCACCGCTAGCGACAGTGAACCAGACTCATGGATGAGAAGTACCGCCGGGCGGTGGACGCCGCCGCGATTTTTTCCGAGACCGACCTCACAGGCCGGATCACCTACGTCAACGACCAATTTTGCGCCGTGTCCGGCTACAGCCGTGACGAGCTGTTGGGCCAGGATCACCGTTTGCTCAATTCGGGCTTGCACCCGGCGGATTTTTTCGCCGAGCTGTGGCGCACCATCGCTTTGGGCAATGTGTGGAAGGGCGAAATCTGCAATCGCGCCAAGGACGGCAGTCTGTACTGGGTCGACAGCACCATGGTGCCGGTGTTGAACGACAGCACCGGCCGCGTCGACCGTTACCTGTCGATCCGCTTCGACATCAGTGAAAAACGCCAACTGCTCCAGGCCCTGCAATGGCGGGTTGGCCACGATGTGCTGACCGGGCTGCCCAATCGTGCGTTCTTGTCCGACTTGCTTGACCAGGCGCTGGCGTTCTCGCGTCAGGAAAATATCCCGCTGGCGGTGTGCATGCTCGACCTCGATGGCTTCAAGGCCGTCAATGACGGCTATGGCCATGCCAGCGGCGACCTGCTGTTGGTGGAAGTGGCCAAGCGCTTGCGGCAGATCGTGCGCAGCGAAGACGTGGTGGCGCGGTTGGCCGGCGATGAGTTTGTGCTGGTGTTGCGTTATGTGCGCGACCTGGTCGAGTTGCGCGCCGCGTTGAATCGGGTGTTGGGCGCCGTGTCCACGCCTTATTCGTTGAGCGGCAAGGACATCAACGTGTTCGCCAGCATTGGCGTGACCTTGTTTCCGCTGGATCACGAAGACGCGGAAACCCTGCTGCGCCACGCCGATCAGGCGATGTACGTGGCCAAGCAAAGTGGGCGCAATCGTTTCCATTTGTTCGATGTGTCCCGCGACCAGGAGGTCAAGGCCACGCACCAGACCGTTGCCCGTGTCCGTCGTGCCTTGACTGCCGGCGAGCTGCGCCTGCATTTCCAGCCCAAGGTCAACATGCGCCTGGGCACCGTGGTGGGTTTCGAAGCGCTGTTGCGCTGGGAGCATCCGCAGGAGGGACTGGTGCGGGCTCGGGATTTCCTGCCGGCGGTGGAAGAAACGGACTTGATCGTTGACATTGGCGAGTGGGTCATGGACCAGGTGCTGGCGCAGCTCCGGCAATGGCAGGGGGCCGGGCAGGCCTGGCCGATCAGCGTCAACATCGGCGCTCGGCATTTCCAGCGGGCGGATTTTGTCCAGCGGCTCAAGCAGGTGCTGGACCGGCACGCCGAAGTCGCGCCGCAACTGCTGGACCTGGAAATCGTCGAGTCGGTGGCGGTGGAAAACATTCAGCACGTCAGCGCTTGCCTGCAAGCTTGCCAGGCGCTCGGCGTGCAGTTTTCCCTGGGGGATTTCGGCACCGGGTATTCGTCCCTCAGCTACCTCAAGCGCCTGCGCACGCAGACCATCAAGATCGACCGTTCATTTATCCGCGACATCCTCCACGACCATGACGACCTGGCGCTGACCACGGCGGTGATTGGCCTGGCTCGGGCGTTTGGCCGGCAAGTGATTGCCGAGGGCCTGGAGAGTGCCGAGCACGGTGAGTTGCTGTTGAGCCTGGGGTGTGAGGTGGCGCAGGGCTATTTCATCGCCCGGCCGATGCCGGCCGAAGACGTTTCGGCCTGGGTCGCGCGCTTCATTGCGCCGCTGCAGTGGCGGGACGGGCCGGATCAGGGCAGCGCCGGCACCGAATCCACAGGAGGCTCGCCGGCGCCGGTGTAAAGCCGAATGATGTCGTCGATCTCTCCCGACATTTTCATTCTCAACAAGGTGCGCAGCACCCGTTGCACCGGCACGTCCGGGTCGTTGCGCACGAAGCAGCCGACGTTTTGCTCTTGCAGCACCGCCACGCCGTGCAACTGCCGGTCGAGCGGCAGGCGCTGGTTGAACCAGTCCAAGGTCCATTGATTGCTCACGGCGTAGCGGTAGCGGCCGGCGATGAGTTTTTCCAGCACTTGCTCCTGGTTGCGCGCGTCTTCGCGTTGCAGCCGCAGACTGTCGAACAGCGGCTGCAGGGTCGGGTAGGTGTAGCCGAGGACGGTGCCGATCGACTGCCGCGGCATGCTGTCGGGGATGACCGCCGCGGGATTGCTCGCGGTGCTGATCAGCAAGTCGCGCTGGAAGAACAGCGGGATGCTCCAGATGTAGTCGCCGGACTGGTTCGGCAGCCAGGATTGCGCCGCGTAGCAGCGTATGTCGACTTCGCCGTGCTCCATGGCACTTTGAATGCGCGTGCGCGGCATCACATTGAATTGCGCCGGCACGCCAACTTGCGTCGCCAGGCTGGTCATCATGTCGTGCAGGATGCCTTGAGTCGGCACGCCCTGCTCCAGTTGCACCAGCGGCATCGCCCAGCCATCGGCGATGGCAAAGCGCAGCGGCGCCTCAGCGCCCTGAGCGCCAGCACAGATCAACAGCAAAGCCCCCAAGGCTGACCGCATAGACACTCCAACAGGGTAAGACCGGACCGGCAAATACACCCCCAACGAGCAGCTTAGCCAGAATAGACGAGGACACCGGATGCAATTTACGCGGTGCTCCGCTAGCATTAGCCGCTTCTGTTCCTTAGTTGCGACGGTTTTCGATGAGTTATCAGGTTCTTGCACGTAAATGGCGTCCGCGCTCGTTCCGCGAAATGGTCGGCCAGACCCATGTGCTCAAGGCTCTGATCAACGCCTTGGACAGCCAGCGGCTACACCACGCCTACCTGTTCACCGGGACGCGCGGGGTGGGCAAGACCACCATTGCGCGGATCATCGCCAAATGCCTGAATTGTGAGACAGGTATCACTTCGACGCCCTGCGGCACCTGTTCGGTGTGCCGGGAAATCGACGAGGGCCGCTTCGTCGACCTGATCGAGATCGACGCCGCGAGCCGGACCAAGGTCGAGGACACCCGCGAACTGCTGGACAACGTGCAGTACGCGCCAAGCCGTGGGCGCTTCAAGGTCTACCTGATCGACGAAGTGCACATGCTCTCCAGTCATTCGTTCAATGCGCTGCTCAAAACCCTTGAAGAGCCGCCACCCTACGTCAAGTTCATCCTGGCCACCACTGACCCGCAGAAACTTCCCGCAACGATTCTCTCGCGGTGCCTGCAATTCTCTCTGAAGAACATGACCCCGGAGCGGGTGGTCGAGCATTTGACCCACGTCCTCGGCGTCGAGAACGTGCCGTTCGAAGACGATGCGCTGTGGCTGTTGGGCCGCGCCGCCGACGGCTCGATGCGCGACGCCATGAGCCTCACCGACCAGGCGATTGCCTTCGGTGAAGGCAAGGTCATGGCGGCGGACGTGCGCGCCATGCTCGGCACCCTCGATCATGGCCAGGTCTACGACGTGCTGCACCGCTTGATCGAAGGCGATGCCAAGGGCTTGCTCGAAGCGGTGCGTCACCTCGCCGAACAAGGGCCGGACTGGAATGGCGTGCTCTCGGAAATCCTCAACGTGCTGCACCGCGTGGCGATTGCCCAGGCGCTGCCGGAAGGGGTCGACAACGGCCATGGCGACCGCGACCGCGTGTTGGCCCTGGCCCAGGCGTTGCCCGCCGAAGACGTGCAGTTCTACTACCAGATGGGCCTGATCGGTCGCCGTGACTTGCCGCTGGCGCCGGACCCCCGAGGCGGTTTCGAGATGGTCCTGCTGCGGATGCTGGCGTTCCGGCCGGCAGACACGGCGGACGCCCCGAGGCAACCGCTAAAGCCAGTGGGGATCAGCCAGGCCACAGTTGATTCCGCAAACTCAGTGGCTGCCGCGCCGGTTGTTGCGCCGGTAGTCACTGCGGCACCTGCACCGGTTATGGCTGCACCTGTGGTCGCTGCGCCCGTGGTAGAGCCGGAGCCGGTTGCCGCTGTGGTCGCGCCGGAGCCGGTGGCCGCGCCCGAACCTGAGCCTGAACCTGAACCTGTGGCGGTCGAAGTCCCCGTCGACCTGCCGTGGAACGACCCGGTCGAGCCGGTCGAGGTTGTTCAGCAGCCCGCCGTGGAGCCGGTGCTGGAAACCGTCGGTGAACAGCCAGAGTTGCCGCCGATGCCGCTGCCCACGCCGGACAGCGTGGTGCCGGACGCACCGGAGTGGGCCGCCGCGCCGATTCCCGAGCCGTCCGTGGCACAGGTCGATGCCGCCACGCCGGGCGCCGACCTAGACGACGAACCGCCGCTGGACGAGGATTACATCGAACCGGACATGGATTCGGCCTACAGTTATCTCGATGACTTGGCCAGCGAGCACACTGCCGAGCCCGCCCCGGAACCTGAGCCGGAACCGGCGGCGATGCCTGCCACCGGGCTGGCGCTGCAATGGCTGGAGCTGTTCCCGAAACTGCCGATTTCCGGCATGACCGGCAGCATCGCCGCCAACTGCACGCTGATTGCGGTCGATGGCGACAATTGGCTGTTGCACCTGGACCCGGCCCACAGTGCGCTGTTCAACGCGACCCAGCAGCGTCGCCTCAACGATGCGCTGAACCAGTACCACGGGCGCACGCTGAGCCTGAGCATGGAACTGATCAAGCCTGAGCAGGAGACCCCGGCCCAGGCCGCGTCCCGGCGTCGGGCCAACCGCCAGCGCGAGGCCGAGGATTCGATCCACGGTGATCCGTTCATCCAGCAAATGATGCAGCAGTTCGGTGCGGTGGTCCGTCACGATACTATTGAACCTGTCGAAGCCCAGGTCAGTCAGGGCTAATAACTGAAGGCGCCTGGCCACGGTTGCCGGGCGCCGTTTTATATCCAAGTACTTTGAGGTGATTCCCATGATGAAAGGTGGCATGGCCGGCCTGATGAAGCAGGCACAGCAGATGCAGGAAAAAATGGCCAAGATGCAGGAAGAACTGGCCAACGCGGAAGTCACCGGCAAGGCCGGCGGCGACATGGTCACCGTGGTGATGACCGGTCGTCACGACGTCAAGCGCGTGACCATCGACCCGAGCCTGGTCGAAGGCCTGAGCGAAGATGACAAGGAAATGCTCGAAGCGGTATTCGCCGCCGCCGTCAACGACGCCGTGCGCAAGATCGAAGCCAACAGCCAGGACAAAATGTCCGGCATGACCGCCGGCATGCAACTGCCACCGGGCATGAAACTGCCGTTCTGATTCGCCAGCGCGAACAGGATGAACGACAAGAAAATGCCAGGCATCGTGTCCTGGCATTTTTGTTTGTGACTGTTGATCGTTCCCACGCGAAGTATGGGAACCCCGCCACCGCCAAGGTCTGCTCCCTATAGCCATCAAGGAGACATTCACATGCCAAACGAATTGACCCTCAACCAGCGCATCGTCCTGGTCTCACGCCCCCAAGGTGCGCCGACGCCGGAGAATTTTCGCCTGGAGCGGGTGACCCTGCCTGACCTGGCGGACGGACAAGTCCTGCTCAAAACCCTGTATTTGTCCCTCGACCCCTACATGCGCGGGCGCATGAGTGACGCGCCGTCCTACGCCGCGCCGGTGGAAATCGACGAGGTGATGACCGGCGGCGCAGTCAGCCAAGTGGTGCGTTCGCTGAATCCGAAATACCAGGAAGGCGATCTGGTGGTTGGTGCGACCGGTTGGCAAAGCCATAGCATCAGCGATGGTCGCGCCTTGATTCCGGTGCCGTCGGGGCTGCCGAGCCCGTCCATGGCCCTCGGCGTCTTGGGCATGCCGGGCATGACCGCCTACATGGGCTTGATGGACATCGGCCAACCGCAGTCCGGCGAAACCCTGGTGGTGGCCGCGGCGTCCGGCGCGGTGGGTTCGGTGGTCGGCCAAGTGGCGAAAATCAAGGGCTTGCGCGTGGTGGGCGTGGCGGGCGGGGCGGACAAGTGCCGCTACGTGGTGGAGGAACTGGGCTTCGATGCCTGTATCGATCACAAGAGCGCGAACTTCGCCGACGAGTTGGCCCTGGCCTGCTTCAAAGGCGTGGACATCTATTTCGAGAACGTTGGCGGCAAAGTCTTTGACGCTGTAGTGCCGTTGCTCAACCCCAAGGCGCGGATTCCACTCTGTGGCCTGATTTCCGCCTATAACGCGGTTGAAGCGCCGAGCGGCGCCGATCGCCTGCCGCAACTGCAACGGACCTTGCTGACCAAGCGTGCGCGGATTCAGGGCTTTATCGTGTTTGACGACTACGGCGACCGTCAGCCGGAATTCCTCAGCGCCATGGCGCCGTGGGTGCGTGATGGCAAGGTGAAATTCCGTGAGGATGTGGTCGATGGCCTGGAGAATGCGCCCGAAGCCTTTATCGGCCTGCTGGAAGGTCGCAACTTCGGCAAGCTGGTGGTGCGCGTCGCCCAGCCTGAGTAATTGACGCTCGCGAGAGGCGCGGGTATAAACCGCGTCTCGTTGTTTTGTCGGACTGTTTACCCATGAGCTTCAGCCCCCTGATTCGCCAACTGATCGACGCCCTGCGAACCTTGCCGGGCGTGGGTCAGAAAACCGCCCAGCGCATGGCGTTGCAATTGCTCGAGCGCGATCGCAGCGGTGGTTCGCGGCTGGCCCAGGCCTTGAGCCAAGCCATGGAAGGGGTCGGCCACTGCCGCTTGTGCCGCACGTTGACCGAAGACGACCTGTGCCCGCAATGCGCCGACAACCGCCGCGACGATACGCTGCTGTGCGTGGTGGAAGGGCCGATGGACGTGTACGCCGTTGAGCAGACTGGCTTCCGTGGGCGTTATTTCGTGCTCAAGGGTCATTTGTCGCCCCTCGATGGTTTGGGCCCTGAGGCCATCGGCATTCCGCAGTTGCTGGCGCGAATCGAAGAAGCGGGGACCTTCACCGAAGTCATCCTCGCCACCAACCCCACGGTGGAAGGCGAGGCGACCGCGCATTACATCGCCCAGTTGCTCGCCAACAAAGGCCTGGTGGCCTCGCGCATCGCCCATGGCGTGCCGTTGGGTGGTGAGCTGGAGCTGGTGGATGGTGGGACCTTGGCGCATTCGTTTGCCGGGCGTAAGCCGATTACCCTCTGATCTGTGGTGTCAGCACGGGCGGCATCGCCAGCAGGCTGGCTCCCACAGGGGTTTGTGGGGCACTGAAGGTTCCCTGTGGGAGCTAGCCTGCTAGCGATTGAGAACGCCTCGACCTGCCTGATTCACCCAACACCCTTGAAAACCAAGCAAGCGCTCGGTTAACTTCGCTGAACCTTCAGTGGAGTTCGCCGATGCCTGCCTTTCAGGAATACTTCGACCCCAGCCACCAATTGGTTCGAGACAGTGTGCGACGCTTCGTCGAGCGCGAGATCCTGCCGGACATCGATCAGTGGGAAGAGGCCGAGAGCTTCCCCCGTGAGCTGTACCTCAAGGCCGGGGCTGCGGGGATTCTGGGGATCGGTTATCCCGAGGCCTTGGGCGGCAGTCATGAAGGCGATCTGTTCGCCAAGGTCGCCGCCAGTGAAGAACTGATGCGCTGCGGCTCCGGCGGGCTGGTGGCGGGGCTGGGTTCCCTGGATATCGGCCTGCCGCCGATCGTCAAATGGGCCCGGCCCGAGGTGCGCGACCGCGTGGTGCCGCAAGTGCTGGCCGGGGAGAAGATCAGCGCGCTGGCCGTCACCGAGCCCAGCGGCGGCTCCGATGTGGCCAACTTGCAAACCCTCGCCGTGCGTGACGGCGATGTCTACCGGGTCAACGGCAGCAAGACCTTTATCACCAGTGGCGTGCGCGCCGATTACTACACCGTCGCGGTGCGTACCGGTGCGCCGGGGTTTGGTGGCATCAGTTTGTTGCTGATCGAGAAGGGCACGCCGGGATTCAGCGTTGGCCGGCCGTTGAAGAAAATGGGCTGGTGGGCGTCGGATACGGCGGAATTGTTCTTCGACAATTGCCCGGTGCCGGTAGGCAATTTGATCGGCGCCGAGAACATGGGCTTTGCCTGCATCATGGGCAATTTCCAGAGCGAGCGCCTGGCCTTGGCGCTGATGGCCAACATGACCGCGCAACTGGCGCTGGAGGAGAGCCTGAAGTGGGCTCGCCAGCGCGAGGCGTTCGGCAAACCGATCGGCAAGTTCCAGGTCCTCAAGCACCGCTTGGCGGAGATGGCCACCGCGCTGGAAGTGTCCCGGGAATTCACCTACCGCCAAGCGGCGAAAATGGCCGCCGGGCAAAGCGTGATCAAGGAGATTTCCATGGCCAAGAACTTCGCCACCGACACCTCCGACCGCATCGTCACCGACGCCGTGCAGATCCTCGGCGGCCTCGGCTACATGCGCGACAGCCTGGTGGAGCGGCTGTACCGGGACAACCGGATCCTGTCGATTGGCGGCGGGACGCGGGAAGTGATGAATGAAATCATCAGTAAGCAGATGGGGTTGTAGCAGGCTGTGAGGTCAGTGCGGGTGCTGAGGGCCTCATCGCGGGCAGGCCCGCGCTCACAGGTATTGTGAGCGCCACCAACCCCTGTGGGAGCGAGCCTGCTCGCGAAGGCGTCAGCCCAGACAACCCATCACTTATCGGTCAAGGCAAACTGCGTCAGGCAATACGTCGCAATCCCCATGTCCTGCAAGCGCTGCGAACCCTGCAACTCTGGCAGGTCAATGATCGCGGCCGCCTCATGCACCTTGGCGCCCATGCGGCGGATCAGGTTGGCCGCGGCAATCAGCGTGCCGCCCGTGGCGATCAGGTCATCGAACATCACCACCGAGTCGCCTTCGCACAGGCTGTCGGCGTGCACTTCGAGGAAGGCCTCGCCGTATTCGGTGGCGTAGCCCTCGGACAACACGTCCGCCGGCAACTTGCCTTGCTTGCGAAACAGCACCAGCGGCTTGTTCAACTGATAAGCGAGCACCGAACCAATCAGGAAGCCCCGGGCGTCCATCGCGCCGATGTGACTGAAGTCAGCCTCGACGTAACGGTGGGCGAAGGTGTCCATCACCAGGCGCAGGGCCGTGGGGGACTGGAACAACGGGGTGATGTCGCGAAAGATCACGCCCGGTTTGGGGAAGTCGATCACCGGGCGGATCAGGGATTTGATGTCGAAGGCGTCAAAAGCCATAGTCGAAAAGTCCTGGCAGGGCTGCAAACGCCGCAGTATACCCGCCGCTGAAACGCTTCGCCCAGCCGTAGCGACGGTCAGCCTTCGATCGAGCCACCGGCCAGGGCGCACAGCTGGATCGGGTCGAGAATATGGATTTCCTTGCCCTCGGCGGCGATCAGCTCGTTTTGCTGGAAGCGCGTGAACACCCGGGACACGGTTTCCACCGCCAGGCCCAGGTAATTGCCGATTTCATTGCGCGACATGCTCAGACGGAACTGGTTGGCGGAAAAACCCCGCGCGCGAAACCGCGCCGACAGGTTGACCAGGAACGTGGCAATGCGCTCGTCGGCGGTTTTCTTCGACAGCAGCAGCATCATTTGTTGATCGTCGCGGATTTCGCGGCTCATCACCCGCATCAACTGCCGACGCAGTTGCGGCAATTGCACGGCCAGTTCGTCGAGGCGCTCGAAAGGAATTTCGCAGACCGAGGTGGTTTCCAGGGCTTGCGCCGACACCGGGTGCTTTTCGGTGTCCATGCCCGACAAGCCGACCAGCTCGCTCGGCAGGTGAAAACCGGTGAGCTGTTCTTCGCCGCCGTCGCTCAGGTTGAAAGTCTTCAAGGCCCCGGAGCGCACGGCATATACCGAATCGAAGGTGTCGCCCTGACGAAACAGGAACTCGCCTTTTTTCAGCGGCCGGCCCCGTTTGACGATCTCGTCCAGCGCGTCCATGTCCTCCAGATTCAGTGAAAGTGGCAGGCACAGGGGAGCCAGGCTGCAATCCTTGCAATGGGCCTGGCTGTGGGCGCGGAGCTTAACGGGCTCGGACATTTCTTCAATCCTTGTGGGAAAACACACATAAGACGTAAGGGTACCCCACGGCAGGGCATTCGGGCCAGTCTGTGCCGATTTGTCACATCCGGGTAAAGCCTCGCGCTGAGCGGCCGATAACCTGGCATCCGATCTTGTGCAAGGAATCCGCGACATGGCCTCCATTGGTGCGTTAAGCCCCGGCAACGGTGCCGTGCAGACCTCGCTTGACGCGCTCAAGGGCGGCACCGACGACGCGCCTGTCGATTCCCGCGAACCGTCGCCAATCGCCAGCGGTATCCAGGTCTTGCTGTCGGATGCGGGACTGACCAAAGCCGCGGTTTCCGGCGGCCAGAACAGTGATATCGAAGAAAGCGGTTTGCCGGAAAACATTCAACGGATCCTGAAAATGATTCGCAGCCTGCAACAGCAGATTGCCGAAAAGACGGCGCGGATCAAAGCCGTGCTGGCGGACAAAATGCTCTCCAACGAGGCGAAAATCGCCAAGCTTGCCGCACTGCGCGGGGCCATCGCGTCGCTGAACAACGGTTTGATCACCGCCAACCTGTCGCTCTCCAAAGTGATGAACCAGTCGGACTTGAGCCCTGAGCAAGTCATGAAAACCGCCTCGCTGTTGTACAAGAACTAGATCACCCGGGAAAACCGCTGGCGATGGTGCTGTTGCAAGTAACCGTCGAACACCATGCACACCGAGCGCACCAGCAAGCGGCCGGCGGGCAACACGGTGATGCGCTGCTGGTCGAGTTCGATCAGGCCGTCGTCGGCCAGGCTCAGCAACGACGGCCATAGCTCGGCGAAGTAGCCGCGAAAATCGATGTTGAAGGCTTGCTCCAACACGGCGAACTCCAATTCGAAATGGCAGATCAGTTGCTGGATCACTGCGCGGCGGATCCGGTCGTCTGTGGTGCACAGCAGGCCGCGACTGGTAGCCAGTTGGTTCGCCGCCAAGGCATTCTGGTACTGATTCAGATCGCTGTTGTTCTGGCAATACAGGTCGCCAATCTGGCTGATCGCCGACACCCCCAGCCCAATCAAATCGCAATGCCCATGGGTGGTGTAGCCCTGGAAATTGCGTTGCAGGGTCGACTCTTCCTGGGCAATCGCCAGTTCGTCGTCCGGCAGGGCAAAGTGGTCCATGCCGATGTAGCGATAGCCGGCGGCGGTCAGTTGTTCGATGGTGCGTTGCAGCATCTCCAGCTTCTGCGCCGCTGACGGCAAGTCCTGGCTGTTGATCCGCCGCTGGGGCATGAAGCGCTCCGGCAAGTGCGCATAGTTGAACACCGAGAGACGATCCGGTTGCAGGTGGATCACTTCGTCGACGGTGCGGGCGAAGTGCTCCGGGGTCTGCTTGGGCAGGCCGTAGATCAGGTCGATGTTGATCGAGCGAAACTGCAAGGTCCGCGCGGCCTCAATCACCGCGCGGGTTTCTTCCAGGCTTTGCAGGCGATTGACCGCACGCTGCACCGTCGGGTCGAGGTCTTGCAGGCCGATGCTGACCCGGTTGAAACCCAGCTCGCGCAACAGGCCCATGGTCGACCAATCAGCCTCTCGGGGATCGATTTCGATGCCGTAGTCACCGGAATCATCGTCCAGCAGATTGAACTGCTTGCGCAGCTTGGCCATGAGTTGACGCAGTTCGTCATGGCTGAGAAAGGTCGGGGTGCCGCCACCGAAATGCAATTGCTCGACCCTTTGCGTCGGGTCGAGGTGGCAGGCGATCAGCTGGATTTCCTGCTCCAGCCGCTGCAAGTAGGGCAGGGCGCGGCCGCGGTCCTTGGTGATGACTTTGTTGCAAGCACAGTAGTAGCAAATGTTCGCGCAAAACGGGATGTGCACGTACAGCGACAGCGGCCGCAGGGCCTTGCGGCTGTCACGCAGGGCGTGGAGCAGGTCGAAGGTGCCGACCTGGCTGTTGAACTGCATCGCGGTCGGGTATGAGGTGTAGCGCGGTCCCGCCAGGTCGTAACGGCGGATCAGGTCGGTGTCCCAACGAATGGCGTCGAGCATGCGGGCGTTCCCCGGATAGGCTGGCAGTGGCTGCGAGTCTAGGGGCGGCGGGGTGGTGGGATCTTGATTTGCATCAAGGTTGATCGTGGCTGTTGTGGCGAGGGAGCAAGCGCCCTCGCCACAGGGGTCAGTGCCCCATCAACCAATGCTGATGCGGCCCCGGCAAGGTCCATATCCCGAACAGGATCACCAGCAACCCGCCCGTCATGCGCACGCCGCGTTTACGCAACAGCGCTGTGACCCGCTCGGCGGCCAGGCCGGTGGCGAGCAGCACCGGCCAGGTGCCCAGGCCGAAAGCCAGCATCAGCAACGCACTGTCCAGCGCATTGCCCTGGCTCGCCGCCCACAACAAGGTGCTGTAAACCAACCCGCAAGGCAGCCAGCCCCAGAGTGCGCCCAGCAGCAAGGCGCGGGGCAGGCTCGACACCGGCAGTAATCGGTTGGCAATCGGCTGGATGTGCCGCCACAGTCCGCGACCGAGGCTTTCGATGCGGGTCAGGCCGCTCCACCATCCCGCCAGGTACAGACCCATGGCAATCAGCAACAGCCCGGCGAGCACGCGCATGAACATCGCCGCCGGACTGTTCGCCACGGCCCAACCGGCGAGGCCGATCAACAATCCGGCGCTGGCGTAGCTGAGAATTCGCCCAAGGTTGTAGGCCAGCAGCAAGCGCAAGCGCCGGCTGCGTTGTTCCTTGGGGATCGCCAGGGTCAGCGCGCCCATCAAGCCGCCGCACATGCCCAGGCAATGACCGCCACCGAGCAAGCCGAGAATCACCGCCGACACCAGCAGTGGCGCCAATTCAAGCATGGGGCGGGGCCTTGTCGTCGGGCTTGGCCGGGTGACCGCTGGCTTCGTCGACGGCGGCGGTGTGGTTCGGGTCTTGGTCGTCGAACAAAATGCTGTGGGCCGGGCCGTCGAGGTCATCGTACTGACCGCTATCAACCGCCCAGAAGAAGATGTAGATGGCGATGGCCACGATCAGCAGCGCCGCCGGGATCATCACGTAAAGAGCTGGCATCGATGGACTCCATGCCCGACCGGTTCAGGCCGGTAGCGGGCGGGTTTCTGGCGTGACGCTTGCCTTGGGCTGACGCGGCAGGCGGGTCAGGCGCAGGGCATTGAGCACCACGGTCAACGAACTGAGGGACATGCCGACGGCGGCCCAGATCGGGGTGATCCAGCCGAGGGCCGCGAACGGCAACATGAGGCCATTGTACAGCCCGGCCCACAGCAAATTCTCGATGATCACCCGACGGGTCCGTCGCGCCAGGCTGAAGGCTTGCACCAGCGCGTCGAGACGGTTGGACAAGAGCACCGCGTCGGCGCTGGTTTTCGCCAGGTCGGTGGCCGAACCCATGGCCACGCTGATGTCGGCGGCGGCCAGCACCGGCACGTCGTTGACGCCGTCACCGAGCATCAACACCTTGCGCCCTTCTTTGTGCAGTTGCTGCAGCACCTGCAACTTGTCGTCGGGACGCAAGCCGCCCCGGGCTTCGTCGATGCCCAATTCGGCGGCGACGCTGGCGACCATCGGCGAGCTGTCTCCCGACAGCAGCAACGTCCGCCAACCCCGGGCCTTGCACGCGGCGAGCAGCGCCGGCGCATCGCTGCGCAAGCGGTCGTCGAGGACGAACCAGGCCAGCGGCCCCTGGCCGTCGCCGAGCAGCAGCCATTGGCCGGCTTCCTCTGGTAGGGTCGGCACCGCCGCGCCGCTGAGTTCGCAGACAAACGCCGGTTGGCCGATGCGCAAACGGTGTTCGCCCACCAGGCCCTCCAGGCCCAGGCCCGGCGTGCTGTGCACGTCTTCCGCCGCCAACGGAGCGCGACCAAAAGCTCGGGCGATGGGGTGTTCGGAACGGTTTTCCAGCGCCGCCGCAAGGCCCAGGCACTGATCGCTGTCGAGGCGCCCGAGCACGCGGATCGAGCGCAGCACCAAGCGGCCCTCGGTGAGGGTGCCGGTCTTGTCGAAAATCACCGTGTCGATCTGGTTCAAGCCTTCCAGCACATGGCCTCGGGTCAGCAGCAGGCCGAGTTTGTGCAGGGTGCCGGTGGCGGCGGTCAGCGCGGTCGGGGTGGCCAGGGATAAGGCACACGGACAGGTCGCCACCAGCATCGCCAAGACAATCCAGAATGCCCGGGACGCATCCAGTTGCCACCACAGCAGGCCGATCAGCGCCGCAGCGATCAGCGACAGCAACAGGAACCATTGCGCGGCGCGGTCGGCGATCTCCGCCAGCCGCGGCTTTTCGGCCTGGGCGCGGTCGAGCAGGCGGACGATGGCGGACAACCGGGTGTCTTGCCCCAGCGCTTGCACTTCGATCATCAGCGCGCCTTCGACATTCAGCGTGCCGGCGGTGACCGCATCGCCGAGGGTTCGCGGTTGTGGCAGGTATTCACCGGTCAGCAGCGACTCATCGACGCTCGACTGGCCGTCGAGGATCTTGCCGTCCGCCGGCAGCACCGCGCCGGGATGTACCAGCACCTGGTCACCGACCCGCAGTTCACTGAGCAAGATCCGTTCGCTTTGGCCGTCGCCGCCCAAGCGCAGGCACGAGGCCGGCAACAAGTTGACCAATTGCGCGGTCGCGGCGGCGGTGCGTTCCCGGGCGCGCCGTTCCAGGTAGCGGCCCGCCAACAGGAACAGGGCGAACATGCCCACCGCATCGAAGTACAACTCGCCGATGCCGCTGATTGAGGTCCAGATTCCCGCCAGGTAAGCACTGCCGATGGCCAGCGAGACTGACACGTCCATGGTCAGGTGGCGGGTGCGCAGATCACGCATCGCCCCTTTGAAGAAGGGCGCGCAGCTGTAGAAGACGATGGGCGTGGTGAGGAACAGCGCGACCCAGCGCAGGATGGTGTGCAGTTCGGGGCTGAGGTCGATATTGAATTCCGGCCAGGTGGCCATGGTCGCCATCATCGCCTGGAACCACAGCAACCCGGCGACCCCCAGTTGGCGCAGGGCCAGGCGGTTTTCGCTGGCCAGTTGTTCGCTGGCGCGATCGGCCTGGTACGGATGCGCGGCATAACCGATCTGGCGCAGCTCGCTGAGCACCCGGCTCAGGGGTAACTGCGCGTCGGCCCAACGTACGTGGAGGCGATGATTGGACAGGTTCAAGCGCGCTTCGGCCACCGCCGGCAGGCTGCGCAGGTGTTTCTCGATCAGCCAGCCACAGGCCGCGCAACTGATGCCTTCCATCATCAGGGTGGTTTCAGCGAGTTCGCCCTCGTGGCGCACGAAGGGTTGCTGCACGTCGGCGCGGTCATACAACGCCAGTTCGTCCACCAGTTGCACCGGCAAGGCTTGCGGATTGGCCGAGGCTTCGCTGCGGTGCTGGTAATAGCTGTCGAGACCACCCGCGACAATGGCTTCGGCCACCGCCTGGCAACCCGGGCAGCAGAACTCGCGGGTGTCCCCGAGCACGACAGCGGTAAAGCGACTGCCTGATGGCACGGGCAGGGCGCAGTGGTAGCAGGGGAGTGGGGTGGTCATGGTTTTTTCGCTAATGCCGCAGGGATCTCTACTATCAATTCGGGCCTCTTCGCGAGCAGGCTCGCTCCCACACTGGAAATGTGGAATTCACATCATCCCTGTGGGAGCGAGCCTGCTCGCGAATGCGCGAAGCGCCGTTTATTTTTTGAGGTCTTCCGCACCCTGCAACGGTTCATCCCCGAGCAGCAAGTCCTTGTCATGGTTGACCTGTTCTTCCTCGAACAAGCGCCAGACGTGCTCGTCCTGAGTCCCCAGCAGCTCGACAAAGCGCCGGCCTTCGATCTTGTCGCTCAATTGGCCGATGTAGCGGCCCTGTTCGGTTTCGCTGCGGGCCAGGGTGATCTTGCGGTCCTTCTCCGGCTGAGTCGGGGAAATCAGGTTCAACTCCAGCTTGGCCGGTTGGCTGTTGCCGGTCAGGCGCAGGTCGACTTCGCCGGTCACGTCATCCAGGTGAATGCTCGCGCGCAGTAACAAGGTCTGCGCCAGCAGTTCGCGGTCCAGGGAGCGGTTGATGCCTTTTCCGGCCTCGTAGTAGTTGTCGTTGACCAGGTTGTCCGGGTTGTTCACCGCGATGGTCACCATCGACAGGGTCAGGGTCACCGAGCAGGCAAGAATGCCAATGATGATCCAGGGCCAAAGGTGCTTGTACCAAGGGCTGGTGGCAGTGGCTGCGGGCATGTTCACTTCTCTCAACGAATTTGTGGGCCGATGAATCGGCTCTTGGCTTCAACGTGGACACTGTTGTCATCGGCGTCCTTGAGGATGAATTTCACCTCGTTGGTGCTCGACGGCAGTTGTTCCGGCGCGCTCGACAACTCCACCGGCTGGCTGAAGATTTCCCCGGCGGCGACCTTGATCTCACGCTTGCCTTGCAGCTTGAGGTCGGGCAGCCCGGTGGCTTCGAGTACGTAGGTGTGGTCGCGCTGGTCCTTGTTCATGATCTTCAGGCTGTAGACGTTTTCGATCCGTCCTTCGGCGTTCTCGCGGTACAGCACGCGGTCCTTGCTGACGTCGAAACCCACCAGCGAGCGCATGAAGAACGCGGTGACCAGCAAGCCGATCATCACCAGCAGCACCACGGCATAACCGATCAGGCGCGGGCGCAGTTTATGGGTTTTCTGCCCGGACAGGTTGTGCTCCGTGGTGTAGCTGATCAAGCCGCGCGGGTACTCCATTTTGTCCATGATGCTGTCGCAGGCATCGATGCAGGCGGCGCAGCCGATGCATTCGATCTGCAAGCCGTCGCGGATGTCGATGCCGGTCGGGCAGACCTGGACGCACATGGTGCAGTCAATGCAGTCGCCCAGGCCCTGGGCCTTGTAGTCCACGCCTTTCTTGCGCGGGCCACGGCTTTCGCCACGGCGCGGGTCGTAGGAAACGATCAGGGTGTCCTTGTCGAACATCACGCTCTGGAAGCGTGCGTAAGGGCACATGTAGATGCACACCTGCTCACGCAGCCAGCCGGCGTTGCCGTAGGTGGCGAGGGTGAAGAAGCCGATCCAGAAATACGACCAGCCATCGGCCTGGCCGGTGAAGAAGTCGATCACCAGTTCGCGGATCGGCGAGAAGTAACCGACGAAAGTTATGCCCGTGACGAAGGCGATCAGCAGCCACATCGTGTGTTTGCTGAACTTGCGCAGGAATTTGTTGGCGCTCATCGGCTGCTTGTCGAGCTTCATGCGCTGGTTGCGGTCGCCTTCGGTGACCTTCTCGCACCACATGAAAATCCAGGTCCAGACGCTCTGCGGGCAGGTATAGCCGCACCAGACCCGCCCGGCGTACACGGTGATGAAGAACAGGCCGAAGGCACTGATGATCAGCAGGCCGGACAACAGGATGAAATCCTGCGGCCAGAAGGTCGCGCCAAAAATGAAGAACTTGCGCTCGGGCAGGTTCCACCACACCGCTTGGTGCCCGCCCCAGTTCAGCCACACCGTGCCGAAGTACAGCAGGAACAACCCGGCACCGCCAATTATCCGCAGGTTGCGGAACAGGCCGGTGAAGGCGCGGGTGTAGATTTTTTCCCGAGAGGCATAAAGATCAACGCTGTTGTTCGCGTTTTTGTCGGGCGGGGTGACGTCGTGTACTGGAATCTGGTTGCTCATCGTTGCATCCCACGGCAGTGGAAAAAATGCCTCGGTCAGTACGTGCCAACCGCGGTCAGAAAGGGCTGTTGCAGTGGCGCAATGATACTCCTGTCGCTCTAACTCAAGGGTGTGACCTTTGGTCGCGTTGGGAGAAAAGCCTGGATGGTGTAGCAGATGCAGCAAAGGGTGATCCAGATCAATTGACTATAGCCGATCCACGATGTGCTTCGAGAGCAGCGCATTGGCGCCGCTCCGTGCCAGGGGCGGTCAGGTTCTGGGTAGGCGACCGCCACCCAGGCCATAAGGCATTCGGTCGATTAAAAGTCCGTGTCAAATTATGACGGTCGCGCCGATGAAAACGGTCGCACCGGTTCACATCTTTGATGTCATCAGCTTTTAGCTGTTTGTTGGATATTAAGTGATCGACATATATTTAATTAATTAGTTGCGATGTGATGTTTGTGGTTTTTTTAGTTCTCGAATAAGTTGTGCTCCGTGCAGAACAAGTCGTTGTGCACTTATTAACTAATATCAGAAATGGACTTCTATGAATATCAAGAAAATGGCGAGCCTGTTCGCTTGTCTGGGTTTGTTGTCGATCGCCTCTTTTGCGCATTCGATTGAAAATACACCGCGCCATATGGTCTTCGCTTCTGACCCGCAATACCCGTGGACGGACAAGACCGACCGCCGTGAAGACGAGTCGGATGGCGAATTTGAAAAGCGCGCGAAATGGCTGGTGGAAAGCCAGTTCGCGAGTATTGCCGAGTTCAGGAAGCAGTCAGGCGGACAGTCGGCGGTGCCGCTGATGATCAACGGTGACATGACCGCGTTTGGTCATGGCTGGCAGCGTTCCTATATGAATGCGACATTGAAGAAGTACTTTGATAAAGACTTTCTGTACGGTTTGGGTAATCACGATTACGCCAACAATGTCGATGATTGTTTTACCAATAGTTGTGCGGCGGGAAGTATCGTCGATTACAAAGAGCATCATGAGCATAAAGTCGATGAGTTTGATCTTAAAATTACCGGTGGGCCGTTGAATAGGTTGTATTCGGGCAGTCTGGCTTATTCGAAGAACATCGGTGAAGTGCATCTGGTACAACTCAATTTCGAGCCGACCTACGAGGTGAAAATTTCCCACCCGTTGAACCCGACCACCTTCAACATCACCCATGCGCTGGACTGGTTGGAGAAGGATTTGCAGATGGCGCGAGCCCAGGGCTACGCGATCATTCTCAACATGCACAGTCCTGACCAATGGAAAGGCAACTGGGACCAACTCAAGCGCTTCAAGGACATGATCAAGCAATATGACGTCACGGCCATTTTCGCCGGTCATTACCATGAGGACGGCGGGGCACTGTTGTACTTGGGCAACATCCCGACCTTTCTCAGTGGCAGTGCGTCCCAGGAAACCTACCTGATTGCCAGCTTCTCCGAGGATCGCAAGCAGCTGCACGTCAGCCTGGTGGAAAACAACCAATGGCACAAGCGTGAACTGCTGCGTACGGTGCCGGTGAAATCGATCTTTGCCCAGCGTCCATGAAAAAGGCCCCGCCAGATCACTGGCGGGGCCTTTCATGTTGCTTCAAGCGTCGGCGTTACTGGGCGTCCGCGGCCTTCTCACCGTGAGACAGGCTGTAGACGTAAGCGGCCAGCAGGTGAACCTTGTCGTTGCCTTGCAGTTGCTCTTGCGCAGGCATCTGGCCCTGACGGCCGTAACGGATGGTCTGTTGCAATTGCGCGAAGCTCGAACCGTAGATGAACGCGGCCGGGTGCGTCAGGTTAGGCGCGCCCATTGCCGGGGTACCTTTGCCTTCCGGACCGTGGCAGGCCACGCAGTTGGCGGCGAACAGCTTCTGCCCGGCGGCCGGGTCGGCCTTGGTGCCTTCCGGCAGCTTGCGGCCATCGAGGTTGGTCAAGACGAACGCAGCCACGTCCGCCACGCCTTGCTCGCCGATCACTTCAGCCCAGGCTGGCATCACGGCGTGACGACCGCCCATGATGGTGGTCTTGATGGTTTCCGGCTCGCCGCCCCAGCGCCAGTCGGCGTCGGTCAGGTTCGGGAAACCGTAGGCGCCCTTGGCGTCGGAACCGTGGCACACCGAGCAGTTGGAGGCGAACAAACGGCCGCCCATCTTCAAGGCTTGCGGGTCCTTGGCCACTTCTTCAATCGGCATGGAAGCGAACTTGGCGAAGATCGGACCGAACTTGGCGTCCGACTTGGCCATTTCCTTTTCCCATTCGTGCACGCCGGTCCAGCCGGTCTGGCCGTTGGCGAACGCCGTCTGCTTGTCGTTATCGAGGTAGTTATAGCCCGGCAGCAGGCCTTTCCAGTTGCCCAGGCCCGGGTACAACACCAGGTAACCGAGGGCGAAAACGATGGTGCCGACAAACAGCATGAACCACCATTTCGGCAGCGGGTTGTCGTATTCCTCGATCCCGTCGAACGAGTGGCCAACGGTCTCTTCGGTGGCTTCGCTGCGCTGGCCCTTACGGGTCGACAGCAACAGCCAGGTCAGGGAAAAGATCGTACCCAGACTGAGGACTGTGACGTACAGACTCCAGAACGTAGTCATTCTTTGTTACTCCTAGAAGCTTGCTCGACGTG
>Ga0247742_10000152_pt1 | contig 59365 bp, 54 predicted proteins | sample UWRJL208509C2_FD_180944 | JGI IMG/M metagenome (GOLD analysis project Ga0247742, IMG submission 180944) | Plant litter microbial communities from Arlington Agricultural Research Station in Wisconsin, United States - UWRJ-L208-509C-2 | ecosystem: Environmental > Terrestrial > Plant litter >...
CTTGCTGATCCTGCTGTTCAACCCGCTGGTGATCTACGCCACGGTGCAATTGGGCAAGCGCGTCAAACACCTGAAGAAGCTCGAAAACGACAGCACCTCGCGCTTCACCCAGGCGCTGACCGAAACCCTGGACGCGATCCAGGAAGTACGCGCCGGCAACCGCCAGGGCTTCTTCCTCGGACGCCTTGGCCAGCGCGCCCAGGAAGTGCGGGACTACGCGATCAATTCGCAATGGAAAAGCGACGCGTCCAGCCGCGCCAGTGGCTTGCTGTTCCAGTTCGGTATCGACATCTTCCGGGCGGCGGCGATGCTGACGGTGCTGTTTTCCGACCTTTCCATCGGCCAGATGCTCGCGGTATTCAGCTACTTGTGGTTCATGATCGGCCCGGTGGAGCAACTGCTCAACCTGCAATACGCCTACTACGCTGCGGGTGGCGCGCTGACGCGGATCAACGAGCTGCTGGCGCGTGCCGACGAGCCGCAATATGCGGGCGGCGAAGACCCGTTCAGCGGCCGCGAAACCGTCGGCATCGAAGTACGCGGCCTGGATTTCGGCTATGGCGATGACCTGGTGCTCAACCAGTTGAACCTTGCCATCGCTCCCGGTGAAAAGGTCGCGATTGTCGGCGCCAGCGGCGGCGGCAAAAGTACCCTGGTGCAGTTGCTGCTCGGGCTGTACACGCCGCAGGCCGGCAGTATCCGTTTCGGCGGAGCGACCCAGCAGGCCATCGGCCTGGAGACCATTCGCGAGAACGTCGCGGTGGTGCTGCAACACCCGGCGCTGTTCAACGACACCGTTCGCGCCAACCTGACCATGGGGCGCGAACGCACTGACCAGGCCTGCTGGCAGGCGCTGGAAATTGCCCAGTTGGACGCCACCGTCAAAGCCCTGCCGCAGGGTTTGGACAGTGTGGTGGGGCGCTCTGGCGTGCGCTTTTCCGGCGGGCAGCGCCAGCGCCTGGCGATTGCGCGCATGGTCCTCGCCGAACCGAAAGTGGTGATCCTCGACGAGGCGACCTCCGCCCTCGATGCCGCCACCGAATACAACCTGCACCAGGCGCTGGCGCGGTTTCTCAGTGGGCGTACTACACTGATCATTGCTCACCGTTTGTCGGCGGTTAAGCAAGCGGATCGAGTATTAGTGTTCGACGGCGGTCATATTGCTGAGGACGGCGATCATCAGCAGTTGATTGCCGATGGCGGCCTGTACGCCAAGCTATATGGACACTTGCAGCAAGTGCGTTGATTTAGCCTAGGCTTAGCTATCGGAAGCGGATTTTCGCGTGCGTATTGGGCAGTGCATGTGTAAGGGACTTCATGAAGCAAAAGCGGACTCTCGGAACGCCTCGGCTGTTGGGCATTGTGTGGCCCTTCATCGCCGTCGTTCTGTTTCAGGCATTGTTGGGATGCGTCAGTCTCTACGTGCTTTCGGCGGTACGCGGCTACGTGGCCGGTGAAAGCCTGTGGTCGAAGGGCCAGAAAGACGCGATCTACTACCTGACGCTCTACGCCGACAACCGTGACGAATCCACCTATCTCAAGTATCAGCAGGCGATTGCCGTGCCCCAGGGCGGGCATGAGCTGCGCATCGCCCTGGATCGGCCCACGCCCGATCTTGCTGCCGCCCGCCTGGGCATCCTCAAGGGCGGCAACCATCCCGATGACGTCTCCAGCCTGATCTGGCTGTACCTCAATTTCCGGCATTTCAGCTACCTGGAAAAAGCCATCGAGCTGTGGACGGTGGGCGATGGCTACCTGATGCAGCTCGATGACCTGGCCCGGGAGATGCATCAGGCGATCCGCCGTGACCAGGTCAACGCCAATGATGTGCGCCAATGGAAGGCGCACATCATTGCCATCAACGAAGGCGTGACACCCGCCGCCAAGGCGTTCAGCGACGCGTTGGGCGAAGGCTCGCGGATGATCCTGCGGCTGCTGCTGATCACCAACCTGACCACGGCCCTGGGCTTGATCGTGCTGGCGCTGCTGCGCACCCACAAGCTCCTGGCCCAGCGCCATGCCTTTGCCGATGCGCTGCAGGAAGAGAAGGAGCGGGCGCAGATCACCCTGGAGTCGATTGGCGATGGCGTGATCACCACCGACGTTGAAGGCAGCATCACCTACCTGAACCCGGCGGCCGAGGCGCTGACCCATTGGAACACGGCGCAGGCCCAGGGCCTGCCGCTGGCGGCGTTGTTCAACCTGCTGGATGACAATGCCCAGCCCGACGGTTTCACCTTGATCGAGCACATCGTCAAGGGCCAGCTCAGCAGCGGCAGCGAGCATTCGAAAACAATCCAGCGCCTGGACGGCAGCACCGTTTCGGTCAACCTGGTGGGCGCGCCGATCCGCAGCGCGAGCAAGGTCACGGGCGCGGTGCTGGTGCTGCACGACATGACCCAGGAGCGCCAGTACATCGCCAACCTGTCGTGGCAGGCGACCCATGACGCCCTGACCGGTCTGGCCAACCGCCGCGAGTTCGAGTTCCGCCTGGAACAGGTGCTGCACCCGGCCGGGGGCGCGCAGAGCGGGCGGCATGCGTTGATGTTTCTCGACCTGGACCAGTTCAAGCTGGTCAACGACACCTGCGGCCATGCGGCGGGTGACGAGCTGTTGCGGCATATCTGCGCACTGTTGCAGTCGGACCTGCGCGAAGGCGACACCCTGGCCCGCCTGGGCGGCGATGAGTTCGGCATCCTGCTGGAGAACTGCCCGGCACCGGTGGCGGAAAAAATCGCCGAGAGCCTGCGTCATACCGTGCAAAGCCTGCACTTCGTGTGGAAGGGCCGGCCGTTCATGACCACCGTCAGCATCGGCCTGGTGCACATCGGGCACACGCCGACCACCCTTGAAACGTCGCTGCGGGCGGCTGACATGGCGTGCTACATGGCCAAGGAAAAAGGCCGCAACCGCGTGCAGGTGTACCACGCCGATGACTCGGAACTGTCGGTGCGCTTTGGCGAAATGGCCTGGGTGCAGCGGCTGCACATGGCGTTGGAAGAAAACCGCTTCTGCCTGTACGCCCAGGAAATCATGCCGCTGGGGCACACTGACGGCGGCAACGGGCATATAGAAATCCTGCTGCGCCTGCACGATGAGGGCGGGCGCATCATCCTGCCGGACAGCTTTATCCCGGCGGCCGAGCGCTACGGTCTGATGACTTCCCTGGACCGCTGGGTGGTCGAGAATGTCTTCAAGCTGATTGCCGCCTGCATGCATGAACGTCCGGGGCGTCCGATGGCCATGTGTGCGATCAATCTGTCAGGCATTACTATCGGTGATGATGACTTCCTCGGATTCTTGCGTGAGAAATTTCATACTTACAGTATTCCGCCCAGCATGATCTGTTTTGAAATTACTGAAACCAGTGCAATTGCAAACTTGGGCAGTGCGATCCGCTTTATTAATGAACTCAAGGCCTTAGGCTGTCATTTCTCGCTGGATGACTTCTGCGCCGGAATGTCCTCATTCGCTTATCTCAAACATTTACCTGTAGACTTCCTGAAGATCGATGGAAGTTTCGTAAAGGATATGCTGGACGACCCGATTAACCGCGCGATGGTTGAAGTGATCAATCACATTGGCCACGTCATGGGTAAGCGCACAATTGCAGAGTTTGTTGAAACACCGCACATCGAACAGGCGTTGCTCGAGATCGGGGTGGATTACGCTCAGGGTTACCTGATCGAACGACCGCAGTTGTTTACCTTTGATAGTCTGCAGTGTCGACCTTCGCGGCCGCAGCCCCTGTTATTCAAGGCGCCCGGCACATTCCGCTGAAACCTTTGCTGGTCTGTACATCACACTTAAAAAGGAGCCCGACAGTGATCGACACATTCAACAGAACCGGCCCGCTTATGGAAGCCTCGAGTTACCCCGCCTGGGCGCAACAACTGATCCAGGACTGTAGCGAGAGCAAGCGGCGCGTTGTCGAACACGAACTGTACCAGCGCATGCGCGATAACACGCTCAGCGCCAAGACCCTGCGTCACTACCTGATCGGTGGCTGGCCCGTGGTGGAACAGTTTGCCTTGTACATGGCACAGAACCTCACCAAGACCAAGTTTGCCCGCCATCCTGGGGAGGATATGGCGCGACGCTGGCTGATGCGCAACATTCGCGTGGAACTGAATCACGCCGATTATTGGGTGCATTGGGCCCGTGCGCATGGCGTCAGCCTCGAAGAACTGCAGGCGCAGAACGTGCCGCCGGAGCTGCACGCACTCAGCCATTGGTGCTGGCACACCAGCTCGGCTGATTCGCTGATCGTGGCCATCGCCGCGACCAACTACGCGATCGAGGGGGCGACCGGGGAGTGGTCGGCGGTGGTGTGTTCCACCGGTGTCTACGCGGCGGCTTTCCCCGAGGAAGACCGCAAGCGCGCGATGAAGTGGCTGAAGATGCATGCCCAGTACGATGACGCCCACCCGTGGGAAGCGCTGGAAATCATCTGCACCCTGGCCGGTATGAACCCGAGCAAAGCCTTGCAGGTTGAGCTGCGCCAGGCCGTGTGCAAGAGCTACGACTACATGTACCTGTTCCTGGAAAGCTGCATGCGCCTGGAGAAGGAAAAGCCGGCGGTGCTGGTGCGTGAGCGCCCGGCGCGGGTGGCCAGCGAAGCCTGATGTAACGGCGGTGGTGGGGGTTACCCTGCCATCGCCAGGCGGTTGCGGCCTTCGCGCTTGGCCACGTACAAAGCGTTATCGGCCCGGCGCAGCAGGCTTTCGGCTGACTCTGCGGCCAGCAAGGTCGAGCAGCCGAGGCTCACCGTCAATTCGATCCGTTTACCCTCCGCCGAATAATCCTGGGCCTGTGCCGCCTGGCGCAGGCGTTCGCCGACCATTGCGGCTGCATCCCGGCCGGTGTTCGACAGCAGGATCAGAAACTCTTCCCCACCAAACCTGAAGACCATGTCGACATTGCGCAACTGGGCCTTGATCGCTCCGGCGACGGCGCGCAGGACGTTATCGCCGGCGGCGTGGCCGTAGGTGTCGTTGATGTTCTTGAAGTGGTCGATGTCCAGCATCAGCAGCGACAGCGGATTCAGGTGACGACGTGCCATGTCGATTTCCCGTTGCAGGGTCTGGTCCATGGCAATCCGGTTGCCGGTCTCGGTCAACGGATCACGCAGCGCGCTGCGGGTGGCGGCGCGGTACAGCAGGGCGTTGCGCATCGGGTAGAGCAAGGTTGCCAGCAGCGACTCCAGCTGGCCGAGTTCCTCTTCCAGCAGGCGCTGGTTGCGCCGGAAAATCAGCTCGCCCAGGTGCTCGCCTTCGTGGCTCAGGCTATAGCTCATCGAATGGTGGCCGCGATGACCGAACTCCAGGCGCAGATCGCTGGCAGCGTGGCGATATTGCAGGGCGTCCAGCGGCACCAGGCGCTGGATCTCGCGGAAAAACGTCGCGAGGATGCGCTCCGGTTCCAGGCTGGTCTGCAGTTGCATGCCCAGTTGCTGGCGAAGTTGCAGAAGGGTGATGGGACGGCGCGGCAGGAGGGACGGCTGACCAAAGCCCAGGCGTTGCAATTTGGCACTGTCGAAGTCAATTGCGTTGGTCTGGGTGGGTGTTTTCATAAACGATCGGCCTCTAAGCACTTGGCTGTCTTACAGGCTCGATGAGAGTGGCGAGTGCCAAGCGTCTTACTGTTCCTTCAGTTCCGTAAAACATGGGAATAGTTTAAACCGCTTTACAGTGGGTTATAACCCCTGGGCACTGCCGCACGTCTTGTCATCGCGTAACCTGCTTGAAGGAGGTTAGAGCCAGATCCATGCCAATTGGTTTTAACTAAATTAAAACCCTTATAAATCAATCGCCTTCTTTTGGGGTTAAACCGGCAAGCAAAGACTGACGCCAGTTATTTGGCAAACAAGGGCCGGCGCTGCCACCGGCCCGCTCGGCTTTACTGTTTTTGTGGATCGAACTGTTTATCGCGGATAAACAGTGCCGGGATCACCCCGCAGATAAAGTACGCGCCGCCCATCACTAGAAAACCTACGCCGATGGAGCCGTGGGATGCCAGGAAACCAATGGCGGCTGGCGCCACGGCGGCACCGATGCGACCGATGTTGTAGGCCCCACCCACTGCCGAACCGCGAAACTTGGCTTCGAAGCTTTCAGTCATGTAGGTGGCGTTGACGCCATAGGGAATCCCGTACAGGAAGCCGAACACCACCAGCATCCACAAGATGTTCTCGGGGCTTTGGAACAGTACGATCACCGGCAGGAAGATCGCGGTGCCCAACGCACCCACGGCAAACACCGTACGCCGACCCAGGCGGTCCGCCGCCAGGCCGGCGAGGATCTTGCCGAAGATCATCGCCGCGTAGGTGCCGACCATGTAGCTGGTCATCGATTTGAAGTTCATCCCCAGCTCGCTTTCCAGGTACGACGGCATCCAGTTGTTCACGCCGTAGTAGCCGAACTGCAGGAAGCCTGCGGTGAGGGCCCAGAGTAGGAACATGCGGCTGGCTTTTGGATCGCTGAAAATCAGTTTGAACATGCCGTCGGGCTTGCTCTTCTGCGCGAGTCGGGTGCCATCGGCTTTCTGCCGCGCGCGTTCGGCGCGGGCCGTCAGCCAGGCCTGGGGTTCCGGAACCAGGCGTTGCATCAGGACCGCGAGGATCACCGGGATGATCGCCACGTAGAACAGCCAGCGCCAGCCGTGTTCAGGCAGGATCCAGCCGGCCAGCAAGGTGGCGACGATATACCCCACCGACCAGCCCGCCTGCAGCGTGCCGAGGACAGTGGTGCGATAGCGTGTCGGCACGTATTCGGCCATCAGTGTGTTGCACGCCACGTACAGGGCGCCCAGGCCGAGGGAGGCGAAAAACCGCGTGCTCGCAAACTGCCAATAGCTGTGGGTCATGCCCAGGATGGCGGTGCCGACAGAGAACAGCACGATGCTCCACACCACGGTTTTCACCCGGCCAAAGCGGTCACAGGCCCAGCCGCCGTAGATCCCGCCGATGGCCATGCCGGCCAGGGTGAAACTGCCCAGGCTGCCGGCTTCGACGCTGCTCAGGCCGAACTCGGCTTTGAGGCTGCTGAGGCTGTAGGACAGCAGCATCAGGTCGGCGCCATCGATCAGCAGGCCGAGGAAGCAAAAGATGAATACGATGATCCACAGGTGGTTTTTGGCAGGCGACAACGCGCCCGCCGATGCGGCGACTTCCATAGCGATACCTTGTTTGTAGTTGTTAGGGCATTGGGTATGGGTATTGCGGTGAGTCCTAGCGCTGCGCCGCGCGAATCATGTTGCGGGCGATCACCAGTTGCTGGATTTGCGTGGTGCCTTCATACAGGCGGAACAGGCGCACATCCCGGTAAAACCGTTCGATGGCGTACTCGCTGATATAGCCGGCACCCCCATGGATCTGCACACAACGGTCGGCTACCCGCCCGCACATTTCCGTGGCGAACATCTTCGAGCACGAGGCTTCTGTACCGATGTCCTGGCCTTCGTCGCGTCTGCGCGCGGCGTCGAGCACCATGCAACGGGCGGCGTAGATCTCGGCCTTGCTGTCGGCGAGCATGGCCTGGATCAGTTGGAATTCGGCAATCGGCTGGCCGAATTGCTTGCGTTCGATGGCGTAGTTCAGCGCGTCGTTGAGCATGCGCTCAGCCGCTCCCACGCTGACGGCCGCGATGTGCAGGCGCCCCTTGTCGAGGACCTTCATCGCGGTCTTGAAGCCCACGCCTTCGACGCCGCCGATCAATTGGCTGGCCGGAACGCGCACGTTGTCGAAGATCACATCGCTGGTGTGCGCACCTTGCTGGCCCATCTTGTGGTCGCGCTTGCCCAGCGACAGCCCCGGTGTTTCGCGTTCGACGATAAATGCGCTGATACCGCCCGAGCCGCGAATCGCCGTGTCAGTACGGGCCATCACCGTGAAAATCCCGGCGTGGGGCGCGTTGGTGATAAAGCGCTTGGTGCCGTTGATTACATAGTGATCGCCGTCGCGCACCGCGGTGGTTTTCAGCGAGGCGGCATCCGAGCCCGAGTCCGGTTCGGTGAGACAGAACGAACTGAGCAGCTCGCCGCTGGCCAGCAACGGCAGGTAATGCACCTTCTGCGCTTCGGTGCCATCGAGCAGGATGCCGATGGAGCCGATACCGTTGTTGGTGCCGAAGTAGGAGCGGAAGGCGGGGGAGGTGCGCCCCAGCTCAAAGGCGATGGTCACCTCTTCTTCCATGGTCAGCCCCAGGCCGCCGTAGGCTTCGGGAATGGTCAGGCCGAACAGGCCCATTTCCTGGAATTGGCTGACGATGTCCGCCGGGATTTCATCGGTCTCGGCGACTTCGTTTTCCCGTGGGATCAGCGCTTCGTTGACGAACTGCGCAATGGCATCCACCAGGATATGAAGTGTTTGCGGGTCTCGGATCATGTGCATTCCTCAGCGGCCCGTTCAGCGGGCCTGTTATCGTCAATCTGCCGAGGCCGCACACCGATCCAGCTAGCGGGTGGCGGCCACGATATTGTTCACCATGTGCTTGAGGCGCGGTCCGATGTCGTCTTCGAGTTTCTCCCGGGAAAGGTGAAAACTCGGTCCGCCACAGTTGAACGCCAGCAAGCCATGTTGTGGGTGCAGCAGCGGTACGGCGATGGCGTTTACATCGCGGTGCCACTCTCCGATCGACATGCAATAGCCGAAGTCGGTGTAGTCCCTGAACGCGCGCTCCAGCCCCTTGCGCAGTGTCGGCCAGTCCTCCAGATGACGCTGGCGGATATGGTCGAGCATGAACTCGCGCTCGTTTTCCGGCATCGCCGCCAGGCAGGCGCGGCCTGCCGAACTCAAGTGCAACGGCAGGCGCGTACCGACCTGGCGGCGCATCGTCATGTTCGCTTCGCCCTGGACCACGTCCAGGTAGACCATGTCCAGGCGGTCCCGGGTGGCCATGGCAACGGCCGCCTGGGCGTACTTGGCCATCGTCTCCATCAACGGGTGGGCCACGGCCCGGATCGACAGGTTCGACAGCATCGCGTAACCGAAGGCCATCACGCCCACATCCAACTGATACCGGCCTGACTGCGGCAGGTGCTTGAGGTAACCCAAGCGGGTCAACGTGTGGGTCATGCGGGTGATCGTCGGCTTCGGCAGCCCGGTCTTGCGCGCCAGTTCCTGGTTGCCCAGCACACTTTCGCTGGGCGTGAAGCAGCGCAGCAGTTCCAGGCCACGGGCCAGCGCAGTGACGAACTGGCGGTCCTTGTCTTCCTCCTCATCGTTGTTCATCGGATCAATCAACACATGCTCGAAAGCGTGGTTGCCAGCCGGGACTTCTGAGCTATCCGGGTCCGCGTTTTGACGGCGCATGTTAAGCCTCATTTTTTTATAAAATCAACAAAACAAAATTCTATTCCGCACAGCGAAACAAAGCAAGATGTTGAGGTTTTCCGACGCTTGCTGATAACACCTGTTTAAACAGCGGGTTAGCGGCTATTTTCAAATGGATTTGGGTTTTTGCGTTTACACCTGCAGGGTCGATACTTATGATCATGGCTAAATACGGAATGTTATTTCGCATAGCGAAACAAGTAACGGGCCGACTAACAAGAACGTTGCAGCAGGAGTGAATGTGACCAGCGCAAACCAAACCGTGGTAACCCTCGACGTCCACGACAACGGCGTGGCCGTGGTCCGTATTCATCGCCCCGAGGTCAAGAACGCCCTGAATGCCCAGGTGCGTGAGGCCCTTGCCGAGCATTTTCGGGCACTCGCCAAGCGCCGCGAGGTGCGTGCGATTGTGCTGACCGGTGGCGCGCAGTTTTTTGTCGCCGGAGCCGATATCAAAGAGTTCGCCAGCGCAGGCGCAATCGATATGTATCGACGCCACACCGAGTACCTGTGGGAAGCCATCAGCCGTTGCCCCAAGCCGGTGATTGCCGCGGTCAACGGGTTTGCCCTGGGCGGCGGTTGCGAGTTGGCGATGCATTGCGACCTGATCGTCGCCGGCGAATCGGCGCGGTTTGCCCAGCCGGAGGTCAAGCTGGGCTTGATGCCGGGGGCGGGCGGCACCCAGCGGTTGATCCGCGCAGTGGGTAAGTTCCAGGCGATGCGCATCGCGCTCACCGGGTGCATGGTCGGCGCACGAGAAGCCTTGGCGATGGGCATGCTCAGCGAAGTCGTCAGCGACGACCAGACCCTGCCTCGGGCGCTGGAGCTGGCGGCGCAGATTGCCGCACTGCCGCCCCTGGCAGTCGAGCAGATCAAGGAAGTGATGCTGGCCGGCGCCGACCTGCCGCTGGAAAGTGCGCTGGTACTGGAGCGCAAGGCCTTCCAGTTGTTGTTCGATTCAAAGGACCAGAAGGAGGGCGCTGCGGCGTTCTTCGAGAAACGCACGCCTGAATACCGGGGGGAATAAGCATGACCGACACCCTTAATACGTTGGGCCTGGTGGGCACCGGTGTGATGGGCGCGGGCATTGCGCAGATCGCCGCTCAAGCCGGTGTGGCGGTGCGCCTGTTCGATGCCCGCGACGGCGCTGCGCAAGCGGCCCGCGACAACCTCGGCGCCACGTTTGCCAAGTTGGTGGGCAAGGGCAAGATCAGCCAGGCGGCGATGGATGCGGCGTGGGCCAACGTGCAGGTGGTTGAGCTTATCGATGACCTGCAGCATTGCGATCTGGTGGTCGAAGCCATCGTCGAAAATCTCGACGCCAAGCGCGGCCTGCTGCAACAGCTGGAAGGCATTGTCAGCCCGCATTGCATCCTCGCCACTAACACGTCCTCGCTGTCCGTGACCGCCATCGCCACCGGCTGCCGCTATCCGGAACGCGTGGCGGGCCTGCACTTTTTCAACCCGGTGCCGTTGATGCGCGTCGTGGAAGTCATCGACGGGCTGGCCACGGCGCCGCACGTCGCCACCGCGCTGCTCGCATTGGTTGCACGCATGGGCCATCGCGGCGTGCGCGCCAAGGACACCCCGGGCTTCATCGTCAACCACGCCGGGCGCGCCTATGGCACTGAAGCGCTGAAGATGCTCGACGAGGGCATCGCTGCGCGGGGCGATATCGACCGCATCCTGCGTGACGGCGCCGGCTTCCGCATGGGGCCGCTGGAACTGCTCGACCTCACCGGCCTGGACGTGTCACACCCGGTGATGGAATCGATCTACACCCAGTTCTACCAGGAGCCGCGCTACCGGCCGTCACCGCTGACCCGGCAGATGCTGGTGGGGGGGCGCCTCGGGCGCAAGACCGGGCAGGGTTTCTACCGCTATGAAAACGGTCAGGTGGTGGACGCCCCGCAGCCTCAGCCCGTACCGACGGTGCGGCAACAGCCACCGGTGTGGATCGCCACCGAAAACAGCGAAGACCATGCGCGCCTCAGTGCCTTGCTGATCGACCTCGGCGCCCAGCTGGAAAGCACGCCACAACCGTCGCCGGAAGCGCTGTGCCTGCTGGCACCTTATGGGCGGGACGCGACCAGCGCGTCGGTACACTTCGACACCGATCCGGCGCGCACCGTGTGCATCGATGTGCTGACGGACCTGTCGCGCCAGCGCACCCTGATGCAAAACCCCCTGACCTCTGCCGCCATGCGTGATGCCGCGCATGCCTTGCTCGCGGCGGATGGGGTCGGGGTGACCGTGATCGGTGACAGTGTCGGTTTTGTCGCCCAGCGCACCCTGGCGATGGTGGTCAACCTCGGCTGCGACATCGCGCAGCAACGGATCGCCACCCCCGCCGATATCGACCAGGCGGTGCAATTGGGCCTGGGCTATCCCAACGGCCCGCTGGCCTGGGGCGATGCACTTGGCCCGCAGAGAATACTGACAATTTTGCAGCGCATGAGCGAACTCACCCATGACCCGCGCTACCGCCCCAGCCCCTGGTTGCGGCGGCGGGCGTTGCTGGGGATTTCCCTGCGCCATGAAGAGCCGGCAGTCGGCTGATTTCCCAACCTCACAGGATAAGAACAATGGGTGCATTGACAGGTTTGCGGGTACTGGATTTAAGCCGTGTGTTGGCCGGCCCGTGGTGTGGGCAAGTGCTGGCGGACCTCGGCGCGGAAGTGATCAAGATCGAACGGCCGCAAAGCGGTGACGACACACGCGGCTGGGGCCCGCCGTGGATGAAGACCGACACCGGCGAGTCGTCCGGGCAGGCGTCTTATTACCAGTCCACCAATCGCGGCAAATTGTCGGTGGCTATCGATCTGGCCAGTCCGGAGGGGCAAGAGTTGGTACGGGCACTGGCGGCGAGTTCCGATGTGTTGATCGAGAATTACAAGGCCGGTTCCCTGGCCCGCTACGGCCTGGATTACGCGACCCTGGCCGAGATCAATCCACGCCTGGTGTACTGCTCCATCACCGGTTTTGGCCAGACCGGCCCGCGTGCCGAAGAACCGGGCTACGACTTCATCATCCAGGGCATCGGTGGCCTGATGAGCATCACCGGCGAGCGCGACGATCTGCCGGGCGGCGGCCCGCAAAAAGTCGGCGTGGCCTTTTCCGACCTGATGACCGGCCTGTATTCCACGGTGGCGATCCAGGCCGCGCTGCTCAGCCGCGAGCGCACAGGCGTCGGCCAGCATATCGACATGGCCTTGCTCGACGTGCAGGTCGCGACCTTGGCCAACCAGAGCATGAACTACCTGGCCTCGGGCAAGGTGCCGCAGCGCTATGGCAACGCCCACGCCAATATCGTGCCTTACCAGGTGTTCCGGGCGGCCGACCGCGACTTCATCATTGCCTGTGGCAACGACAGCCAGTTCGTCGCGTTGTGCCAGAGCATCGGCTTGCCGCACCTGCCGGATGACCCGCGCTTTCGCCGCAATGCCGACCGCGTGGCCCATCGCGCCGAGATCGTCGAGTTGCTCTCGGCGCACTTTCTCGGGCGTACGGCCGATGAGTGGGTGGCGTGCATTCACGCCTCGAAGGTGCCGGTGGGGGCGATCAACTCCATCGCGCAATCGCTGGAAGAGCCGCAAGTGATCGCGCGCAACCTGATGGTGAAAATCCCCCACCCGCAGAATCCCGATTTCGCCATGGTCGGCAGCCCGATCAAGATGTCCGGGACACCGGTGGAATATGTGCGGCCGGCGCCGATGCTGGGGCAACACACCGATGATATCCTCGGGCAGCGGCTGGGCCTGTCGGCTGAGCAACTGGCGCACCTCAAGGCGCGCGGTATCGTCGAGCAGCAGGGCTAGACCAGGGTGGTGCGGTCGATCTGGTCGATCGAGGTGACGCCGGTCAGGGTCATGGCCACGCGCATTTCCTTGGCGAAGATATCCAGCAGGTTCTCCACCCCGTGCTGGCCATCGGCGGCCAGTGCATAGGCAGTCGCGCGGCCCAGCAGGCACGCCTTGGCGCCCAGTGCGAGCATGCGCACCACGTCCAGTCCGGAACGGATGCCGGAGTCGACCAGCACCGTGAGGTCATCGCCAACCGCATCGGCAATCGGTGGCAGCGCCTTGGCGGTGGACAGCACGCCGTCGAGCTGGCGGCCACCATGGTTGGAGACCACGATGCCATCGGCGCCAAAACTCACGGCGTCCTTGGCGTCCTGCGGGTCGAGGATGCCCTTGATGATCATCGGGCCCTTCCAGAACTCGCGGATCCACTCCAGGTCTTTCCAGCTGATCGACGGGTCGAAGTTGTTGGCCAGCCAGCCAATGTAGTCTTCCAGGTGCGTCGGTTTGCCGAGGTATCTGGAGATATTGCCGAGGTCGTGCGGACGTCCCATCAGGCCCACATCGAAGGCCCATTGTGGCTTGGTGACGGCCTGCAGCATGCGCCGCTGTGCCGCGAAAGGACCCGACATGCCCGAATGCGCATCACGATAGCGCGCGCCAGGTGTGGGCATGTCGACCGTGAATACCAGCGTGGTGACCCCGGCCGCCTGGGCGCGCTCCAGCGCATTACGCATGAAACCTCGGTCCTTGAGCACATACAGCTGGAACCAGATCGACTGCGGGCTCTGCGACGCCACTTCTTCAATCGAACACACCGACACCGTCGACAGGCAGAAGGGAATGCCCTGCTTGGCCGCCGCCTTAGCCGCCTGCACTTCACCGCGTCGCGCGTACATGCCGGTCAGGCCGACGGGGCTGAGGATCACCGGCATCGCCAATTCCTGGCCGAACACGCTGGTTTTCAGGCTCAGGTTGTCGACATTGCGCAGGACGCGCTGGCGCAGGCTGATCTCGGCCAGGTCCGAACTGTTCGCGCGCATCGTGTGCTCGGCGTAGGCGCCGCCGTCGATGTAGTCGAACAGAAAGCGCGGCAGCTTGCGTTTGGCGGCGGCGCGGTAATCGGAAGCGGACGAGATGATCATCAACAGTGTCTCCACAAGGCAAGGTGGCTTGAGGATAAGGAAATTTATGGCATGATAAAAACAACTTTTATCACTGGCATCCAGTCGCAAAGGGAATACCGATGAACCTCAGAACACTGCGCGCCTTTGTCGAAGTGGTCCGCCAGGGCGGTTTCTCCCAGGCGGCCGAGGTGGTCTCCCTGACCCAGTCCACCGTGAGCAAGGCGGTCAAGACCCTGGAGGACGAACTGGGCACGCCGCTGCTCAACCGCCTGGGCCACCGCAACGAACTCACCGCCGCCGGCGAAATCGCCTATCGCCGGGCCCTGGTGCTGCTCGCCGAACGCAACGACCTGGTGGCCGAGATCAACGACCTGCGCGGCCTCAAGCGCGGCGTACTGCGCATTGGCCTGCCACCGGTGGGCTGCGGCGTGCTGTTCGCGACCATGTTCGCCACCTACCGCAGCCGCTACCCGGACATCGACATCGAACTCACCGAATACGGCAGCAAACGCCTGCGCGAATGCCTGGAAGCGGGGGAGGTCGATCTCGCCGCCTTGCTGCTGCCGGTGGATGAAGCGTTCGACTACCAGCCCGTGCGCAATGAACCGCTGATGGCGGTGTTGCCCATCAGCCACCCGCTGGCGCGGCGCTCACGCATCGACTTTACCGACCTCGCCGATTCACCGTTCATCCTCTTCGAAGCCGGCTTCGCCCTCAACGCCAAGATCCTCGCCGCCTGCGAGCGCAAAGGCGTCACGCCGCGGGTCACCGCGCGCAGCGGGCAGATCGACTTCATCGTCGACCTGGTCGCCGCCGGCCTCGGCGTCGCCTTCCTGCCGCGCATGCTGGCGCACAAACACCAACACCCCGGCATCGCCCTGATCCCCTTGGACGAACCCCACACCGACTGGCACATCGCCCTGGCCTGGCGCACCAACGCCCACCTCCCACCGGCAGCCCTGGCCTGGCTGGAACTGGCAAAGGAGCACCGGCTCGCAACCGGTCATCCGGTTTAATCACTTGAAATACCAGAGAAAGCTTGACTTCTCCTTTTCAATCAGTAACATACGGCGCATTCCGCGATAGCTCAGTTGGTAGAGCAAATGACTGTTAATCATTGGGTCCCTGGTTCGAGTCCAGGTCGTGGAGCCAGATAGAGAAAGCCTGCAGAGATGCAGGCTTTTTTTTGCCTTGGATTTCTCCAGGGTGATCAAAGTGCACAGTGTGACCAGCATGAAGCCGTCTCACTGTCCTCGTTTTAAACCTGTCTTACGAGGCACCTGGCAGTCGCACCAATCGCAGTCTCTCGAAAGCAACGGTTTTACTTTATTCTCTTTCCGGCAGTAGCTCCTCCAGCAAGCTTACCTTCCTCTTCAACTGATCGACATGAGCCTTCTCCGCACGAAGCGTAGAACGAAGTTCCTTGTTCTCCCATTCTTGGATGCGCGCCCAGCGCATGGAGGTCCGGCAGTTGACTATCGTTTTCCATACCTCCTGCAACTTGAGGTACTGGACAAGTAACAGCACAGCAATCACTACCATCACCAGAAGTGCAGCTGGTGCGATCAAATCCGTCATAGTCATTTTTAATCCCTTCGTAAAATCACTTTGTTATGAGTACTGGCGAAGAGTATGTAGTGATTATTTACACGTCTAGATTGTAGACTTGTACAGGTAAACAATTCACGCACATGGACGGGTCATGAAACGAACACAGGAAATCAATCAGGTTCGCTGGGATCTGGCACTTCGCTACCGTTTGATCGAAACCGTGGCTTGGTGGGAGGGGCGGCTGACCACAGGCCATCTGATGCAGAGCTTCGGTATTAGCCGCCAGCAGGCGTCCAAGGACATCAACACATACATCAACGAACATGCGCCTAAAAACCTTACATATAACAAGCAACTGAAGGGCTATGTACCCGGCAAGGATTTTAAGCCACTGTTCATTGATGACAGCGCCAATGCCTATCTGCAGTTGCTGAATCAGACCCAATTGCGCGCTCCCCATGTTGAGGGGTTGGCCTTGGCTTATGCCCATACAAATGTACTGGAGGTGCCAGATCGGACAATTCGCCCGGATGTGCTGCGCCCCCTGCTCAGGGCCTGTCGCAACGGTGAGGTGATTTCAATTGAGTATGTTTCGCTAGCCAATCCGGTTCCGGAAACGCGGCTGATCTCGCCTCACACCTTGATCTATACCGGTATGCGCTGGCATGTGCGGGCTTACTGCGAGAAGAACCGTAAGTACCGAGACTTTGTGCTGAGCAGGTTCCGAGGCGAACCAGAGTTCGAGCGCATAAGCGAGAACTTGATCAGCAATGACGAAGAGTGGAACACCATGATCGAAATAGTTTTTGAACCGGATTCACGTCTGAAACCTGCGCAGAAGGCAATCATCGAAGTCGACCTCGGCATGGTGGAAGGACAATTGGTGATCCCCACTCGATGCGCGTTGGTAGGTTACGTTTTGCAGCGCTATCAAATCGATCCCAAGAAACTCGAGCCGAAGGCGTCAGCACAGCAGATCGTCGTTAAAAATCTGGATGAGCTGAAGCCTTGGCTTTATGAGTAAGCGCGGCTTATATCAGATCAACACCGCCGTCACGCCAACCGCCACCAAGGCGATGCCACCGACAACGCAGCTGACCCATAAGCGCTTGGCCAGCCGGGCCTGCTCGGTGGATTGTTGTTCGATCCGCTGCTCCATAGCGCGGAGCATTTCCAGGCTTGGCTTCAGATGCGTGGTGATTGAAGTTTCGAGTTGTCCAGGCAATGCCTGATTGAATGCATTGAGCTTGCGGTCAATAGCTTCGCTGTGGCTGGTCAACTTTTGTTGCTGGTCCTGTGCGATAAGAATCAACTGCTTATCGCGAGCTTCCAGCTTACTGACTGCGGTCGACAGGGAGTCGGCTACATCCTTGTGGACTTGCTCAAGCTGCAGACCTATTTCTGCCAGCACCTCTTGGTTGACCTGAGCAATACGCGCTTCGGTCGCTTCCACGCGGCGCACGCAGCCAATCAGGTCGCGCGCCTGCGCAGCAGTCAGGCCCTTGGCTTCAAGCAGCCCTTGGTTAGCTGCGCGTATCTCCTCCTGCTGAACGGCCAGTTGTTCTTGCTGCTTTAAAATCTGCGTATTCTGCGCTCGCAACTGCGTCGCCTGTGCTTCGAGGCGCTGCTGCTGAGTCAACAGGATGTCTTGCTGATCACAGAGCACTTTTGAAACGGCTGTGTTGAAAATCAACAACTGCGACGAATGCCGATTGAGGTTGGAGATCTCGGTGGTCAGGGTGAGCTGCGCATCCTTGATCTTATCCTCGCTGTTGTTCCACCAGTTGCTCAAGACATTTTGAGAGTCTTTCTCGCTTCGCGCCTTTTGCAGTGCATCGTTGGCACTCTTGGCCTGACTTTGTGCATCGACCACTGCAGTAATCAATTGCTTGACGCAACTACCACCGATGACTGACTCCGGCAGATCTGCTTGAGACAATGCGGTAACGATTTGGATTTCCTTGCCTTTCAAACTGCTCATTGCATTACCTTGCCTTGAAAAAAATCATCCAACAGCGCTTGAGTATCATCCAGATACGCAACCATCTGGCGCGTTTCACTGACTTGGGCCTTGGCCGTCTCGATACATGCAGCAATACTAAACAGGGTTCCTTGAGACGCTTGGTATGCGTCGTCCAGCGAGTTCTCAATGGCTTCGTAGCTATTGATGGAGTCAGCGTATTTACCAATCGATTGCAACGAAACATCAACCTGGGCAAGTAGATCCCCGGCCAGCCGTTCGGCTAAGCGCCCATCGAGCATGATCGTGTTCAGCAATTTCTCGTCATATGCGTAGCGATAACGTTCGAAGAGGTTGTCCAGTTGATATGCCAGAAAGGCACTGAGCAATCCGGTCAGCATGCCGATCAGTACGCCAGCGACCATATCGGCGACCGGCAGAAGGAATGGCAGCGTTTTCAGGAAAGTCGCCACGCTTTCTTGCAACAGGAACCCCACACTCGTTACCACTACCGCAGTGAGGATTTTCAGGCCTTCTTGAAGGGCTTGGTCCGATGTCATTCCTTTGGGTGGAAACATGATCATCTTCATCGCCTTGACCAACCCCAGCAGACCATCACGAATGATGGTGACAAAACGCTTGGCGGTGGAGAGGAAGTTGTTGATCAGAAATGTAATCAGATTGCTCATGAACCCGCTGACCCCACCTTGCAGCGCCTGGGATGCAGCGTCTGGGACCTTCTTGATGACCGACGTGATCACCCGCTGCAGGCGGGCCTTGATCTCTTCGAATAAGGTTTTACCGGCGCTGACACCTGCCTTGATCAATACCTTGAATTCGTTAAATAGCCCGTTGACCAGTTCAGTCAGCAGCACTCCCAGCGACTGTCGAAGGCCCATCATTGCGGCCTGTTGGCCACCGGTAGTCAAAAGCTCGCCCGCTTGTTTCTTTAAAAGAGCGCTATTGGCTGTACGGTCAGCATGAGCTCGAGCTTTTTGGTAAGCCGCATCGACCATGTCCGCGTCGAGCCCGAACTCCTCAATGTTGGTAGTCCCGTCATCACGCTTGCGGTTCGCCCACTCTTCAAGGTCGTGCGCCTTTTTAGAACCGTTGGCTGGTTTATTGGTGAGTGCAAGGTTGTCATCATCGTTGACCAACTTGCGCATACGCCCAGCATCAACGCGCTTTTCTCCCGTTGTTGAATCGACCACCACGTCGCCAAGCGCAAGATGGTTCTTGGCGTTGCCATGAGTTTCTTTGATGGATACAACATGATCCAGCTCGACTGTGACCGTCTCGCCGGTGTGCATCGTAGTAGTGCCGTCAGACGACACCTTAGCGCCGGTGTAGTCGTCTTGGCCCTTGTTAATCCGTTCTGAACGTTTGTCATCCCAAGTCTTACCGCCGGCAGCTTCGGCCTTTTTCTTGGTATTGATCTCATATCGGGAACGGACGTCTTCGTCATATTCGGTCTTTGAATGCTCATGTAGAGCTTTGTCCGACTCTGTCGCAACGTATTCGTCATCGGCCCGGGAAAAATTGTGCAGGGTGGTAACGTTTCCGCCGTTCTTGTCCTCGAACATTGCGGAGGATAACCCGAACGGCCCGATAATTTGCCCTATGACCTGTTGTTGGCAATCACTGAAGAGTTTTTCTAGGCGCTGCTCGCGCATTTGAATAAGGGTCATTGTTATGGGGCCTCAGACCTGCACGCGATTGGCTAGAGCCTCGAACCATAGGTAAAAACTTGGCGCTTTCACTGACCGTCGAGGAAACTCATGGGAGTAGCTGATGACCTGGCCGAGGTTGCCGGCGGCTCCCGGAGTGAGGTCGATGCAAAGGTTGTCCCCAGCGCCATTGGCGGCGAATGGGATCCATAGCGTGTTCCACCAGGTGTGGAGAACCGCGGGGTCCGGTTTGCCCAGCGGCTCATCTAGATCACCTCGGTCGAGGAGTCGGCGTAAGGCTGACCATTCCAAAAGGATTTTCCGAGCCGAAAGAAACTCATAGCCTTCGAATAACCCTTCTGCATGACCCATTTGTCCGTTGTGAAGCGTCAGGCACTGCACGAAATCGGCGGGCAAAGTTACACCCAGCTGCTCTTCCAAATCCTTGACTTGGGCACTAGACGCGGGTGGGTTCAAGTCAGCGAGAAGCTGTGGGTTATGCCTACGTAGATATGATTCAAGGTCAAGCCAAAGCTGGTTCACGACTATCCTCCTTTAATTCCTGCGAGCGCAGGCTTCCCTTATATCAATGCTAGATAGCAATTGGACACTATCCAGCATCGTGCCCGATCACATGCTGCTTGTCATCTTCGCTGCGGCAAAAGCGCGAGCTTCATTCAATTAAGGGCTGAGTTTTTCTAGAGTCCTTGCTCAGGCTCATCAGTCGGCCGTCCCCACCTCAAATGTTTTAGGTAAGCAAAGGTATTGATATCTCGAGGTTCAAGAGCAGCCGCAGTTGTGACGTTGCGCGTAACACGGCGCTGCTATTTCAGGGGAGCTCAGGTGGTTGGTCACTCAAGGCATTGTTCCAAAGCAAGTCGCGGGGGCTGAAAGGTTACTTGCGAGCGGTTCTACAGGAAAAGTGGGTGCCTCCAGTTCCGGCATGCTCACTGTCGAACACGTGTTTCTTGCGCACGGTGACGCGAACTTTGAGTCCGGTACTCTCTGGTAGAAGTAAAGGTTTCAATATCCAGCGCGCACCTTTCCACAGGGAAACCATGGTCGGATTTTTTCAACAGGATTGGCCAATTGTCGCTGTTCATGATTTGCGGCTCGCGGTTGGGACAGCCTTTGAGCGTTGCACTGATTTTGTCTGTTGCGCAAATTGGCCCCTATCGTACCGCGTCGCTACACTCAAATTTTCACGCCTCGCTCTCGGACATTTCGGTGCTGAAATTTAACGCGTCAATTGAACACGGACGTATTGCGCTCGGCCCACCTGAAAATGCGACCTCCAAAACCGCCACTAGAGATATCAAATGCGTTGGTTATTATTGCTGGTTTTAGCCATTCTGACTCTCGCATGCAGCAAGCCTGAAACGTTTGAGCAGGCCGAGGCCATGCTGCCGGGAACCGCCCGTACTCAGGCTTACATCCAGCTTGCGAAACAGGGTGATTATCGAGCTCAGGTTCGGCTTGGAGGGCTGTTTAGAAAAGACGATCCCGTACAGTCCGCGAAGTATTTCAGGCTCGCGAGCGACGCAGGTGACATCGATGCAATGTACTTTTTAGGCGTTGATTATCTAGATGGGGCTGGCGTCCCTCAAAACCAGCAAGAAGGAATCAGGACTCTCCAGGCTGCTGCAAAAGCAGGCTCAGTACCAGCCATGGAAAAGCTAGGGGATATCTTCGCCATGCTGTCCCGGAAAGCTGGAAGCAGGGCAGATGGAGTGCTTGCGGAACAGTACTACCATAGCGCTTTTCTTCACGGAAGCCGGGCATCAGCCACCCAATTGTGGGGAATGTTTTTGACATACCCAATGGCAGATGCATATAAATCCGCGGTGTGGAGTGGTGTCGTCTCGTTGTTTCCAGAATCTAGAAACAAGGACCCATATGCGTTACTCGCAACTAAGCACGATGGGGTCGCGCTGGTAGCTAAAGCTGAAGCTGAAGCAAGCGATTGGTACGCGCGTTTTAACAGCCAATCTAAAGTCAAAACCTTTCTTGATATCAATGGCATGTACAAATAAGGCCTTGTCGTCTAAGCATGAGACCACCCTCGCCAGGTGGTCGAAATCAAGGCGCTGAATCCTCCATCGAGAAGTCGCCGAAAAAATTTTCAGGGCGCCGCTTGAAATTTTCCCCCCTGAACCTATTTAGGTCTTACGCGATGCCGAAGACGGGTCGCGGCTCAAATCACTTGGAGAAAACTCAGGAGATTTTGCAATGGCTACTACGCTTTCGTTGGCCCCACTGTTCCGCCACTCCGTTGGCTTTGATCGTTTCAACGACCTTTTTGAATCGGCGCTTCGCAGCGAGGCCGGTACGACCTACCCACCGCACAATGTCGAGAAGCACGGTGATGATCACTATCGCATTGTCATCGCGGCTGCCGGCCTGGTGGAGGACGACCTGGACATCCAGGTGGAAAAAGGTGTGTTGACCGTCGCCGGCGGCAAGCGCGAACACAATGAGGGCATCACTTACCTGCACCAGGGTATCGCCCAGCGGGCATTCCGTTTGTCGTTCCGCCTGGTCGACCACATCGAAGTGCAGGGCGCGCAGCTCGCCAATGGCCTGCTGAGCATCGACCTGCTCAGGGTGGTGCCGGAGGAAGCCAAGCCGAAACGCATCGCGATTGGCGGTGCTGCCAAGGCCGATGTGAAATCCATCGGCGAGCAGTAAGGTGAAATGAATAAAGGCGCTCCTTGGAGCGCCTTTATTCTGCCTGGCGATTGACCGTCATAGCGGCGAATCGGCCGACCTCAACGCATGCCGAATTTTTCCAGCGTCGGCGCCAGCCCCAGCAGATCCACGGTGCTTTTGCCGGCTTCCAGCCCCGCACGAATGCCATCTTCCTTGTCCTCGCGATTGCGGCTCAGGCGAATCACTTCCTCGACCCGAGACTGCTCCACCACCACCAGGCCGTCGCGGTCGCCGACAATAATGTCGCCTGGGTTGATGTGCACGCCGCCGATCACGATAGGTACGTTGACCTTGCCCGGTTGGCACTTGTTGGTGCCCTTGATGCTCAGGCCGCGCGAGAAGGTCGGGAAGCCCATTTCGATGATGGCGTTGGCGTCACGCACGGCGCCGTTCATCACCAGGCCGACGATCCCGAGTTTCTGTGAGGCCAGGGTCAGCAGATCGCCCCAGGGCCCGGCTTCCATGAAGCCCTTCGCGTCCACCACCAGCACATCGCCGGGCTTGGCCTTGGTCAGGGCGTAGTGGATGGCCAGGTTGTCGTCGGGGCGGCAATCCACCGTCAGGGCCGGGCCGGCCAGGCGCAGGCTCGGGTCGACCGGGCGCAGTCCGCTGTCCAGCGCGCCTGTCTGGCCCTGGGCTTCGTGGATGGTGGCGGTGCCCAATTGCTTGAGGGTGTCGAGTTGGTCTTGGGTGATAGGCATGATGCTTTCCGTTTTTATTGAAGGTCGGTTTTTCAGGCGGCAGGGGTGTGGCGGCCCAGCCAGGCGAGTGCCTGGTCGAGGCTGGGTTTTTCTTCGCTGATCGGCTCAACCGCCAGGCCCTGGCTGCTGTGGCTGAAGCGCTGGCGCACGCCACCGAGCACGCTGCTGGCGATGCCCAGCGAGGCGAGCTGGCGCTCGGCGTCTTCGACTTCGTGCAGGCGCCGCGTGGCATGCACCACATGGGTCGACACCAGCATTTCGAGGAAGGCGGGCAGGGGCGCCTGGTCGATATCGGCCAGCACTTCGTACAGCGCCCCCCGCAATTGCTGGCGCTCGGCGGCCAGCAGCACTTCCACGGCCAGCGCCTCCATGCCTTTGGTGAACACGCTGCGCAGGATCTTCAGGGTGATCGCATCCCCCGGCTGGCTGGCCGGCAGGGCGCGTGCACGGGCACCGGCCGCGTTCAACAGTTCGACCAGCGCATCGGCCTTGGCGCCGGCACACAGCAGCGGGGTCTGTTCGCGCAGGTAGGCAATGGCGCCCATGATCGCCACGTCGACGTAATCGATCTGTTGCTGTGCGGCTTCCTCTGCAGCGATCCGTTTGCGTTCGGGCGCGGCGGTGGTGAGGTCGGCGAACAGGGCGCCGGGCTTGAGGTGCGCCAGGCATTCGCGGGTGACCTCCAGCGACTGGGTGCCCACCACGCAGGACAGCACGCAGTCCGAGTCAGCCAGCCACGCGCCGATGGATGAGTGGATCGGCACGCCGATGTTATCCGCCAGTGTCTGCGCTGCCGGGGCAATGCGTTGCTCACACAACAGCAATTGCGCCGTGGTGGTATTGGCCAGGGCCTGGGCATAGCAACGGCCCACTTCGCCGAGCCCTACGATTGTTATTTTCATGTCGCCTCCGGATTCAGGTGGCAATACAATTAAAATACAATTTAGCCGATTGCAAACGATTTTTGTACAAAGTGCCTGCAGGGTGCCCAGGCGCAGGTGACGAAATCGACTGCTTGCATGGCAGGGGCGTCCACGGTAGAACCGCTGAAATTCAAATGATCAGAAGGGAAAAATGGCCAACGATCTCATCTACGAGACCTTGCGCAACCGCATCATTGCCGGCCAGTACGAGCCCGGCACGCAGCTCAAGGAAGAACCGCTGGGCAAGGAGTTCGGCCTCAGCCGCACGCCGGTGCGCGCGTCGCTGAAGAAGCTGGTGGACGACGGGTTGGCCGTGATCGAGGCCAATCGTGGTGTGTTCGTGGCCGGCTGGACCCAATGGGATCTGGAAGAGATGTTCAGCTTTCGCGAGCTGCTCGAGCCCCATGCGGCAATGCTCGCGGCCCAGCGTGCGACGCCACAGGACGTGGCCGAGTTGCAGCGTATCAACGAGCAGATGGCAGCTGCCATCGCCGGCAAAGGTGCGGATGTGACCCTGCGTGTGCAGGAAGCCAATCGGGCGTTTCATGGCCAGGTGCTGGAGATCGCGCGCTCGCAACGGCTCAAGTCGATGCTCGCCACGCTGATCGACATGCCGGTGATCACCCGCTCGTTTTTCCTCTACCGTCCGGCGGACCTGGAGCGCAGCCTGCAACAGCACCTGGACATCACCTACGCCATCGAGCAGAACGACGGCGAGCTGGCCCGGCACGCCATGCAGACCCATATTCGCATGGCCTACCTGCGCTTTATGGCACGCCGCAGCGAGTCGCCCGTTCGTCGATAAAAAAATACAAAACTAAAACAATATGCGTTAGAGTCGGCGCCACGAGACCGGGCAATGACTCCTGCCTGAGATTCACAAGGACCCGAAGAAACACCTGACGTGAGGCTTTCAACACGCCTCAGCGGGAGCCTGCACCCCGGATTCGGCACACACGGCACATTCCAATAATAAAATCAGGTATTCCGTATGAGTATTCAGGACTCCACCACTGAAAAACCGTCGCGTTTTCGCTGGATCGTCGCTGGGCTGTTTTTCCTCGTGTACACCGTGGCGTCGGCCGACCGCGCCAACCTCGGCGTGGCCTTGCCGTTTATCCGCGAGGAATACCCCATGACCAACGCCGAGGCCGGGGCGCTGCTGAGTGTGTTTCTGCTGGCCTACGCCCTGGCGCAGATTCCCTCGGGGTTTGCCTCCAGCCGCTTCGGAGTGCGCAAGATTTTCTCGTTTTCGATGATTGCCACGTCGGTGTTCACTGCGCTGATGGGCACGGTCAATTCGGTGCTGGCGCTGAAGATCTATCGCTTTGCCCTCGGCGTTGCCGAAGGCCCGCTGCCGATTGGCATCGCCTCGACGATCAACCAGTGGTTCCCGGCGAAAGAGAAGGGCACGGCCACCGGTATCTTCCTAGCGGCGGTCAAGTTCGGCCCGGTGATCGTGCCGCCGTTGTGCGTGGCGATCGTGGCGATGTGGGGCTGGCGCGAAATTTTCTACATCTTCGCCGTACCGGGGATTTTGCTGTCCATCGCCTGGTATTTCCTGGTGGCCAACCAGCCCGCGCAAAGCCGTTTCGTGAACGCCAGCGAGCTGGCGTATATCACCGATGAAAGCAACAACGTCATCACCCAGAAAACTGCAGGCGCCCAGCGCCACTTCAAGCGCCTGGATACGTTTATCCGGGTCCGGCCGGTGGCGCCGATCGCCACCAGTCGTGGCCTGTTTCGCTCCTGGAACGTGATCGGTTGCGCGCTGAGCTACAGCTTCCAGGTGGGCATCACCATGGTGCTGTTGTCGTGGATTCCCACCTACCTGATGACGGTCAAGCAGTTCTCGATCATGCACATGGGCTTCGTTTCGGCCGCGCCGTGGGTGGGCGCCATTTGCGGCAACCTGCTCGGCGGGATCCTGTCCGACCGCGTGCTGGGCAAGCGGCGCAAGCCGGGGATGATGCTTTCGGCGCTGGCCACGGTCGGCACCATGTACGCCCTGATCAATTCACCGAATGACCCCACGCTGTATGCCGCGCTGTTGTTCCTCACCGGCACGCTGATCAGCATTGGCTACTCCTCCTACATGGTTTACCCGATGGGCCTGGCGACCAAGAAGACTTTCCCGATCGCCAGTTCCATCGTCAACATGGGCGGGCAGTTGGGCGGCGCGGCAGCACCGTTCCTGGTGGGTTTGCTGCTCGACAGCTATGGCTGGTCCCAAGTGTTCCTGTTCATGGCCATCGGCTCGTTCGCCAGCTTCCTGGTGCTGCTGACCATCGCCGAGCCGGTGCCGGTGAGCGAATGACTGTCATATTTTTAAAGTATCCAAACCCCGTTATTTAGATATTTTTCATAGGTGGACGGCACTGATAGGCTCGTAAAAAAACAAGAGAAGTGCCCGGTCATGTTCATACGCCTGTCCACCTCCATGAAACCCTTCACCACCCTGCTGGGCACCCTGGCCCTGATGGGCACGCTGACCAGCTGCGCCAAGGTCGATGTGCACACCGAAAGCGTCGACAAGCCCGAGGCCGATGCGCGCCAGGTGCTGCGCCTGGGCCATGACGGCAATGCCTACCCGTTCCTGGTCTACGCCAACGCCGACCTGTACAACCCGCCCAGTTCCATCGAACGCGCCGTGGTGATCCTGCATGGCGTGCAGCGTGACGGCGACGAGTACTTCAAGACCGGCCGCAAGCTGCTCGGCAATGCGCACCTGCAGAACACCAGCACGCTGCTGCTGGCGCCGAATTTCCTCACGCCGACCGACTCGGGCATCAGCGATGACATGCCGCTGTGGCCCCGCGACAAGTGGATGCACGGCATCGAATCGCAGTACGGCCACAAGGGCATCCCGGCGTTCCAGGTGCTGGACGATCTGGTCGCCTATTTGTCCGATCGCCAGCGATATCCTGCGCTCAAGGAAATCGTGATGGTCAGCCACTCGGCGGGCGCGCAGTTGATGCAGCGCTACGCGGTGATGAATGACCTCGACGGCGGCCTCAAGGCCCATGGCCTGAGCATTCGCTACGTGGTCGCCAGCCCGTCGAGCTACGTGTATTTCGAAGACAGCCGCCTGCAGGACGGCGTGTTCAAGCCGGTCGTGACCATCATGTGCCCCAGCTACAGCCGCTACCGCTATGGCCTCGACGGCGCGCCGGCGTACCTGCTCAAGCAGCACCTGACCAGCCGCCAGGTATTTGCCCGCTATGCCGCGCGCGACATCACCTATCTGGTCGGCGCCCAGGACAACAACCCCACCAGCCGTGTGCTGGACAGTTCCTGCGGGGCCAGCTACCAGGGCGCGACGCGGCTGGATCGCCAGTTGAACTACGTGAGCTACGAGCAGTTCCTGGCCAGCCAATGGCAGATTCCCTTGCGCCACCCCCAGCACACGATCCCGGGGATCGGCCACAACGCGGCACGCCTGCTGGGTGACAAAGCCGTCGCGCGGATGCTGTTTCCCTGAGTTCAACGCTGCTGCCTGACGCCGCGTCTCGATAAAAACAATAAGAGCATTGTATGAGCCAACCTCTCCCGTATACCCGGGCGCCCCGCGCCTGGGGGCCTGGCGCGTTGTCGCTGCTGGCCGCTGCCCTGATCGCCGCCCATGCCCAGGCCGATACGCTGCCATCGTCCGGCACCCTGTTCGATAACAGCCGCTCGGTGCTGCGTCCCACGGACAACGCGCAGCCGGCAGCGCCCGGCAGTGTGCACATCGAAAGCCAGCGCGATGAGCCGGCGCCCACAGCCAGCGCCTCGACCTTGCAGCTGCAGGTCAAGCGCTTCGTGGTGAACGGCAATCGCGAACTCAGCGATGCCCAGTTGCAGGCCGTGCTGCAACCCTATGTGGGCAAGACCCTCGGCCTCGACGGCCTGCGCGAAGCCGCGGCGCAAGTCACCGCGCTGTACCGGGCGCGGGGTTACCTGGTGGCGCGGGCGTATCTGCCGGCCCAGGACATCCAGGACGGCCAGGTCATCGTGGGCGTTTCCGAAGGAGTGATCGGCCAGGTCAGCGCCTTGCCGGACGCGAATGTGCGCCTGCGCCCCGGTGTGCAGCAGCAGTTCGTCAACGCATTGCCGACCGGCACGATCATCCGCGAGCAGGACCTGGAGCGCGTGCTGCTGCGCCTGTCCGACATCACCGGAGTGTCGGTGCATGCCATCCTGCGCCCCTCGCAACAGCCGGGCGCGGCCGACATCGTCCTCAAGCTCAGCGAAATGACCGCCTGGACCGCCCGCGCCGCCATCGACAACTACGGCAACTACTACACCGGCACCAACCGCCTCACCTCGAGCGTCAGCCTCAATGATGCGCTGGGGATTGGCGACAGTTTTACCGTCACCTCGCAGAACTCCTTCGAAGGCCTGGACATCAAGGGCGTCGGCTACCAGCAGCCGCTCGGTGCCACCGGGATTTCGGTGGGCGCCAACTACGCCGAGCTGGAATACAGCATCGGCAAGAACCTCAAGGGCCTGGACGCGGACGGCACCGCCGAGGTGTCCTCGGTGTTTATCAACAGCGCGCTGCTGCGCTCGCGCGACAGCAACATCAGCTTCAACCTGGCCGAGGATCACCGGCGTTTCGAAGACTCGGCCGGCGGTTTTACCGTGAACAAATCCGCGGTGTTTCGCAGTGCCACGCTGTACGGCAACTGGCGCGATGACTGGCAGGGCAACAATGCCTGGAGCCTGGCGTATGGCATTGGCGACCTGGATAAAAACACCCCTGCCGACGCCGCGCTGGATGCGCTCACCGCCAATGCCGCCGGGCGCTACAAGAAGGCCAATGCGAATTTCAGCCGCCTGCAGTACCTGGGTAATGGCTACTCGCTGTTCGGTTCGTTGACCGGCCAGTGGGCCGACAAGAACCTCGATTCTTCGGAAAAACTCAGCCTCGGTGGCCCCAACGGCGTGCGCGCGTACCCGGTCGGAGAAGTGGCGGGCGACGAAGGGCTGCTGGGCCGCCTGGAGCTACGCAAATACTTGGGGCGTGTGTCCGGGGCGATTGCCGAGGGCACGCTGTTTGCCGATGCGGGCAAGGTCACGGTCAACAAGAACCCGTGGGACAACAGCGAAAATATTCTCACGCGCTACGGCTATGGCGTGGGCCTGAACCTCTATCACCGCGACCTGGTGATGAACGCCAGCCTGGCGTTTTCGCCGGGTGAAGACCCCACCAGCGACGACCGCGCGGCCAAGCGCCTGTGGTTCTCGATCTCCGGTTCGCCGCAGGCGTTTGCCGGCTTGGCCAGCGACATCGGCTCCAAGGGCGAAGACTTCGAGGTGGCCGAGACCGACACGGTGTTCTACGGCAGCATCGGCATCGTCCCCGAATACGTCGACCGGCGTGGCGCGACTTCGGCCGGGCCGAACGACCAAAGCCGCCTGGCCACGCCCAACGGGCGCAACATGGCGAGCTTCTGGCGCGCCCGCGACAACGTGTCGGCCATCGGTGTGCACGGCGGCTACGGCCTGAGTGAAGACTGGAAGCTGCTGTGGCAACTCGAATACGGCATCTCGATGAACTACACCGAGAGCAACGATGATTCGGTGGTGAAATCCGCGTCGCCCAGCACCAAGTTGCGCAACACCGGCGCGGCCTTCAACAACGGCGACTACGGCACCTTGCTCTACGGCGTGTGGGACATGCCGATGAAAGAAGCCACCACCAGCCTCGACCCGTTCAACGGCAAGACCAGCGCCGCGTACTTCAACATCATCGGCTCGCCGGGCTTCAGCGCCGGCTTGTCCACCAACGTCAACGGCCCGCAAAGCTACAACGACACCTCGGTGAATGGCGACGCCGCGTTCAACCGGCGCCAGGCCGGCGTGGTGCAGTACTGGACGCCGGAGTGGAACGGCCTGCAGCTCAAGCTGGCCTACTCGAACAACGGCATGAGCGCCGCCAGCGACGTCGACAAGGGCTACATCTATGGCAGCAGCCTGGTCTGGAACTACCGGGGCTTCACCGCCGTGGTGGCGGCCGAACGGCACATCAACTACTTCGGCATCACCAACCTGAGCCGCAACGCGCGGGGCGTGGGCAGCAGCACGCATGTCACCGACGGTACCTCCTCGGATGACTTCAGCTTCCGCTACGGCCTGGCCTATACCTTCGGCAACACCACGGTGTCGGCGATTGCCGATGACCTGTCGTACTCCGAAGACGGCGTGATCAATAACAGCACCACCTCCAGCGATCTCTCCGAGTACCGGCGCCGTGCCTACCTGCTCGGCGTGTCGCACAAGATCGGCGCCTGGCGCCTGAAGGCCAGCTACGGCAAGGCGCTGGCCGGCAAATGCGAAATGATCCGCGCCACCGCCGTCGACTGCGACACCCATGGCATGGGCGCCACCCAGTACGCCATCGGCGCCAACTACAAGCTGACCAAGAACATCGATGTGTTCAGCCAGTACGTGCTGCTGAAAAACAACTCCCTGGCCAACTACAACTTCGCCTTGACCGGGGTCTACGCGGCCAGCGGTTACTCGCCGGGCGCGGGCACCACCATCAGCGCCATCGGCACTGGCATCAACTATTCGTTCTGAGGAGTAGGCCATGAGCAAACTACACCGTCACACCGCACTGCCTGTACTCAAGCCCCTGAGTTTTGCCGTGCTCTGTGCCTTGTACGGCCTGGTGCCGATGCCTGCGCTGGCCCTGGACAACAATGCCTTGCCCACCAACGGCCAGGTGGTCGCGGGCAGCGGCACCATCACCAGCAACGGCAATGTCCTCACGGTGAACCAGGGCAGCGACCGCCTGATCGCCACGTGGGACACGTTCAATATCGGCAAGAACGCCCAGGTCAATTTCCTCCAGCCTGGCGCGTCGTCAGTGGCGCTCAACCGGGTGACCGGCAGCGACGGCTCGCAGATCCTCGGCCACCTGAATGCCAACGGCCAGGTGTTCTTGATCAACCCCCAGGGCGTGCTGTTTGGCGCCGGCTCCATGGTGGATGTCGGTGGGCTGGTCGCCAGTTCGCTGAATATTTCCAACAGCGATTTCATGGCCGGCAAGCAGGTGTTTGCCGGCCAGGGCGGCGGCGCAGTGGTCAACCAGGGCACTATCCGCGCGCGGGACGGCGGCAGTGTGGCGCTGCTCGGCAGCCAGGTGCGCAACGAAGGCACGGTGGTTGCGCGGCTGGGCTCGGTGGTGCTCGGCGGCGGTGAAAAAATCACCCTGGATTTCACCGGCGACGGCTTGATCAATGTCGAGGTCAACGACCCGGCCATCGGCGCCAGCGTGATCAATCGCGGACTGCTCAGCGCCAACGGCGGTGCGGTGACCATGACCGCCCGCGACTCCCAGGCCATGCTCAGCAATGTGGTGAACAACCAGGGCGTGATCGAGGCGCGCAGCCTGCAACAGCGCAACGGCAGGATCATCCTCGATGGCGGCGACAGTGGCGTGGTGGTCAACGGCGGCGTGCTCGATGTCTCGGGCAAGCAGGTGGGGGAGCGCGGCGGCAACGTGACCATGACCGGGCAGTATGTCGGCCTGTTCGACAGCGGCCGCATCGATGCCGACGGCGACCTCGGCGGCGGCACGGTGTTGATGGGCGGCGATTACCAGGGCAGCGGCAACCTGCACCAGGCCGACAGCACCTTCATGGGCAGTGACGCGCGCATCAGTGCGAATGCCTTGAGCAGCGGCGACGGTGGCAAAGTCATCTTGTGGTCCAAGGACAACACTCAATTTTACGGCGACATCAGCGTGCGCGGCGCCGGCCGCCAGGGCCGTGGCGGGCTGGTGGAAACCTCCGGGCACGCGCTGGACATCGCCGGCATCGTCGACCTGAGTGCGGTGTCGGGGCAGGGCGGTACGTGGCTGATCGACCCGTTCAACATCAACATCACCAGCGGCGCCAGCAGCGGCACGTCGACCAGCTCTCCGTTCACGCCGAATGCCGGCGCCAGTTCCAACCTGAGTTCGGCGACGCTCAATGCGTCGTTGTCCGAGGGCGCGAATATCCTGGTGACCACCTCATCGGGCGCCGGCACCTCGGGGGACATCAACGTGCTGTCCAACGTCAAGGGCGTGGGCAACGCGACCCTGACCCTGCAGGCCCACCGCAATATCGTGATGACCAACACCAGCATCAGCAATGGCACCGGCAAGACCCTGAATGTGTCGCTGGTGTCCAACTTCAACAACAGCGGCAACGGCTCGGTGGCCCTGAGCAACGCGAGCATCAGCACCAACGGCGGCAACCTCACCCTCAGTGGCGCGGTCGACCCGGCGACGTCCTGGGCCAGCACCAACGTCAGCAATGGCGTGGGTATTTCCTTGACCAACGGCACGCGCATCAGCACCAGCGGCGGCGACATCACCTTGCGCGGCGCCACCTCGTCGAGCCTGGCCGCAGGCTCCACGGCGACCGCGATCAATATCAGCCGCAGCACCCTGGATGCCGGTGGCGGCAATATCAGCATCACCGCCGTCCAGGCCAGCACCACCGGCACCGGCGATGCCTTCGTGCTCACTGGCGGCAGCACACTCCAGACTTCGGGTGTCGGCAACATCAACATCGACAGCAGCAACCTCGGCAGCGGCAATGGCACGCGCATCTTCAGCACCAGCAACACCATCGCCACCACCGGCAGTGGCAACCTCACCCTGCGCGGCAGCGCGGTGTCGGGCATCGGCGTGCTGGTGTGCTCGACGGCGACAACGTCGACGCAAACCCTGAGCGTCGGCAGCGGCACCTTAACGGTGCAGGGCGCGGCGGATTCGGGCCGAGGAGTGTTCCTCGCGGCTTCGACCACCGGCGTGGTGACGCTGAACGCGGGCGCGGGCGGCGATATCTTCATCGAGGGCCGCAGTGCCGGTGACTCCGGCACGGTGGTCAACTCCACCGGCACCGGCTCGGTGATCAACCTGACCACCCAGGACGGCGACCTGACCTTGAGCGGCACCTCGGGACCGGCTTCCAGCGCACCGGGCCTGAGCATTCGCAGCGGCGCCTCGGGTGCGGGCAACGGGGTCAATGTGCTTTCCAGCAGCGGTGATATTCGCCTGCAAGGCACCGCACAAGGGGCGGGGCCGGGGCTGTCGTTCAACGCCACCAACGCGCGCGGCTTCAACAACGTGATGACCGGCGGCAGCGGCAACCTTACCGTCACCCGCGCAGTGCCAGTGGCGCCGCCTTGAGCTTCGACAACGGCACCAACACCCTGCAAGTGGTGGACGGCACCCTGCGCCTGGACCTCGATACGCCGTCAGGCAACTACCTCAACCAAGGCAACGGCACCGCGTCGATCACCGCCACCGGCAACGGCGCCGTGCTGACCAGTCGCGGCGGCTTGATCCACAACAACCTGCTGGAGACCCGTACCGAACCGACGCGCCAATACCATCAGAGCCAGATGGTCGGCGGCGCCTGGAGCCAGCCGCTCACCGCTCGCAGCCGGGACGCCGATGAGGTGCAGATCGACGTGGAGCGACCGCTATGACCGAGCCGCTGTTCTCCCTGGAGGGCTTCGAATACCTGTGCTACACCCGCGACCATGAAGGCGGCGCGCGTGAACTGGTGCGTTTGCTGCAACTGATCGACCGCAACTACGGCAAATTGTCCGAGCAGTTTTCCCTCAGTGTGTCGCCGGCAATCAGTCCTGGCGAGCTGGAAAGCCACGTGCTGACGCGCATTACCTGCGCGATCACCGCACTGTTTTCCGACCCCGGTTTCAGCCTCAGCCCGGGGGGCTTTGGCCAGTTGATCAACCTGCAACGCTGGCTGTCCTCGCTGTTTGCCGCGAGTGCCTTTATCAACGCGGATCACATCCTGCGCGCGCTGAACCTGCAGGGGCCTGACGGTGGCGACTACCGCCTGGCCGAGCAGGACCTGGTGAAGTTCTGCCTGTTGTATTCGCCGGAATCCCAGTTGCCGCTGGACGTGGACCTGCTGTGGGCACAGAACCCGACGCTGGCGGCGGCGCTGTGCTTGGCGCTGCTGTCGCCGCGCTTTCTCGGCACCCCGGCCGCGCACTCCAAGCGCGAGGCCTTGCTGGCCTGGCTGCCGGGGCGCCTGGAGCAACTGGACAGCCTGGACACGCTGCCACTCAACGTATTGCACGACGTGTACATGCACTGCAGCTACGCCGACTTGCCCGAGCGCCATCGCATCAAGGCCTCGATCAATACGCTGATCGAACGCAAGCTCGCCAGCGTGGGCATCACCAGCGTGCCCCCGGCTGCCGCGCCGGTGCGTGACAAACCGCTGATGCTGGTGCTGCTCGAATGGTTCTCCGGCGGGCATTCGATCTACCGCACGCACTCGCTGACGTTGCAGGCGGCGCGGCGGGATTTCCACGTGGTGGCGCTGGGGTATGCGGCGAACGTGGATGAGCTCGGACGGGCAGTGTTCGATGAGTTTATCGAGCTGTCGGAGCCGGATGACCTGTTTGCCTGCCTGCGGCAGATCTCGGCCATCGCCCGTGCACGCCGGCCCGAGGTGTTCTACATGCCCAGTGTCGGCATGTTCCAGATCACCCTGTTCGCCAGCAACCTGCGCTTCGCGCCGCTGCAGGTGGCCGCCCTCGGGCACCCGGCGACCACGGCGTCGCGGCATATCGACCTGATCAGCGTCGAAGCGGATTTTGTCGGCGACCCCGCGTGCTTTACCGAACGCCTGCTGCAACTGCCGGCGAACGGGCAGCCGTATCGGCCCTCGGCAATCCCGGTGCAGTTGCCACGGCTGGTGCGCGAGGATGCGCTGTGGGTCAACGTCGCCATCGCCGCCACCACCATGAAACTCAATCCGACCTTCCTGCGCGCGTGCGAGGCGATTGCCGTGCGCACGTTGCACACCTGCGGCAAGCGCGTGCGTTTTCACTTCCTGGTGGGGCAGGCGCAAGGGCTGCTGTTCCCGCAACTGGTGCGGCTGATCGAGCGGTATGTCGGCGATGCCACGGTGTACCCGCATCAGCCCTATGCCGATTACATGGCCACGTTGAACCGCTGCGACCTGTTCCTCAGCCCGTTTCCGTTCGGCAACACCAACGGCATCATCGACGCGCTGACCGTCGGCCTGCCGGGCGTCTGCAAGACCGGCCCGCAAGTGTTCGAGCATATCGACGAAGGGTTGTTTCGCCGAGTCGGCCTGGCGCCGTGGTGCATCGCACAGACCCATGAAGAGTACATAGCGGCCGCTGTGCGCCTGGCAGGCGACTTCGCCGAGCGCAGCGCGCTGTATCGGCACCTGGACACCAGCGCGCCGCTGGAGATTCTGTTCAAGGGCGAGCCTCATGCGTTGAGTGAGGCGTTGTTGGCAGAGCTGGGCTGAACTGCGGGATGAGGCCGAGCCTATTGTGATGAGCACACTTCCTTTGTGGTGAGCGGGCTTGCCCCGCGTTGGGGGGCGAAGCCCCCCTAAAACCTGAGTACCGGATTTACCTGAAAGACCTCAGCGGTCTTATTGGGGCTGCTGCGCAGCCCAACGCGGGGCAAGCCCGCTCACCACAAAAACAGGCCTGCTCACCACAAAAAAGCAAACCTGCTCACCACAAAAAACAGGTCTGCTCACCACAAAAAAACAAACCTGCTCACCACAAAAAACAGGCCTGCTCACCACAAAAAAGCAAACCTGCTCACCACAAAAACAGGCCTGTTCACCACAAAAAAAGACCTGCTCACTCGTGGGTCTGCTCACCACAACAATTGCTGCCGCCATAAACAAGCACACAGGCCGTGGGAGATTTTGTTCGAGGGCGAGCCTCATGGGTTGAGTGAGGCGCTGTTGGCAGAGCTGGGCTGAATCGCGGTACGAGGCCGAGCCTATTGTGATGAGCACACTTCCTTTTGTGGTGAGCGGGCTTGCCCCGCGTTGGGGGGCGAAGCCCCCCTAAAACCTGAGTACCGGATCTACCTGAACAACCGCAGCGGTCTTATTAGGGCCGCTGCGCAGCCAGCCGAACAGCCAGCCATGGTGCTCGGCGTAGAGCGCATGGACCGCCTGATTCAAGGGAAGGTTGCTGGCCGACATGGAAAGATACGTCTGCGGATAAGAATTATTCGCGAGATTAGCGGTGTGCCATCAGCGAAAGCAAGCGTGGCCGGTGCCGAACGCTGTATTTATCTTGGCACTGCTGATAAACAGGGCGTGTCATCCATCAAACCGCTACTCGCTGCCGTTGAGTCAGAAGCCTCCCTCATGAAGCGTCATTTCGAAGATTTGCAGCTGGGCAGTATCGAGCTGTTTTGCCTGGCAGCCGAAGCCAGCAGTTTCACCGCCGCCGCGCAGGTCGCCGGCGTCACCCCGGCTGCCGTGAGCCGCAGCGTCTCGCGCCTGGAAGAACGCCTGGGCTCGCGGCTGTTTGTGCGCACCACCCGCAGCATTCGCCTGACGGACAGCGGCCGGACGTTTTTCGAGCAATGCCGCCAAGCCCTGACCCAACTGGTGGAAGCCCAACAGGAAGTGATGGGCGCGCAGTCCGTGCCCTCCGGCCTGCTGCGCATCAGCATTCCGACCACCTACGGCCATCATCGCCTGCTGCCGCTGCTGCCGAAGTTTCGCGCGCTGTACCCGCAGGTCACGGTGGATATCCACATCAGCAACCGCAATATCGACTTCGTCGCCGAGGGCTATGACCTGGCCGTGCGCGTGCGCGCGCAACCCGACTCATCGTTGATCGCACGCCTGCTGGAAGATGCCGAACTGGTGGTGGTGGCCGCGCCGTCCTACCTGCAACGCGCCGGTACCCCACAGACGCTGGAGGATTTGCCTACCCACGAATGCATCCAGTACGAACTGCCGAGCAATGGGCGCCGCATCCCGTGGTTGTTCCAGGTGGACGGCAAGGCGCAGGAGTTCGCGGGGGAGGCGGGGTACAGCTGTTCCGACGATGTCCTCGGCGGCGTGACCCTGGCCAAGCATGGTGCGGGGTTGTTCCAGACCTACAAGTTCATCGTCGAGCAGGAATTGGCGGACGGCAGCCTGGTGCAAGTGCTGCAGGCGTATGGCGGCCGTTCGCGGCCGTTTACCCTGCTGTATCCCCATGGGCGCTATGTGCCGCACCGGGTGCGCGCGTTTGTGGATTTTCTGATGCAGCACCGGGATGAAAAGGCGGCGCGATAGAGGCGGCGACATCCCAGCCCAGCATGAGCTGGCTGATCGCCGCATCGAGGGTCGCATAGGGCACATTGTCCCGGGCCAAGATCGACACCCCCTGCAGGAAACTGTCAAACACGCTTGCCATCACCGCCGGCTGAGTGTGCTGCGGCAACTGGCCGAGCCGCATCGCCCGCTCCACACACGCGACGATCCCCGCCCGCGTACGCAGCCGCGACTGGGTCAATGCATCGGCCACGCGTGCATTCTCCGGGCTCGGCGCGCTCATCACGCCCAACGCGACCATGCAGCCCTTGGGGTGCCCGTCTTCACACTGCATGCGCACCGACTGGCGCAGCGCAGTCTCCACCGCCTTGCGCGGCAACAGGGTTTCGTCCCACAGGCATTCGGTAACCTGGGCGTAGGTCGCCAGGTAGCGCTGCACGCACTCATCGAACAGCGCTTCCTTGGAGCCAAACGCCGCATAGAAACTCGGCGCGGAGATACCGCCACCCAAGCCCGCCTTGAGCTGGGCCAAAGACGTGGCGTCGTAGCCGTGCTGCCAGAACAGGTGCAAGGCCTGTTCCACAGCCTGTTCACGGTCGAAAGTGCGGGGGCGGCCCATTTGTGCCATGTCGGGTCTCCGGTGGGGGAATGAGATAAATACTAGTCGATACATAAGTCGTTGACAACGCGTCGCGACTGCCCGCAACATTTATATCGATCAGTATCTAAGTCTTGCCCAAGGAGTATCCCGTGACGCCCTCACTGACCCTATCGGCCTCGTCCGAACGTTTGCCCATCGGCGCCTTGCTCGCGCTGGCCATGACCGGCTTCATCTGCATCGTCACCGAAACCCTGCCTGCCGGCCTGTTGCCGCTGATCAGCAACGGCCTGGCGATTTCGCCGTCGATGGCCGGGCAAATGGTCACCGCCTACGCACTGGGCTCGGTGCTGGCGGTGATCCCCATGACCATCGCCACCCGTGGCTGGCGCCGGCGCAATGTGTTGCTGCTGACCATCGTCGGCTTCCTGCTGTTCAACTCCATCACCGCGTGGTCGTCGCACTATGGCGTGACGCTGGTGGCGCGCTTCTTCGCCGGTGTCGCGGCGGGGCTGGCCTGGAGCCTGCTGGCCGGTTACGCCCGGCGCATGGTCGCGCCGCACCAACAAGGCAAGGCACTCGCACTGGCGATGGTCGGCACGCCGATTGCGCTGTCGCTGGGTGTGCCGCTGGGCACCTGGCTTGGCGGCCTGGTGGGCTGGCGCACCACGTTCGGCCTGATGTCCGGCGTGAGCCTGGTGCTGATTGCCTGGGTGCTGGTGAAAGTCCCGGACTTCGCGCCCCAGCCCGCGCATCAACGCGTGTCGCTGGGCAAGGTGCTGACCACACCGGGCGTGCGGCCGGTGCTGGCGGTGGTGATCAGTTGGATGCTCGCCCACAACATCCTCTACACCTACATCGCCCCGTTCGTGGCGCCGGCCGGCCTGGCCGAGCGCGTGGACCTGGTGTTGCTGGTGTTCGGCATCGCCGCGTTGGCCGGTATCTGGATCACCGCCCGGCTGGTCGAGCCGCTGCTGCGCAACACGGTGCTGGCGAGCCTGCTGCTGTTTGCCGGCGTGAGTGTGGTGTTCGGCCTGCTGGGCAATCTGCCGTCAGTGATCTACCTCGGCGTGGCAGTCTGGGGCCTGAGCTTCGGCGGCGCCGCGACCTTGCTGCAGACCGCCCTGGCCGATGCGGCGGGAGATGGCGCGGACGTGGCGCTGTCACTCAACGTGGTGGCCTGGAACAGCGCGATTGCCGGCAGCGGCGTGGTCGGGGGGGTGTTGCTGGAGAGCTGGGGCGTGGCGGCGTTTCCGTGGGCGATGCTGGGGTTGATCGGGGTGGCGTTGGTGCTGACTTGGGCGGCCCGTGCCCATGCCTTCAAACCGGGGGCGCGGGGAGCGGTTAAACCTGCGGCGGTCGGGCACTAATCTGATTTTAGTTAGTCCATAATCCTCGAAATATCATCCACTTGGCTCCGCGCGCCGGAGCCTGCCGCTTTATTCCCTTTCGAAGATTTACCCATGCACCTACGCAATATTGCAGTCGGGCTGTCTGCCCTGTTTTTGTTCTCCACCACCGTTGATGCCCGCACCCCCGCAAACCCCTACACGCCTTCGGAACAACGCGCCTCGTTTGACGGATGCGCTGAACTTTTCCCGGCGAAAAATCCGATCAACACGGCGACTGTCCCAGCGGCGATGAAACCGCTGGCGCTGTGTTCGGACACCTTTGCGGTGCTGTACTCGCAAACCAGCAAGACCCCTCTGGTGGTGGTCGAGCGCCTCAACGCCGCGCAATTGCAGGAGGCCAAGGGCGAGGAACGCACCAACCAGTTCTACCCCGATCCACGTATTCCCAAAGGTGGCCGTGCGGAGTTGAGCGACTACCGCAGCCAGCACCCGGCCGTCGACCGTGGCCACCAGGCGCCCGCCGCCGACGCGCCGAATGCGCACGCCATGGCGCAATCCTTCGCGCTGTCGAACATGGTCCCGCAGGACCCGACCAACAACCGCAAGATCTGGAGCAAGGTCGAAGCCGACGTGCGCAAATTCGCCAAGCGCGCCGGCGGCGATGTGTATGTGTTCACCGGGCCGCTGTTCGATCCAGGCTACGGCACCATCGGCGACAACCGGGTGTGGGTCCCGACGCGCCTGTTCAAGCTGGTGTACGACGCTTCCAGCCAGCGTGCCTGGGCCTACGTGCTGCCCAACGCCGAAACCCGCATCCAGAAGCCGATGGACTACGACACGTTCGTGAAGAGCACCGGGCTCAAGTTGTTGGGGAATCTCCCGGTGTCGGGCTCGGTGGGGCGGACGTAATCGAGGCGGGCCGATCCAGCTGGCGCTTGATCGTGTAGACCGCCACCCCCACCGCCAGGATGCCTGACACCGCGCCGACCACCAGCGCCCAGCGCGGCCCCAGGTGGTCGGCGACCCAGCCGACGATGGGCGCGCCGATGGGCGTGCCGCCCAGGGCCACGCCGACGCGCAGGGCGATCACGCGGCCGCGCATCGCCGGTTCGGTGGTGAGTTGCATCAGGCTGTTGGTGGTGTTGCTGAAGGTCATCGCCCCCACGCCGATGATCACCAGCGCGACCGCGAACAACCAGTAGTTCGGCGCCAGGGCCGCCAGGGTGCAGCCCACGCCGAAGATCGCGGCGCCATTGAGCAGGGACTTGAACTGCGGCCGTTCGCGACCGGCGGCCAGCAGTGCGCCGGCGATGGTGCCGATGGCCAGGGTCGAGGTCAGCAGGCCGTAGCCGCGTGCATCGGTATGAAACGCGGTCACGGCCATGGTCGAGATGAAAATCGGGAAATTCATGCCGAAGGTGCCGATCAGAAACAGCATCAGCAGGATCGCCTTCAAGTCCGGCCGCGCCCACACATAGCGCAGGCCTTCGGTGAGGCTGCCTTTGGTGCGCAAGGCTCGCACCTTGGCGTGCTGCCCCGACACCCGCAGGAAGAACAGCGAGGCCAGCACCGCAAAAAAACTGCTGCCATTGAGCAGGAACGCCCAGCCAGTGCCCACCGACGCGATGGTTAGGCCGGCCACCGCCGGGCCGATCATGCGTGCCATATTGAACGAGGTGGAATTGAGCGCGATGGCGTTGGACAAATCCTTCTCGCCCACCAGCTCCGCGACGAAAATCTGCCGCACGGGCGCGTCGAACGCCGAGGCGCAGCCGGACAGGAACGCAAACACGTACACGTGCCACAGCTCGACAACCCCGGTGATGGTGAACACCCCCAGCGTCAGCGCCAGCAGGCCCATCACCGCCTGGGTGACGATCAGCAGCTTGCGCTGGTCGTAGTGGTCGGCGGCAAACCCGGTCCATGGCAGCAACAACAACTGCGGGCCGAACTGCAGCGACATGACGATACCGACAGCGGCGGCATTGTGCGGGGTGAGCTGGGTGAGCACCAGCCAGTCCTGGGCGGTGCGCTGCATCCAGGTGCCGATGTTGGAGACCAGCGCACCGGCGGCCCAGATGCGGTAGTTGGGGCTGCGCAGGGAGCGGAAGGTGCCGAGGAAACTCATGGCGTTATTCGTTCCCCCGGGTGTCGAGCAGATCAATCATGGCCTGCGTGGTGCCCGACTCGCCGAGGCGCGGGAACACGTGCTGGAGGCTATAGGCGTGGGCCTCGGGGTTGGCATCGGTCATTGCATCGATGGCGAGCGTCACGTTGAAACCCAACTCATAGGCCTGGCGCGCGGTGGCTTCGACCCCGGTGCCGGTGGCCACGCCGGTCACCACCACCTGCGTAACGCCGAGGGCCTTGAGCCGGGCCTCGAGGTCGGTGTTGGCGAACGCGCCCCAGCTGCGTTTGGTCACTCGCAGGTCAGTGGGTTGTGGGTTGAGTTCGGGGATCAGCTCGGCCCAGTCGGGCGGCAAGGCATCGCTGCGCCGTGGGCGCTCGGTGCGTCCTGGCGCAAAGCCTGTGACGTTGACCAGCACCACCGGCAAATCGCGCGCGCGGAAGGCATCGAGCAGTGCGCGCGAGCGCCGCACCACCTCGCCGATCGGGTGCATGAAGGGATAGCCGATGATGCCGTGTTGCAGGTCCACGATGATCAGTGCGGTTGTTGCATCCAGCGAGGTGACAGCCATGCTATTTCCTCAAGCGGGTAGGGGAGAGTCAAAAGTCGGCGAGGCGCTCCAGCAGTTTCACCGCGGCGGCGAGTTCGTCTTGTTCCTGGGGCGACAGTTGTTCCTGCAGCGCGCGCAGCAGCCAATCGTCTTTGGCCGCGCGGTTTTCGCTCAGGTGTTTGCGAAAGCTCGGCGTGAGACTGATTAGCGTCTGCCGGCCGTCGCTTGGGTCCGGCTTGCCGCTCACGGCCTGCATCACTTCCAGCCCGGCCACGGTGATGCGCATCGACTGCGGCTTGACGCTTTCGGCGCGGGCGAGGGCAGAAACGGTGCTCGGTCCATCGCGGTCCAGGCGCAGGAGCACGGACTTTTGCGCGGTGGTGAAATCATCCGGATGGGTTTGCTCGCGCAGGCGGCGGATCAGCTTGCCCAGGGAGATACGCAGCTCGGCGGCCAGGGTGGCGGCGGACTGCGATGAGGGGGTGGAGGGTGGTTTAGTCATGCTGAAACCGTAGCATGGGTACAGGAAAACTGTACAGTTTAGCTGTATTAAATTTTTTTCATGTGGGGCGGAGGAGGGCGAGCAGTTTCTCTGTGGGGACTGGATTTGTTGTGGCAAGCGGTCATCCTTTGTGGTGAGCGGGCTTGTCCCGCGTTGGGCTGCGTAGCGGCCCCAAAGCCATTCCCTGAGTAGTTCCTGACACACCGCATTCTGCTGGATTGGGGCTGCTGCGCAGCCCAACGCGGGGCAAGCCCGCTCACCACAAGGGATGATCGTTCGCTACAAAAAGTCGGCTGGGGACGGGAAGTCGGGCAGGCACGATACGGCCACCTTGATAATCCAACGCGTTCCGTGTGTACGCCTGGAGCGTGGGCCAGTAGCAGTGCCTTTGTGACGAATGGATTCGTTCTGGCGAGCAAGCTTCCTGTGGTGAGCGGGCTTGCCCCGCGTTGGGCTGCGTAGCGGCCCCAAAGCCATCCACTGAGTAGTTCCTGACACACCGCATTCTGCTGGATTGGGGCTGCTGCGCAACCCAACGCGGGGCAAGCCCGCTCACCACAAGGGATGATCGCTTGCCACAAAAGCTCGGCTGGGGACTGGAAGTCGGGCAGGCACAGCACGGCCACCTTGATAATCCAATGTGCCCCGTGCGTGGGCCTGTAAATTTTTTATGGGGCGTGGACCGGGTAGCAGTGTCTTTGTGACGAATGGATTCGTTGTGGCGAGCAAGCTTCCTGTGGTGAGCGGGCTTGCCCCGCGTTGGGCTGCGTAGCGGCCCCAAAGCCATCCACTGAGTAGTTCCTGACACACCGCATTCTGCTGGATTGGGGCTGCTGCGCAGCCCAACGCGGGACAAGCCCGCTCACCACGAGGGATGATCGCTTGCCACAGAGGGTCGGCTGGGGACTCTTGGTTCCAGGGCATGATCAGTTCCCTCCTGATCATGCGTATTAGCCTGTAAACCATGTCCCCGGTTAGAAATGTAAACGATGTCCCCGGTTTGTACTGGGGCAAGCCCGCTCGCCACAAAGGGTGATCACTCACCACAAAAGATGAGCACTCATCACAACAAGCCTGCTCACCACCAAAGATGATCACTCACCACAACAAGCCCGCTCACCACAGAAGACGATCGCTCCTCACAAAAAAGTCTGTCAGGCACAACGCGCGCCGCCGCGTGCCCTGGGTTTATACTCGTCCCCCTCGCATTCAACCCCTTCACACCGAGATACCCCATGAGCAGTTCTCTCCCTCTCGCCCCCGCGCGCACGCCTGTTGCGCCGTTGGTGGCTTTTATCATCCTGGTGCTTGGCGCCCTGTTCCTGCAAAACAGCGTGGGCTCGCGCCAGGTGTTGTTGCTGGTGGTCGGCGCGGCGCTGGGCCTGACCCTCTACCACGCCGCCTTTGGTTTCACCTCAGCCTGGCGGGTGTTCATCAATGATCGGCGCGGCGCCGGCCTGCGTGCGCAAATGGTGATGCTTGCGGTAGCGGTGCTGCTGTTCTTCCCGGCGCTGGGGGCGGGCACGTTGTTCGGGCAGCCGGTGGTCGGGCTGGTAGCGCCGGCGGGCGTTTCCGTGGTGTTCGGTGCGTTTATTTTCGGCATCGGCATGCAGTTGGGCGGCGGGTGTGCGTCCGGCACGCTGTTCACCGTGGGCGGCGGGAATGCGCGCATGCTGGTGACGCTGTTCTTCTTCATTTGTGGCTCGTTGATCGCCACGCACCATGTCGACTGGTGGTTTGCACTGCCGGCGTTCCCGGCCGTGTCCATCGTCAAGAGCTTCGGCGTGGTGCCGGCCTTGATCCTCAGCCTGGCCGTGTTCGGCCTGATTGCAGCTGTCACCGTGCGCTTGGAAAAACGCCGTCATGGCCAACTCGAAGCCGGCGTAACCAGCGAGCACCAGGGCCTGCGCCGTTTCCTGCGCGGGCCATGGCCATTGGTGTGGGGCGCGATTGGCCTGGCGCTGCTCAACTACGCGACCCTGGCACTGGCCGGGCGGCCGTGGGGGATTACCTCGGCGTTCGCACTGTGGGGCGCCAAGGTGGCAAGCGGATTGGGCGTGGATGTGGCCAGTTGGGCGTTCTGGCAGATGCCGGGCAACGCCAAGGCGCTGGCCGCGCCTGTGTGGGAAGACATCACCAGCGTCATGGACATCGGCATCGTCCTCGGTGCGCTGCTGGCTGCCGGCCTGGCCGGGCGTTTTGCCCCCAGCCTGAAAATCCCGGCGCGCTCGCTGGTCGCGGCAGTGATCGGCGGCCTGCTGCTCGGCTACGGCTCGCGCCTGGCCTACGGCTGCAACATCGGCGCGTACTTCAGCGGCATCGCCTCGGGCAGCCTGCATGGCTGGGTGTGGCTTGTAGCGGCGTTTATCGGCAATAGCGTGGGCGTGCGCCTGCGGCCGTTTTTCTTTGCCGGCGAGCGGCCGCAGGTGTCGTTGAGCGGTTGCTGAGTCACGCCTCGGGGGAAAGGCTGGGCTCCTGGGCCGCTTCGGCCGCCAGCTTTTCCCGATCCGCCTTGCTGATATAGCGGTCCTTGCTTTTCGGCGCCAATTTGGCGCTGGCCTTCTTGGCCTTGGCCTTGAACAGCTGCTGGAGTTTTTTCTGGCGATTCATCGGTTTTTACCTGGTGGATACAGGCCGCGATGATACCAGTTTAAAAATCGCCAGCCGCTGCCTGGGTCGCTTTTTAGCGCCGATCTGTGCATTGAGTCACCGTGTCTTTCGCCAATAATCGGGCCCTGAATCCCCGACTATTGAACGCCACAGGGAAGACACGATAAGCCTCCACACCCCACACCAAACGCTTGTCCTGCGTCATCGCCGACCTGCCATTTGGCAGCTATCAGCAAAGGCTCGGATCAAACAGGCAGCGCACTTGATGCAATTATTTTTTCAGAGGCTTTTTGGGGGCGCTGTACGTCCCAAAAACTCACTGATCAACGCCACCACCTGCTGCTGAATCTGCGCCCGAGGTCGTGCGCCCTCGCCGTCGCGGCAAATCATGCCATCCCCTGGTGAATCCTCTTCAATCAACGCCATGCCGCCCGGCTTGCAGATCGTCATGAAGCTGAAGTGCGTGGCGTCGCCGATTTCCACGTACTGCGTCGATGCTTTTGGCAGGCGCTTGACCATGGCGGCGGATTCCAGGTTGGGGTCCATATCCTCTGACGGCACGCCCCCCGCGATCACCAGCGCCGGCACCGGCAGCGCGGCCAGGCTGGCGTCGGTCAGGCCGCGTGACAGGCCCAGGTCCAAGGACACAATGGCGCTGACGCGTGTGTCGCTCAAGTCCGCCGCCAGTTGAGCTTTGCCGGCAGGCGTACCGGCGGGGTTCATCTGCTGGTAGCCAATGCAACCACCGAGCTTGGGGTGTGCGCTGCAGTCGCGGCTGAACAGGTCGGGGTCGAAGCGTGCGCCGGCGATTTCCAGCACGGTCCAGCCGCCGAGGGAATGGCCCACAGCGGCAATCCGCGTCTTTGCCACCGCGCCAAACTGCGTCGGTTGAGCCAGCACCGCATCGATGGCGCGGCTCAGGTCGGCCGGGCGTTGCCACAACTGCGCGGCGGCCTGCGGGCTGCGGTCCTTGCTGGTGGTGCCAGGGTGGTTGACCGCCGCCACGATGAAGCCCCGATGCGCCAACGCACTCGCCAGCCATACCTGATTGAGCCAGTTGCCGCCGTACCCGTGGGACAGCACCACCAGCGGATGCTCACCGGCAGCGGGCGGCGCGTCGGGGACGGCGAGCGCGCCGACGAACACCGCGTTGTCGGCGATCAGCTCAGGTGTGGCCGAGGTGCTGGCGGGGTACCACACGACCAGCTCGAGTGGGCGAGTGTTTTTCGCATCCGCCAGGGTGGCAGTCCGCAAGCCCACAGGGCTTTCGGCGGCCACGGCGGGAGTGGCCAGGCACAGCAGGAACAGGGCGCGCAGTGCAGTTTTCATTGTTGTTATCGTCCTTGATTCGGGTGGCGCATCATTACCTGAAACCTGCCGCAATGCATCCCCGGCTGGCCACAAAAAAGCGGCCAACACCGCCGACGTTGACCGTTGACGATACCGTGCGGCAGCATGCGTCGACTCGTTAAACCTAGCCTGGAACCCTATGCCTAGCCCTGTGGACCTTCATGAGTTGTTGACGCACGTCAGCGATGAACCGTCGTTCATCCGTTTTATCGAGGCGCTCGGTACCGATTTCGCCCACGAGCGCGAGATCGAAAAGACCTCGCCTTCATCACCCTATGGGCCCGGTGCGCTAGGTTGGGAAAACTGCTCTGTCGATGCGTTTTTCGAGGCGGCAACCGCATGGGCAGAAGCCAGCGCCGGGCTTGCCCAAACGCAAGCAACGGCACCCAATGTGTGGCAACGCTGCGCGTCGATTGTATTCGCCGGCAAGTTTTATGAGTGAGCCCCGCACACCCGCCGCCGCCGCGGTGAATCTGCTCACACGCGGCGTATTACCGGAGACCGAACTCAACAGGCTCTTGGCACAAGCCGAAGCCAGCGGCTTGACCCTGGATGACCTGGCCGACCCATGCGAGAAATTCGGCGTGACAGCGCAAGCGCTGCTGAACGGCCTGTCCATCAGCGTTGCCGAGCGCTATCTCCAGGGCACTTTGACCTATGCGTTCTGCGACGGCGTGCTCAACGGGCTCATCGGCGCCATCGTTAACGTGGGCATGTCCCGTGACCTGCCGCAGCCTGCGTTTTCGCTGTATCAGGCGTTCGATCAGGGCGAGTGGCGGCGCAGCGACGACCCACCCGAAACGGACCCCGGTGAGAAATATGTGAAACCGTTGGTCTTGCAGATAATGCGCAAGCTTCGGCATTAGTGGTTGTCTGTCAGTGCCAGGCGCGCGGGCTGATTCGGGCAATCCACCGTTCAACTTGCTATTGGCCAACCCAGCCCCATAACTATCCCTGTATCCATTGAGCGGAAGGACAGACCATGACCAACCCAACCGAAACCGCCATCCTTGCCGGCGGCTGCTTCTGGGGCATGCAAGACCTGTTGCGACGCTACCCCGGCGTGCTGCAAACACGCGTCGGCTACACCGGCGGCGACGTGCCGAACGCCACCTACCGCAACCACGGCAACCATGCCGAAGCGATTGAAATCGTGTTTGACCCGGCGGTAATCAGTTACCGGCAGATCCTGGAATTCTTTTTCCAGATCCACGACCCGAGCACGCCTAACCGGCAGGGCAATGACCTCGGCCCGAGCTATCGGTCAGCGATTTATTACCTGAGCGAGCAGCAGCGCGATGTCGCGGAAGATACAGCGGCGGATGTAGACGCGTCGAAGCTGTGGCCGGGAAGGGTGGTGACAGAGATCGAGCCAGCAGGCCCGTTTTGGGAGGCGGAGCCCGAGCATCAGGATTACCTGGAGCGGATTCCCAACGGCTACACCTGCCACTTCATTCGACCGAATTGGAAGCTGCCGAAGCGAGGCTGAGAGGGCGTCGCGGCAGAGAAGCCCGAGCGGAGCCTGATTCAGGGCCCGCTAGGTGGCTTCTTTCTGGACCGCGAACACCCAGCGCCCCAGTGGCCGAAAATACACCCAATCAAAAACATCAAAGAATACCCAACTGCGGGTCTTTACCGAAAAAGCCTGAACCTGTGGGCTCGGGGAAATACTGATGCCCTGACTGACGGAGAAAACGCCCTCAGGCACATCCCCACTGCGAGACGGTTTCCTGTCGTCAAGGAGACCGACTTGCAACGTGCCGACCACATCCGCCAGTGTCAGCGCTAAGACTTCACCGGTTGCAACACGGCCGACAACCGCGCCGTTAAAGAGCACCAGCAGGGGGACACGGCGCCCATGGGCGCTATCAAAAAAACCACGCTTGCGACAAATCGTAATGTCCATAGGCCGTTCTCGATTGAGTCATCACATTAAGTCTCTTCCGTTTCCACTGCCAACTAACCCGCTCACCGGGGAAGTGAATGTGGAAAAGCGTAGCCGAGAACGGGCCAAGCGCAGGTATCAAAATAGGCGAAGGGATTCGGGGTCAGGCCCTGAAGCTCAGAGCCCCTCAGCTTATGGCCACTTAGGTGCAGCACTTGTTGGTGATGACTCTTCTGCGTGTACCGCGATCGTTTCAGCGGTGGAGGGCGTTTGCGCCCAACCCAGCACAAAGATGCCAACGGCAAACAGCAACGGGGCGCCATAGACTTTGTAGTACACCCAAACCTCAAACGGAGCGAAGAGTGCGAACAGGGCATTCAAGAGTGCCAGGGCAATCAGTAGCAATGACAACTGAAGCACATAGGTCCGCCAGTGAGCCTGTGTACGCTTCAACCGCGCACCGAACACGGCCTGCAGCACATTGACGCGACCTCCGAGTTCCAGGACGGCGATCAACAGCGCAAACAAACCGAGCGTTAACGGCGGCCCGAACCGCAGAAAATCCCGGCTGGCAAGCAATCCAGCACCGATCGTGAACCCCAGCGCCAGGCTGAATACTACGGAGTAGATGAAATACGCCAGGTAGGTACGCCATAGGAGGCTGAGGGCTAGGGAGAAGCGTTGTTTTATCATGCTGCCTACGTCCTTGTGGTTGGGGAGGGCGGCATTCTAATGTTTTGGGTGTCTGTTTGGTGTTGTCGATTGGGTTTAGGGTGAAAGGAATCATGCATTGCGGGCTTTCTGCTACCAGGGCGGCTAGGGGCGATGTTGCTTGCTTGTGACTGGCTGCTTTCGGCCAAAAGCAGACGTTCGCCCGCATATTTTACGATGTCCTGCCGTTCTAATTGGCGTTGCCTCAGAATATCGGTCCACTAGCGGCTGGATGGAACCATCATGCGCATCGTCACAGACTCCCGGCCAAACGAAATCCTCAGGCTGGAGGATCTCCTAGAGGGCTACAACTATACTGTCTGGATAAATACCTACGGGCCTTTTGACTTGGACCGGACACTTGAAGAGCAACTGGCCCGCTCCGTAAGCAAAAACGCCATCGTGAGTAACCAGACTAACGTGTCTGCAAGCAAAGCACGTCGCGAAGCATTAGAACTACTTTTGCACCCAGGTGATGAAGCCTACGGCCCGATAGACCTGGCTGCAAAACGCTCAGAAATCCTAGCGCTGGCCAAGTCCCTGTTTACTTCTGTGAATCTCGACAAAGCCAAAGCCATCACTTCATTCTGGCTTGTTAAGGGCCATCCGGCTTATCCGGTGTACTCGGGTTTTTCCTTCGATATCCAAGCCCATGGAAAGCGATGGATTCTGATGGGCAGCAGCAGTGACTGAGGTGGAGGCCTGGCCTTCAAAGTCCGCTCAGGGTCGGGAGCTGCCGTTCGCGAGTGACAGCTATCGACCCAAAGCTGACGGTTGCGACAGGCAGAAATCGGCCAGAGGTGGATGCTTGCGAAATATGGGTTCGAATGCCCAGAGCCAACCGACGGCACTCCAAATTTTCTGCTTCAAACCTCAGGGGTTTCATTAGGCGAGATCACATTGCCATCCCAGCCAGTTCTACAGATGCATAAAATGCATTTATGCAAAAATATACATTGACGCAAAATATGTATGTATATACAGTATTTTTTGCTCGCCCACGTCATGCTTCGCGATAACCTTAGGCGGGCGAAGTACACGAAGCAGCGAAGGCTGGAAGCCTTCACAAATAGGAATACTGTCGATGAATGGATCAGACGACTTAACCAAAAGGAAATGGTAATGACAATAGAACTCGGAGAATCCAGAGTAACAGCCCCGGCCTTGATAGAGGCGTTTAACTTCAATCTTAGAAGCGATAATCAGCCACTGAACTTCTTCCCTCCCGCTACTCGGATGGACCTCCAAAGACGGGATGTAATAAATGCATTCACAAGCAAGTTTCAAAAAGAAATCGATGCCGCGCATGCAGAAAATCGACAGTGACATAAAAAAGGATGTAGAGAGTGAGGGAGGCTCTAATGAGCCAATGGATGCCATAACTCCAGAATCAACCGTAACAAAAGAACATGTCATTCATGTAAAATTAGACTACAATTCTAAAGCAGAAGAAAAAACCAAGCGGACAAAGCAGCGTCGCTGAAAGTCGGCCCGGACCTTAAACCGTATTATTCTGTTTCTGATGTATTTCCGGATAATAAGTACCAAGATGCAGCAGTCCGAAAGCAACGGCTTATTGATTGGGCTTTAGGCTATGAAGCCCTTCGGCTCGCTCAGGTCTATGCAGAAACAGCCAGGCGTTTAAAAGTGGCAGCAGATGCATTGGCTGTTATTCAGGCCGAACAAGCACGCCTAACCGCCGCACATGAAGCTGTTCGGAACGCCAATACGTTCCGTGCACCGGGCCCTGCATCTGCTGCCGGCTCGCTGTTTATGACTTCAGCCGGAACCGTAACGGTAGTTGAAGCCGCAGCGCTCACTCTACAAGCGGCTATTCGTGCAGCCATTAGCGCTTTGGGCGGAGTTGTTGCGAGTGTTGGGGCAGGCCTTGTTGTTGGGGTCTCAGCGCTGTTTTACTCGTCAAAGCTGGCGAATGGCGAACTGTCGGAGCGTTATGCTTTCAGTACCCCAGTATCGGACCTGATTCCTGACCTTCACCAAGATCTGAATAGCGTTGTTGCCATGGGTGGCACCGTTGATTTGGCTTACCGCATTAGCTCAAAAACTGCTGCAGATGGGCAGTCAGAGGTCTTTGTAGTCAAGACTGATGGCGTGACGGTTCCGTCAAAGGTCAGGGTAGTGGCGGCTCGTTATGATGCGGCACAGAAAGTCTATACCGCTACGACAGCGGATGTACCTCCACGGACTCTAACCTGGACGCCTATTGTCAGCCCAGGGAATAATTCAACGACTTCGCCTACTGAACAGCCTGTGCCAACAGTTTACACTGGCGCTACAGTGACTCCGGTGGAAGGCCGCATTGACGCCTTTCCTGCAGTTTCAGAAGCGAGTTTTGATGATTTTATTACGGTCTTTCCGGCGGATTCAGGTCTGCCACCGATCTATACGATGTTCCGGGATCGGCGAGAGGATGCAGGTGTTGCAACAGGTTTTGGCCAGCCTGTGTCGGGGAACTGGTTGGGCGCTGCATCACAAGTTGAAGGGGCTCCAATTCCGTCACAGATTGCGGACCAATTGCAAGGGAAAGAGTTTAAAAACTTCAGGAAATTTCGAGAGGCGTTTTGGAAGTCTGTCGCTAATGACTCCGAACTATCAAAGCAATTTATCAGCAACAATATTTCTGAAATGAAGAACGGACGAGCTCCGTTTGTTCGAAAGGGAGATCGGGTTGGTGGTCAGGTGAAGTTTGAACTTCATCATGCCACTTATGTATCCAAAGGAGGCGCAGTTTTTGATATTGATAATATTCGGGTGGTTACCCCAAAGCAGCACAGCTCAATACATCTAGAGGGTAAGTAATATGAGCATTAAAAAAATAGAAGAGTACACAGAATCTGAGTTTTTACTATTTGTTAAAAAAATTTGTGATTCTGAGTACGCCACCGAGAAAGACCAAGTTGATGCGGTTTTAGAGTTTGAGGTATTGACAGAGCATCCAGACGGATCTGACTTAATTTATTATCCTCCATCGAATGCGGAGAGTACGCCTGAAGTCATAACAAAAAAAGTTAAAGAGTGGCGCGCAGCGAACGGTAAGCCTGGATTTAGAGCTACTTAAGCTCGATTGCTTCTGGTGATGCCCTTGCCGTGAGCTTCGGTGAGGGTATTTTATTTTTCGAACATTGTAGGGGGTAACTGGGAGGTTCCCTGGTAAATTCAGTTGAAAGGACATATGTGGCGTAGGTGGGAAGTGGATTCAGGTATATAGGTGTCAACTGCGGAAGTTCGCTGCCGAGCCGCTAGTAACCTAAGATTGAACGACAGCTCCTGGCCGATTACTGCCTGTCGTGTAGAGCAGCAATTGGCCGAACCCCGACGTCAACACAGCTAAAATCGCTGACCCTTCCTTCTCCTCAGCCCGGAACTCAATGAGCAGACTCCCAACACTACTCACGCAAGCCCGATCAGCCCTTTCCATCCAACAGCAAATCCCACATGAAAAATGGGCAGCGATCGCGTCGCAATGCGGGCCGGCGGAAATTGCGGAGATCGAGAGACGCATCGAATCCCTCAGGGCCGAGTTGGAAACGGTCGAGGCGTGGGATGGTGATACGAGGGATGACATCCACTTCGCGATCTACCAGTTTCTCAGTTACTGAGAATGGCGGGTGGTGCGCCCTGATCATTCACGGGCGGGGGGAGGGATCGCAAGTCGTCGGGCATGACTGACGGCTCGGCCAATACATGCCTTGTCTGTTCATGCCTTTCAGAAAGCCGCTCAGTCGCACAATCGCCGATTCGTCATGTAGCAATCACGACGACTCGGCGATTTTTTTGGGTACTAAAACTGAACGCTTAACCGCCTGCTACAGCCGACTCCCGCTCCATCAGCCTGTCCATCAACAACACCCCCAACTCACTCAACTGGTGAATCGCCAGGACCACATCTCGCTGTTTACCGGTCAAGTCCTCTGACAGGTCGAGCAGCAACGCGGTTACTGAGGAGAAGGTTTCGTAGCTGTTAGTGATCAGGGTTTCGTTGCTGGCGTTGGCGGCGACGGTGAATAGGCCGAGGGGGGCCACAGGTGGGGCAGTTTTTGGATTGAGGTAGTGATCGATTGCACGATGCGCAGCCTGGTTAAATTTCAGGTCCGGCTCGTTCGGAGGGTTGGGCGTGACTTTGAACATGTGTGTTGTACCTGATTAGGGCCAACACCTTTTCGCTACTAAACGAGAGGGTGGCGGCTGTACGCAGGTTAGTAGACCGGGGAAACACACAAAGCCGGCGCGCCCGAGGGCGCCCTGCGTACAGCCACCATCAAGCACAGACAAGAACATCTGATTGATGAGGCTCATGCACTTTATGTTGTCACACGGGCTACTAAACCCGATCACTGAGTTTTCAGCGACCGAACCACCTTAGAGACGCCCACTCAAGCGCACAAGCCGGCGGATTCTGACGTAACTGTAGGCAATGGGGCAAGCTGCTGAAGCTTGCTGTAGGACATGTCCTCACTGCGTGTCGGGTGTGTCGGTGAGGGGCATTGCCGACAGTGCTTTGAGTTTGTTGGCGGGGCCGGTGAAGTGCGTTTTATCGTTCAGGGTCGTCACTGTGATTCTTTCCGAATCGCAGCGATGCAACAGCGTGAACATGGGTTTTTTAGGGCCGTACACACCTGGCTGTCGCTCGGAATACTTCAAGCTGAGCATCGCGTTTTGCAGCGCGATTGGGCTGACCGGGGCGGCGAGGGTCCACTCCGACAGGGCAGCCTCGCGGTACATATTGAACGCCATGCCGATGGATGCGCCGAAGGTGCCGCTGTAGAGGAGGGCGCTCTTGAAGGTGTCGGTGATGCCGACGCGGTGTGCGACGAACAGCACCAGTGCCATCACGGCAAAAAACAGCAGGAGTGTTTCCAGCAGCGCCAAGGCCTTGTAGGGGTCAACCGTCAGTTGGTCTTTGAGTGTGAGTCGGGTGATGGGTGTGTCGGTGTTGGGCAGTTTCAAGCGTTACCCCTCCTGGGTGGTGTTGTCCTGATCGAGTAGGGGGCGCAGTTTACGCAAAGTGGGGGGCTGGAAGCGTGAGATTTTTATTGTCGGTGCGGGCCTCTTCGCAGCCTCGCTGGGGCTCGACAGCTCCTACAGGGCAGCGGCGGTGGTTGTGGGCGGTGTGGTTTTTCGGCGCGTCCCAGGGGCGCGCCGAGGTGTGTGAAAGCAGTCGGCCGCCTCACTCGGGTTTCTTGTAGGACTTGTAGTCGTTTTGCAGCACGATGTGGTCGGCGACGTATTTCGCGTCATGCCACACCCCGTAGATGAACGATGACGCGCGGTTGACCAGGTTGGGCAGGCCCAGGAAGTAGATGCCGCTTTCCGCCGAGATCCCACGTTTGTGGAAGGGCTCGCCTTTTTCGTCGAACGCATCGACCTTCAGCCAGCTGAAATCGAACCTGAAACCGGTGGCCCAGAGGATGGTGGTGATGCCGGCCTTCGCCAGATCCAGGCTGAGGATGGGGTTCACCAAGCACTCAGGGTCGGGCAGCAGTTCCCAGGCTTCAGGCTCCAGGGGGAACGGCAACCCGTTCGCCTCGATGTAGGCATCCGCGTCGCGCAGTACATCGAAGTAGGCGCGGTCGCCTTCGGCCACGTTTTCGGCGAGCCCAGGTTGAAAGGTCATGACGCCGTCCTGCCAATCCTGGGTGACGCCGACCAACTGAATGCCCTGGTGCGCGAGGCGGCGGAAGTCGACGGTCTTGCCGCCTTCGTAGCCACTGACGGCAAAGGCCACGTGCTTTTTCTTCGGCTGGATTTTGACTTCGTCCCACAAGCCCAGCGCACCCAGCCACCAGCAATAGTCGCGGCTGCGGTAGGCGCGCGGCGGGCGGTAATGTTCGCCGACCGAGAGGTATACGGTTTTGCCGGCCTTTTGCAGTTCTTCGGCGATTTGCGAACCGGAGGCGCCGGCGCCGACCACCAGTACGCCACCTTCGGGCAGCTGGCGGGGGTTCTTGTAGGTGGAGGAGTGCAGTTGGTGAATCGGTGCGCTGGCAGGCACGATGTTGGGGATAGAGGGGCGCTGGAACGGGCCGGTAGCGGCGACCACATTGGCGGCTTCAAACACGCCGGCCGAGGTGGTGACTTTGAAGCCGGGGCGGCCGATGTGGCGTTCCACTTGCTGGACTTCTACACCGGTGCGCACGGGAGCTTGCAGTTTATCCACGTAGGCTTCGAAGTAGTCGGCCATGCGCTCCTTGGGCGGGAAGGCTTCGGGGGAGAGGCCTTCGAAGGTGAGGCCGGGGAAGCGGTCGTGCCAGGCGGGGCCGTTGGCGACGAGAGAATCCCAGCGCTCGGAGCGCCAGCGTTCGGCGATGCGGTGGCGTTCGAGGACGATGTGGGGGACGCCCATGAGGGACAGGTGTTCGCTCATGGCGACGCCGGCCTGGCCTGCGCCGACGACCAGGGTGTTGATGGTTTCTACTGACATGGGCGGTTCCTGGGAGGTAAGAGGTGTGTAGGCATCACCGAGTTTCAGCTGTGGGCGCTGGTGGTGGTTTCTTGTAGCAATGCCGCCACGGCGGTGAGTGCCAGTTCGTAACCGAGTGCGCCCAGCCCTGCGATCACGCCGGTGGCGGCTTTGGAGACGTAGGAGTGATGCCGGAAGCTCTCGCGCTTCCAGAGGTTGCTCATGTGCGCTTCGATGATCGGGCCGTCGAAGGCCAGCAGCGCGTCGAGGATCGGCACCGAGCTGTAGCTGAGCCCGGCGGCGTTGATTACCACGGCGTCGGCGTCAAGGCGTGCCGCTTGAATCCAGTCCACCAGCACGCCTTCGTGGTTGCTCTGGCGAAAGTCCAGGCTCAGGCCCAGCCCGGCGGCGTGGCGTTCGCAGCGCGCCTGGATGCTGGCGAAGCTCTCGCGGCCGTAGGTGCCGTTTTTATCCAGCCCGTAGAGGTTGGCGTTGGGCCCATTGAGGAAAAACACGCGGTGGGTCATGAAGGGCTCCAGGTTATTCAGCGACGGTGAGCACGACTTTGCCGACATTGGCATTGGCTTCCAGCAGGCGGTGCGCCTCGGCGGCTTGAGCCAGCGGCACGCGCGCGTGGATCTGCGGGCGCACCACGCCGGCCGCCAGCCACGGCAACAAGCGTGAGCGGATGCACACCGCCAGGCGGGCTTTTTCGGCGTGGCTTTTCGGGCGCAGGGTGGAGGACGTCAGGCTGAGGTTCTTGCGCATCAGCACCTGCAAATCCAAGTCGATATGGGCGCCTTGCAGGAACGACAGACTCACGTGCCGCCCGCCCATGGCCATGGCCGCCAGGTTGCGCGCCACATAGGGCCCGCCGACGTTATCCAGCACCACGTCGACCCCACGGCCGTCGGTGCAATCGCGCACGGCCTCGACGACGTCTTCAAGGTGGCGGTCAACCGCGCGCCACACGCCGAGCGCTTGCAGCATCGCGACCTTGTGCGGGCCGCCGGCCGTGGCGATCACCCGCGCACCGGCGGCATGCGCGCACTGCACGGCGAAGCTGCCGACGCCGCTGGCGGCGCCGTGGATCAGCACGCTGTCGCCGCTGCGCAAGCGCCCCAGTTCAAACAGGTTGTGCCACACGGCAAAGGCCGCTTCCGGCACCCCGGCGGCATCGAGCAGCGACAACCCCGCAGGCACCGGCAAGCAGTGCGCCGCGTGGGCCACGCAGTACTCGGCGTAGCCGCCGCCGTTGAGCAAGGCCATCACGCGATCGCCGATCGCGAATTCATCCACGCCACTGCCTAACGCGACCACGATGCCTGCCGCCTCGAGGCCCAGCACATCGGTGACGCCTGCCGGAATCGGCGCGCCGCTGCGTTGCATCAGGTCAGGACGATTGACCCCGGCAGCCGTGACGCGAATCAGCACTTCACCGGCTTGCACATCCGGCAGCGGGCGCTCGACGGATTGCAGCACCTGCGGTCCGCCGGGCTCGCGGGCGATCACCGCTTTCATACGGTCCAGTCGTCCGGCACGACGGCGATCACGTCGATTTCCATCAACCATTCCGGCTGGCCCAACCCGGAAATCACCAGCCCGGTGGAAATCGGGAACACGCCTTTGAGCCACTTGCCGACCTCCTGGTACACCGGCTCGCGATAGCGCGGGTCGATCAAATAGGTGGTGGTCTTGACGATGTGCGAGAGGTCGGAGCCTGCCTCTTCCAGCAGTTGCTTGACGTTTTTCATCGCCTGCTCGGCCTGGGCGCGCGGGTCGCCGAGGCCGACCAGGTTGCCGTCGAAATCGGTGCCGATCTGGCCGCGCACATAAATGGTGTTGCCGGCGCGGACCGCCTGGCACAGGTCGTTGTCCAGGGCCTGGTTGGGGTAGGTCTGCCGGGTGTTGAACATGCGGATGCGGGTGTGGGTAGGCATAACGGCAACTCGTGGGAAGCGGGATGAATCCAGCTTCACACCGCCCCGGTTCCGGCGAAACCAGCTTTTGCGCGGGGTAGTGCTTAGGAAAAACCGAAGCCTGTGCCCCTCATCGGCTCGCGGCGGACCCGGCACGAACCCTGCAACGCTGCCCGTACAGTCATTGTTGAGGGGCAGGCGTAATGCTCAGTCGTATTACTCAGCGTCAACTGGAGTATTTCGTCGCGTCGGGAGAGGCGGGCAGCATCAGTGCTGCCGCTGAACGCATTCACGTGTCGTCGCCGTCGATCTCGGCGGCGATCACCCATATGGAGGCCGAGCTGGGCATCCAACTGTTTGTCCGGCATCACGCCCAGGGCATTTCGCTGACGGCGGTGGGGCGCCTGGTGATGCAGGAAGCCAAGCTGATCCTGGAGCAGATGACCAACCTCTACACCATCGCCTCGGAGTCATTGAACACGGTGCGCGGGCCGTTGCGGGTGGGCTGCCTGGAGTCGCTGGCGCCGATGATCACGCCGGAACTGGTGTTTGGTTTTGGCCGCGCGTTTCCCGGCGTGCGCCTGACCCAGGCCGAAGGCAACCATGAGGAATTGCTGGAGAAACTGCGCAGCGGCGAGCTGGACATCGCGCTGACCTATGACCTGGTGACCAGCCCGGATATCGATTTCCAACCCCTGGCGCAGCTGCCGCCGTATGTGATGGTCGGTGAGTATCACCCGCTGGCGAGCTTGCCGGCCGTGAGCATGCAGGACCTTGAGGCGTACCCGGTGGTGCTGCTGGATACGCCGTGGAGCCGCGACTATTTCCTCAGCCTGTTTATCCAGGCGGGCACCACGCCGAACATCATCATGCGCTCCACCAACCTCGAAACGGTGCGCGCCATGGTCGGCAACGGGATCGGCTATTCCTTCGCGAATGCGCGGCCAAAATCCAATATGTCCCAGGACGGCAAGCGCGTGATCCGCCTGCGCCTGGCCGGTGCACATCGGCCGATGCGGCTGGGCTATGCCACGGCCAGCAACACCCAGCTGTCGCGCGTGGTGTCGGCGTTTGCCGAGCGTTGCCGCATGTTTGTCTCCGACCAATACATCCCCGGCATGGCCCCGCCGAGCTTTTTTGACCCACACGCGGTGCGGGTGCTGAGTGGTGTGAGCTGAGATTGCACCAAAAGGTCGCGTGTGCCGCGCCCTGCATTCAGGCTTGCACCGTTTTGGCCAGTGCCTGGGCAGCGCGCACCTGCAGGCGCTGGCTTGCCCGAGAGGGCGGTGCGCAGCGGTCGATTCATTGACTGACAGATCGCTACCGCCGGCAAGCCGCCTCCTGCAGTTGATCTGGCTGGCTTGCGGGGCTGCGTAGGCTCTGCCTACCCAGTGCCCCGGCTTTTACGAATTGACCCTGACCACCTCCCGCCACGACTCTCATCCCATCGATGCAGATCAACTTCTTTTTTTTTTGCAGGGCACAGCGACGATGACATTCGACTGGAATTACATGTTTGGTTTGCTGGGCGATGCCGAGTTCTGGCGCGCGACGTGGACGGTGATCAAGCTGAGTACCCTGACGTGGGTCTTGAGTATCGCACTGGGCTTTCTGCTGGCGCTGGCCAAGCAATCCCGGCACCCATTGCTGAGTGTTCCCGCGCGTGGCTATATCTGGCTGTTCCGCAGCTTGCCGCTGCTGGTGCTGCTGATCTTCATCTACAACCTGCCCCAGGCGCTGCCGGGCACCTCGGCGATTCTGGCCGACCCGTTCTGGTCCGGCCTGCTGGCGCTGGTGATCTGCGAAACGGCGTATGTGGCCGAGATCCATCGCGGCGGTTTGCTCTCGATTCCCAAGGGCCAGGGCGAAGCGGCGCGGGCGCTGGGCTTGAGGTTTTTCGGCACACAATGGCGCGTGGTCATCCCGCAGGCGCTGCGGGTGGCGTTGCCGTCGCTGGCCAACGAATACATCTCCATCGTCAAGCTCACCTCACTGGTGTCGGTGATCTCGTTGACCGAAATCCTGATGGTCGGCCAGCGCCTGTATTCGCAGAACTTCCTGGTGATCGAGACCATGGCGGCGGTGGCGTTCTTCTACGTGTTTATCGTCACGGTGTTCGACTTCCTGCTCAAACGCCTGGAGCGCTTTCTCGACGTCAACGAGCGCAACGTCTCCCGTGTTCCCGATGCGGCGGTGCTGGCCCTGGCCAGCCAGCAGCGCACAGCCTTGGCGCGTCCGGTCACCCACGGCGAGCCCGCGTTGCAAGCTGCGCGGTTGCACAAGGCCTACAACGATATCGAGGTGCTGGGCTCGGTCAACCTGCAAATACAGCCCGGTGAAGTGGTGTCGGTGATCGGCCCGTCCGGCTCCGGCAAGACTACGTTGATCCGCCTGCTCAATGGCCTTGAACAACTGGACAACGGCGAAATCAGGATCAACGGCCAGCCGTTCATTCACTTGAATAAAGTCGGCGCGCAGAAACCCCAGTACATCGAGCACG
>Ga0247742_10000153_pt1 | contig 59311 bp, 57 predicted proteins | sample UWRJL208509C2_FD_180944 | JGI IMG/M metagenome (GOLD analysis project Ga0247742, IMG submission 180944) | Plant litter microbial communities from Arlington Agricultural Research Station in Wisconsin, United States - UWRJ-L208-509C-2 | ecosystem: Environmental > Terrestrial > Plant litter >...
CATAACAAACCTGCCCGCTCTGATCCAGGTAATGCGGCCTGAGCACCCTCAAAGCCCCCTCATGAAACTGCCGCGAAGCAACGGACCTACCGCCCCGCACAGAAACCCCAAGCTCCAACCGCCCCCGCACCCCCCGCTCCCCCAAAATCAACGCGGAGTCAGGCCCCACGTCCCCCACAACATCTGAGCCGAATTCGACCTGCGTCGTCGTGTTCATAGGCGCATCTCCGGTGGTGACGAAACCGTCGAGGCGGCCGAGCCGGATTTTTGGGCCGCGGCGTGGCGGGCATCGCGAAGCGGGCACGGCCCAAAATCCGGCGCGGGCGCCGCCCCAAGAACCCTCACGGTGTTAGATCGAGCATCAGGACGTCGCGGCGGATCCAGTTCAGGACCTCGTCCAGGCCTTCGTCGGTCTTCAGGTTCGTGAAGCAGAACGGCTTGTTTCCGCGGAATTCCTTGGAGTCCCGTTCCATGACTGAGAGGTCCGCTCCGACGTGGGGCGCGAGGTCTGTTTTGTTGATGATGAAGAGGTCGGACTTGATCATGCCTTGGCCGGCTTTGCGGGGGATTTTTTCGCCTTGGGCTACGTCGATGATGTAGATGGAGAAGTCGACGAGTTCTGGGCTGAAGGTTGCGGAGAGGTTGTCGCCGCCGGATTCGACGAAGATCACTTGCAGGTCGGGGTGCCTGGTCTTGAGTTCGTCGATGGCTGCGGTGTTCATGGAGGTGTCTTCGCGGATGGCGGTGTGGGGGCAGCCGCCGGTTTCGACGCCGATGATCCGGTCCTCGGGCAGGATGCCGTTGGCGGCGAGGATTTTGGCGTCTTCGATGGTGTAGATGTCGTTGGTGATGGCGGCCATGGAGATGTCGCGGCTCATGTGCCGGGTGATGCGTTCAACGAGCTGGGTTTTGCCTGCTCCGACGGGCCCGCCGACGCCGATTTTGATGGGTTCTGTCATGTTGTCTGTCCTTTGCACTTGCTAGCTCATGAACATGCGGGCACGTTGCCGTTCGTGCCGCATTTGTGAAATTTCGAGGCCGGGGCTGACGGCCCCAAAGTCGTCCCAGCACAGCTGTGCTACATCCTTGATGGCGGCAGCGACGGCGTCGTGCGCCTGCCGAAGTACCCGCTGCCCGGCGTTCTGCCCGAGCGGTATGGCACGCACGGCGTTCTGGGTCAGCGAAGTCACGGTGGCAAACAAATAGGCAGAAAGCGCCTCTTCAAAAGGGACCCCCAAAGACCGCGCAATGACGCCAAAAGCCAGAGGTTGATGCCCCGAGGCCAACCCCGCCCGAACGAGCCCCCGATACTCTTCCAACTCAGCCGACGGGAACACCTCCCCACCAATCTCCAGAAGCCGTCCCCCCATTTTCAAAGAGGCCTCCCGCACTTCCCGAGCCAACAACTGAGCAGACAACACCCCATCCAACAAGCCAACATCCACCCCCTCATAAAGAAAGCGAACGGCCAACCCCTCGGAATAGGTCAACTGCTGCCCCACAAAGGCGGCAAGCCAAACCCCAAACGACCCCTCATCCCCCACAACACCACGGTGAATGTAGCTCTCAAACCCCAAAGAATGAGCAAACGCCCCCGTAGGCAAAGCTGAGTCAGTCAACTGTTGAAGAGCCAGCTGATATCCTGCGCTCATCGAGTGCCCTCAAGGGTGAGCCAGCAGACAGCCGCGCCGGATTTTTGGGCCGCGGTGTGGAGGGCATCGCGAAGCGGGCACGGCCCAAAATCCGGGGCGGCGCCCCAACCGCCACCGTCCACGGGCACACGCTTAGTGCGAATGCTCAGCATGGCGGAAAGGCACCGGCATGACCCGCTCTTGCCTGTCGTAGGGGACGCCGACGCTCTTCAGATAGTCTTCGACCGTGTGGTCGTACTGGCACACCATGACTTCGGCCCCGTATTCAGACGCAGCGTCGAAGAACTGTGCCTGCAGGTGCCGGTTGCCGAGCGAATGTGCCACGACCCCCATTTCGTGGATGCTCCGTGGCCCTATGACCAGGACGTCGGTGGGCAGCACGGAGATGATGATGACGTTGTTGTCGTTGATGGCGAGGATGTCGCCGTCGCGGAGGTCTCCGGTGCCGGTGGGGAGTCGGATGCCGAGTTCTTTGCCGTGGTCGGTGGTGACGCGTTGGATGCGTTTGACGAGGAGGGCGCTGGGCAGCACTACTTTTTCTTTGTGGTGGCCTGTGTAGTCAGCGGGTTGTTCGTGGAGGTTGCCCAGGATTTTTTCGATGATCATGGTGGCTCCTAGAAGAGGAAGTAGCGCTGGGCCATGGGCAGCACGTCGGAGGGCTGGGAGGTGACTTCGACGCCGTCGACCGTCACTTTGTACGTTTCGGGGTCGACGGCGATGTCCGGGGTTTCGCCGTTGTATTTCAGGTCCGCTTTGCTGAGGTTGCGGATGCCGGTGACTGGTTTGATGATGCGTTCCAGGCCGAGCTCGGCTGGCGCTCCGGCGTCGATGGCGGCTTGGGACAGGAACGTGATGGATGTTTGTTGGAGGGCTTTTCCGTACGTGGCGAACATGGGCCGCATGGTGCGCGGTTGCGGTGTGGGGATGGAGGCGTTGGAGTCTCCCATGAGTGCGTAGGCGATTTGGCCGCCTTTGATGACGAGTTCGGGTTTCACACCGAAGAACGCGGGGTCCCAGAGGACCAGGTCTGCGAACTTGCCTTCTTCCACGGATCCGATGACGTCTGCCATGCCTTGGGCGATGGCGGGGTTGATGGTGTATTTGGCCACGTAGCGCTTGAGCCGGAAGTTGTCGGATTCGGCGGAACCATGCGCGGTTCCGGATGGATCCTTCAGAACCCCGCGCTGGCGTTTCATGGCGTCGGCCACCTGCCAGGTGCGGGTCACCACTTCGCCCACCCTGCCCATGGCCTGGGAGTCGGAGGAGGTGATAGCGAAGATTCCGAGGTCGTGCAAGACGTCTTCCGCGGCGATGGTTTCGGCGCGGATGCGGGAGTCGGCGAAGGCCACGTCTTCGGGGATGTCCGGGTTGAGGTGGTGGCAGACCATGAGCATGTCCAGGTGCTCTTCAATGGTGTTTTTGGTGTAGGGCAGCGTGGGGTTGGTGGACGCGGGAAGCACGTTGGGCAGCCCGGCGATTTTGATGATGTCCGGGGCGTGGCCTCCGCCTGCGCCTTCGGTGTGGAACGTGTGGATGACGCGGCCGCCGATCGCCCGGATGGTGTCTTCCACGAAACCGCACTCGTTGAGGGTGTCCGTGTGGATGGCTACTTGGACGTCGTATTCGTCGGCAACGCGCAGGGACATGTCAATAGAGGACGTGGTGGAGCCCCAGTCCTCGTGGACTTTGAGCCCCACTGCACCGGCGCGGATCTGTTCTGCGAGGGGCTCGACGGCGGAGGCGTGGCCCTTCCCGAACAGGCCGATGTTGACCGGGAGCCCTTCGGCGGCTTGCAGCATCCGTGAGATGTGCCAGGCGCCGGGCGTGATGGTGGTGGCTTTGGTGCCTTCGGCTGGGCCGGTGCCCCCGCCAACCATCGTGGTGATGCCATTGCAGAGCGCCGCCGGGACCTGCTCCGGGGAGATGAAGTGAATGTGGGTATCGATGCCGCCGGCTGTGAGGATCTTCCGTTCACCCGCGATGATTTCCGTGCTGGCGCCGATCACGATGTCCACGCCGTCGGTGATCTGCGGGTTGCCTGCCTTACCGATCTTGAAGATGTGGCCGTCCTTTAAGGCCACATCCGCTTTGTAGATACCGGTGTAATCCAGGATTACCACGTTGGTGATCACGGTGTCCGGGATGTCCTCCGCGCGGGTGAGCTGACCGTTTTGGCCCATGCCGTCTCGGATGACTTTGCCGCCGCCGAACACCACTTCTTCGCCGTATACCGTGTAGTCCTTCTCGATTTCGAGGAACAGTTCGGTGTCGGCAAGGCGGATGGCGTCACCGGTGGTCGGGCCGTACAGTTCGGCGTACTGCTTGCGGGGAATCTCGAAGCTCACTGGTGGTCCCTTTCCGCTGCGACGCCCGGGCGGGGTTCCCCGGTTACTGAAGTTCCGCCGTCGAGCTTTCCGTTGACTGCATTGCTGAGGCCGTGCACCTCGCGCGTCCCCGCGAGTTCGATCAGGTGGACCGTCTTCCTGTCCCCTGGCTCGAACCGTGCGGCAGTACCCGCGGGGATGTCCAGCCGACGGCCGTAGGCGGCTTCGCGGTCGAATTCCAGGGCCCTGTTGGCCTCGGCAAAGTGATAGTGCGAACCGACCTGCACGGGGCGGTCGCCGCGGTTCACAACCTCGACGGCGATCGCCTGGCGGCCGCTGTTACACACGACGGGACCGGGCTGGAGCCTGTATTCACCGGGGATCATGGGGGCTCCTAACGGATGGGGTTGTGGACGGTGACCAGCTTGGTGCCGTCGGGAAAAGTGGCTTCGATCTGGACGTCGTGGATCATCTCAGGCACGCCTTCCATCACGTCTTCGCGGCGCAACAGGGTGCTTCCGTAGCTCATGAGTTGGGCGACTGACTTGCCGTCGCGGGCGCCTTCGATGAGCTCGTAGCTGATGATCGCCACAGCTTCGGGGTAGTTCAGTTTGAGCCCCCTCCCTTGGCGACGCCGTGCGAGGTCGGCGGCCACCACGATCATGAGTTTCTCCTGCTCACGGGGCAAAAGATGCATGGTTACTCCTGGGACGCCGGGCACTTGGACATTGTGTTCAGCGTAGGGAGCGGAAGTTTCGGCTACGTTTCCACGGCGTCACGGGCGGGGGTCGATTTCTCAGGAATTGACCTCAACCATTGTTGAGGTTCTAGCATCAATGAGGTGTGCGTCTGAGAGGCCGCCATCCCCACCAGCCCCATGAAAGTGCGTTAATGACCCATCCCAAGCCCGTGCCATCCGAACCAGTCGGCGAACTTTTCAGGGCCGCGTTCCGCGCCCATCCGGCAGGAGTCTCGATTGTCACAGCAACGGGACCAGAGGGAGCAGTGGGGCTGACGGCATCATCGGTGGCATCTGTGGCCGTGGATCCGGCGATACTCGCTTTCTCTGTGACCGGCGGGCGATCAGCTTCCGTCATCGCAGCCGCGCAAACAATCGTGGTCCATCTGGTGGGCGCCGATCAGCTGGAGCTCGTCCGCGCCTTCGCGGACCCATCCGCCCCGCGATTCACGGACACCATGGAATGGGAGGTCCTGCCCACAGGAGAGCCCCTGCTCAAGGAGGCCATCTGGGCATTACGGTGCGAAATCATCCATCGTGCACCGCTGGGGGGCTCAGTGCTGCTGGCAGCGAAAGTTGTGGACATCCGGGCTAACCCGTCCGGTTCAGCTCCACTGGTTTATCACAACCGGGAGTTCCACACGCTGCTCGCGGGTGTTCCAGCCGGGGCATAGCTGCGGCATAGCTGCGAGGTTAGGTCTTCATGAGTGCCACGCAGCCTACGCCCATCGGGTTTCGATCGCGGCAGGCCGGAGCTGGCTGGCGCGGATCCTCTCCAGATCGAACTTGTTGCTGCGGTCGAAGTTGAAGATGCCGTTCTTCTCCTGGAACACATCCGTCAGCTGCGTGTAGCAGTAACCGAACATATCCTCGTTCTCCAGCAATACGGCACAGAGCCCATCGAATCGGGTGTAGAACTCTTCCTCACTGCTGACGCGCTGGCCGTAGCCCCATGAAGAGGCGACGTCGCTTCCGTCCGCGGCCTGGCGGGCCTCAAGTTCGTTCCACCAGATCCCGCCGAATTCGGAGACGAAGTAGGGCTGGCCTGCATAAGGCACTGAATACTCCTGGCCGTCCGCCGTGCGGTTGATGTACGGCTTTCCGTCCGCAAGGCCCTGTTGTTCCATGCGGAACCGGTCCGGATCCTGTTCATACGAGTGCGAGTCGTAAATGTCGGTCTCCCGAATGCGATGTGAGTAACCGGAGGCATCGATGACCGGACGCGTAGGATCAGCGAGCTTGGTGGCAAGGAACATGGCGTCCGTGACGTCATCAAGTATCGTGGGGCGATCGTGCATCACTTGGTGGGTCTCGTTGAGAGGGCACCAACCAATGATGGAGGGGTGGTTGAAATCGCGCTTGAGCACCTCCAGCCATTGCGCCACGAAGCTGGCTGTGGGCTTTTGATTGTGACCCACCGTTCCGCCACCGGAGACACCCCAGTCGCCGAACTCACCCCACACCAGGTAACCCAGGCGATCGGCGTGATAGAGGAAGCGTTCCTCAAAGACCTTCTGGTGCAGCCGGGCACCATTGAAGCCTGCGGCCATGGACAATTCAATGTCCTTGACGAGGGCAGCATCGTCCGGCGACGTCATCAAGGACTCCGGCCAGTAGCCCTGATCCAGGATCAGCCGTTGGAAGACTGCTTTGCCGTTGATGCGGACCACTTTGCCGTCCAAGGCAACCGATCGAACCGCTGCGTAGCTGCTGACCTGATCAATCACATTGCCGGAGGAGTCGCGGACACTGACCTCCAGGTCATAGAGGAAAGGATCTTCGATGGACCAAGGGCGCAGTGATTCTGCAGGGATTTCCAGTCGAAGGGAGGGCGTGAGATCCAGGTCGGCTTTGGCCGTGGCTTCTACACGCAGCTCGCTGCCATCGCTGAGGACGGCGGTGACAGAATGTCCACTTCGGTTCTGGCTGACCGGCACCTCCAGGGTGATGCTGGAATCGGCAAGGTTGGGCGTCATGCGGAGGCGTTTGATGTGTATCTCAGGCACCGCTTCCATCCAGACGGTCTGCCAAATTCCGGTGGTCCGCGTGTATTGGCAGTGGGTGTTGTTGTACCAGGTGGCTTGCTTGCCCCGGGCCTGCATCTCGTGCCGTGAGTCTCTGGCTCGAACCACAACCACAGCGTCCGTACCGGGCTCTGCCGCTCCCCCGAGGTCTGCCGTGAAAGGCGTGAACCCGCCACGGTGACGGGCTACTTCCACGCCGTTTACCCACACCGTGGCGTCGTGATCCACCGCGCCAAAATGCAAAAGGACGTTCTGTCCGGCCCACTCCTGAGGGATGGACACGGTGCGCCGGTACCAGACGGCTTCCATGAAATCTACGTGCTCAATCCCCGAAAGGGCGGACTCCGGTGCGAACGGAACCAGGATCCTGCTGTTGAGTTCACGCGTGGTGAGTCCGCGCTCCAAACCGGAGTCACCGGCGTCGATCTCAAATTCCCAGGTGCCGTTGAGGTTCAGCCATTTGTCACGGACCAGCTGTGGACGGGGATGCTCGGGCTTGGGGAGGGAGGGAATCACATCAGAGTACGTCAAGGCCTGTCCTTCAAAAGCGGGATGGAGGAGTCATTCCAGTGAAGCGCATGCCATGGAAATTTGCACTGGCACCGGGAATCGTGCCATTCCTCCACCTCGTCCTGGTCAAGAATCGGCCTAGTTGTTTCGGCCCCGAGCCGCAACGGTCCACTGCTCCACCACAGCCCCGCCGCGCACCACAGTGACCTCGTCCACCAGGTTCATAGTGAGGCACACATGGTTGGGGATGACTCGAAGCCGCGCGCCCAAGGGCGGCAGTTCCGAGGAGTCCGGCCACACAACCGTGGCGTGGTGCTCGGACAACGCCGTGACGCGAGCCTCAGGGAATTCGGGGAGCCGCCCGTACCCGGTAGCCCAGTCCGGGCGGTCACTGCCCAGGATCTTGCTGCCGGCGTCCACCACAACCCGGCGCACGTTCCCGCCACGGGCTTCGTGCCTGCTGACCACTGTGGCCGCGACCGTCAGAGCGATGTCATCCCAGCCGCAGCGCTCCAGTTCCAGTTGCTGGGCGTCGCCGAACACGTAAACTCCGGGACGCAGTTCCGTGGCTGCGGATTCGCCGGTGATCAGGGCCGTGGGCGTGGACCCACCGCTGATGGTCCTCACGTGGAAACCAGCGGAAGTCAGCGCCGTTGCCGCAAGACCCAGCGCTTCATTCTCGTTACCCGCAGCACCTGTGGGCATTCCGGGCTTGTAGCTATGCCCCGGGAAGGTGAAAACACCGGCCACGGCCAAACCCGCCGCCGTGGCTGCCCGGGCAACATCCACCACCTCGTCCGGCAGGACTCCGCTTCGGTGGTGCCCGCTGTCCACTTCGATCAGCACCTCAATACTGCCGGCATCCGCGCCAAGTTGGCCGCCCATCGCCGTCGCGCTTTCCGCCGAATCCACGCCGACGGCGAGGCGGCACGTGGCCGTCAACGCGCGAAGACGTTCCGCATGCGGCGCTTCAACCCAGAGGGGGTAAGCGATGAAGATGTCCTTCACGCCGTCCGCAGCGAAGACCTCGGCCTCCCCGATCGTGGCCACAGTGATGCCAACGGCTCCCGCGGCGAGCTGCTTTCGCGCAATCTCCAGCGTTTTGTGCGTCTTCACGTGCGGACGGAGTCCCAGCCCGCGCCCGCGCATGCTCGCCGCCATCCGTTCGATGTTCCGGTCCAGGACATCGGGGTCGATCATGACGGCAGGGGTGATGAGGGCGGCAGGAATAGCGTTCATTCATAAACCCTAGCGGCCGGGACAATGACGACCTACGGAGCGGACTGCCTGACCCGCATTTCGAACGCCGCCGCCGGCTGCTGGACGGCACGCAGCGCATCTTTGCTTTCGATCCGCTGGATGAGGAGTTCGACGGCGCGCTCCGCAATTTCCGCCCGCCCCGGCGCCACAGTAGTCAACGACGGCGACGCGAACCGCGACTCGTCAATGTCATCGAAACCAGCCACGGCAATCTCCTCCGGGACTTTCCGGCCACGGAGCAGGAGTTCGTGCATCGCCCCTAAAGCGAGGGCATCGTTGAGCCCGAAAACCGCGTCGAATTCCACGCCGCTGTCCAGCAACCGCGCGGTGGCGTCAGCACCGCCGTCGCGCCTCCAATCGCAGGGGACCACCAGCGCCGGGTCATGCTCCACCCCGGCGTCAGCGAGCGCAGCCCGGTAACCGCGAAGGCGGAGGCCGTTGCTGCCGGCTTCGTCGCCGTCGTGCGCGCCCAGGACGGCTATACGACGGCGGCCGCCCGCCAGCAGGTGCGTGGTGACGGCGGCGGCAGCCTCCTGGTTTTGGATGAGGACCATGTCCAGCCGGGGGTCCTGCACGAATTCGCCCAGGAGGACCAACGGTTTCTTGCCGGCGGAGGCGATGATCTGCTCGGCTTGCAAGGCCAGTGGGATGAAAAGGAGGCCGTCGGTGAGGCTGCGGAACTGGCCCTGAAGCGCAGCTTTCTCGTGCTCTGCCTCGTTGCCGGATTGCTCCACCAAAACCCGGTAGCCGCGGGCCCAAGCGGCCTTCATGATGTCCGAGGCCAGCTCGGCGTAGTACGGGATGGAGAGGTCGGCCAGCACCAGCCCGAGCATGTTGGTCTTTCCGGAGCGGAGGCTTCGGGCCGTCAGGTTTGTTTGGTACCCGAGCTCATCAATAGCATCAAGGACCCGCTGCTTGGTGGCGGGCCGGATGAACTCGTAGTTGTTGATGACATTGGAGACCGTCTTCAAGGACACTCCTGCCGCGCGTGCGACGTCGTTCATGGTCACGGCCATGCAGGGCTCCTTCTGGTTCATTTCCGGCTCGGCATACATCGTTGCAGATGTAGCAAGGTGTCCGCGCCTGTGCCCCGTCACCTGTCACATTCCGCTCATCCCCGTGCAACGCGCCTGCAACATAGATGCGCAATGCTGGAAGCAACGGACGGATACAGCTGAGGGGAGCAGACATGAGCATTGCAAACAGGGATCTATTTCAGGCACTGAAGACGCAGGCAAGCCTGGCGCAGGCATTCGGCACCATGCCGGGTAGCCAGGACGAGCCACACGCGCTGAAGCCGGGTGAATACGTTGAGGCTTGGCACAACGGCCGCCTCTATCACCGGGGCACCGTGGTCAAAACAGTAGTGGGCACGGACCTCTTTTGGCTCCAGGACGAAACCGGCAGCCGACGCCTGCTGGACATGGAATCCATGGAGATCGTGACCGGTGACCAGCCTGCCCCGGCGCCCGCAACGCAGGCACCGGAGCCGACCCTGTCAGCCACTGTGACACCAATTTCTGCGTACCCCATGTTCCACGACGGCACGCAGCAGATCGCCTAGCTCTCGTGGGACTTGCCTAGGAGTCCAGCGACAACCGGATCATGCTCCAACTCACGGCCGGAAGTTCTGCGGTGAGCCGACCGCCGTCGAGCTTTGCACTGACGTTTTCGGACGGCAGGACTGACGTCGAGTCGTCAGCCGTTGCCTGCCAGTACGGGTCCTTGTTCGTGTAGGTCACGGCCTCGATGACTTTGCTTGCGCCGAGGCTTCCGACGGCGGCATCCAGCGTCAGCGCGTCCGTCGCCGAGCGGTTCACAGCGAACACCACGGCCTCTTTGGCTTCGGAGTCATAGGTCGCGACAGCTGACAGTGACGTGAACCCGGACGTCTTTTTACTGTCCAGCAGCGGGGACTCGACGGCCAGGTTCAGCACCGTACCCGAGGCGTGCTGGGATGTGAGCGCGAACGGGTGGAACGTGGTTTGCTTCCAGGCTCGGCCACCCGGCTCGGTCATGATCGGTGCGATCACGTTGACCAACTGGGCCAGGCTGGCAGAGTGCACCCGGTCCGTGTTCCGCAGCAGCGTAATGAGGAGATCGCCCACCACCACGGCGTCCGCCACGGTGTAGCGGTCCTCGAGCAGCACCGGCGCCACAGGCCAGTCATCCCCTGTAGGTGCCTTGGATTCATCGCGCGACATGTGCCAGACGTTCCACTCATCAAAGGAAATATTGACCTGCTTATCGGACTTAGTGGACGACTTCACATGATCGATGTGTGAAACCAGGTCCTTGATAAAGGCCTCCATCCGGTGCCCGGCAGACAGGTGTTCCTGCAGGTTCCCGAAGTCCTCGAAGTACTGGTGCGCGGAAATCAGATCCACCAGCTCGTACGTCTCATTGAGGACCACACGCTCCCATTCGCCGAACGTGGGCATGGTGGGCGCTGAGCTCCCGCAGGCAACCAGCTCCAGGTCCGGGTTGACCATTCGCATGGCCCGGGCAGTCTCCGCCGCGACCCGCGCGTACTCGCCGGCCTTTTTGTGGCCGATCTGCCAGAAGCCGTCCATCTCGTTCCCCAGGCACCACATCGTGATGTTGTGAGGCTCGACGGCGCCATTCGCCTTGCGCTGTTCGGACAGGGCCGTCCCACCCTTGATGTTGGAGTATTCCAACAGATCCAATGCTTCCTGCGTGCCCCTGGTGCCCAGATTTACGGCCATCATGGGCTCCACCCCGGCCTTCGCTGACCATTTGGCGAACTCGTCCACACCCACCAAATTGGGGTCGCTGGAGTGCCATGCGAGGTCGAGGCGCGTGGGGCGGTCCTCCTTGGGCCCTACCCCGTCTTCCCAGCGGTAGCCGGAGACGAAGTTGCCGCCCGGATAGCGGACAGTGGAGACGCCGAGTTCCTTGGTGAGTTCCAGGACGTCGGTGCGGAAACCGTCGTCGTCGGCTTTGGGGTGCCCGGGTTCGAAGATGCCCGTGTACACACACCGGCCCAGGTGCTCCACGAAAGCGCCGAACGTCTTCCTCCTGACAGGGCCCACGACGAACGCGGGGTCGATGGTGATTTTGGCCGTGGGGTTTTCTGCGTTTCCCAAAGGGTGGGTCCTTGTCTGCTGGTTATTTCGGGTTTCTACAACGTTATAGAAACCATGCTGGCGTTACGCAGGGGTGGGAGTCAAGAGATTTTTTCGGGAAACCCCGCCCAACGGACAATTCACCCTGGCACGCGGCGGTGATTTGTCCGTTGACGGGGGTCAGAGCGCCCGCGCGTCCGGGCGGAGACAAAAAACAGGCCGGAGACTCAAGGTCTCCGGCCTGTTTAGGAGGGTGGGCCCTGTGGGGATCGAACCCACGACCCACGGATTAAAAGTCCGATGCTCTACCAACTGAGCTAAAGGCCCCTCCAGCTGTTGAAACAGCCATGAATACTGTACCCCAAGGTCAAGGCCAGCGAGGAACTGAAGGTGATGTGCGCCGTCGAGACCCACTCTGAACCGCGGACGACGACGGCGGGAGCCTGGGGCGGCGTGTCGAACCCTATGCGGCGCCAAAGTAGGTGGTGGCGGCACCGGGCGCCGACTGGCCAGGGTCCTCACTCGACCCCACCAGAGCACAGGAGTACGGTGAACTCATGAGCGAACAGCCAGGATCACGTGCGTACGGCGGAGCGAACAGGCACCACAAGCCCAAGCCCTTCGCGCCCATCGATTTCGAACCGTTCGCAGGTGGTGCCGACCCCGCGCGGGTCTCGGAAGCAGCCCACCTCGCCGCCCAAGCCCTGGTCAGACGCGGCCGCGACAGCGACGATCCCACGGTCACAAGCCGGCTGGTGAAGCTGGCTGACGAGCAGGGCCTCGAAGCCATCGCCGAGATGTGGGCCGAAAGTCCCGCGCGCTCGTTGCCCGGCGCGCTCTGGAGGCTCTATGCCCTCCGCGCCGCCACCATTCAGAATCCTGAGAGGATCTCCGTTTACTTCAGGGCCGGTCGCGACACCGCGCAGGTGTCCAATGTGGTGGCAGGTGCCGCTGAGCCGCCGGGAGCCGAGGAAATGAAGACCATGGCTGACGCCATCTTGTCCGGCGCTTTCGACGGCGAGTTCGACGTCGCGCTGGAACGTTCCGCCGCTTTCTGCCGCGTAGTGGCGCTGGGCCAGGCGACTCTTGCCGACGGCGCGGAGCACAGCAACGAGGGCCATGCCAGCAAGCTAACCCGCAATTCACACCAGCTGGTGAAGACCGCCGAAGACCTTGAGCACGCGGCCAATGCGTGGCGCCTGGGTGAGCTGGACTAGCCGGAAAAAGGGGCCAAACCTACCCACGTCGGGCCCGGCCTGTCAATGTTGACTTAGCCCGCCTGACGGTGAAAACTAAAGCTGGTGTCGAACCGCGAAACCCCCGGGCTTCAACATATAGCCGCTTCGAGCGGCCTACCGCCGAGAGGCGTATCCGGTTCGGCACCATTTTTATGTCCAAACGCCGAAGGCCCGGACTGGCAGTGATGCCGGCCCGGGCCTTCGCGGTATTAACTACTTCAGCGTGACCGTGGTCTCAGCTGTTTCCTTCTTGTCATGATCAAGGTCGCCGGCAGCATCCTGCGGCGTCATGGTCACCTTGATTTCGGTTTCCTTACCGGCCGTGTAGGCAAAGTTCTCCGCGATGTTGAAGGACTCACCCGGCTTCAGCACGAACGGGTCCTTCTCCTTCAGCTTCACGCCGGAGCTGGAAAGTCCGTGCTTCTTGTACCCATCGCTGCTGGAGTCCGAAGGCATTCCGCCGAGGTACTTCCAGTCCGTGTACTTTGCGTTGGGAGTGATCAGCGAGTGGCTCAGGGGGATATCAGCTGAAGAGGTGTTGGTCACCACGTAGTTCAGGTACACCACGGGGTCGCCCTTCTTGAGCAGGTTTTCCTTGGTTTCCTTGTCCACGAACATGCTGTCCTTGGATGCAACGTCAGTGGCAACCTGGTAGACGTCCACACTGAAGCTGTCGCCCTTGATGGTGCCCAGTTTGTCCCCGGCCTCGGAGATGGGCAGCGCCCAGGCGGCTACCTTGTACGAGCCGGAGGAAGTGCCGGCGCCCTCAGACGAGGTGGAGGCCAGCGGGGACGCAGACGCGGACGCGGACGGTGAAGCCGCGGCGGAGGAGGACGATGACGGTTCGGAACCCGTCGTGGAGCCTGCCGTGGTCCCACCACAAGCCGTCAGGGCCAACAGGCCGGCTGCGGCGATACCGGAAATTTTCATGACATAGTTCAAGCGCATGCTTCCCCCATTGAGTGGATTAATTGGTACTTGACCAAGTGTCGCATGGTTGCGGAGGCACAGCGATGGGGAGAAGTACCCGCAACGCTGCGTGAACTTCGCAGACCTCGCGGCAGTGCCGGTAAAGTTGGGACCGAAACGGGCGGCGTCAAGTCATACTGCCCGTGCCCACCCGTCCCCAGCCCGGAAGCGACATGAAGCTGCGCCTTTTTCCCCAGGAACCTGCCGGGCTCGTACTGCTCGCGCAGATGGCCGGCGTCATTGTTGCCGCGACTGGAACGCTCTCGGAAATACTCGGCGCGCCGGCCAGTGAGCACCAGCGCCTCGCCGAAGAGCTGCACGAGCACGAATCCAAATCCTTGGACCTCCATTTCGCGCTGCTGACGCACATGCGGACCAGCTTCGTGAACCCGCTCCCCCGCGAGGACATGTACACCCTCTCCCGCCACCTCAACGAGGCCATGGAGAAGCTCGACGCAGCCGGGGACCTCGTAGCGCTCTACAAGCTGGATCGCCTCCCCAAACGTGCCGCAGACCAGTTGGAGATCATCAGCCGGCAGGCCGAGCTCACCGTGGATGCGATGCGAAAGCTCGAGGACCTGGACGAGCTTGAGGACTACTGGATCGAAATCCTGAGGCTCGCCAAGCGTGCAGAACGCTCCCACCGGATCTGGGTGGCCGAGATGCTCAAGGACATGAAGTCCACGCAGTATGCCCGGCATCGCGACATCGCCAACCAATTGGTGGAAGTTACCAAGGACATGCGGAAGGTCGCCACCCAGGTGGGCAGCATCATCGTCAAGGAATCATGACGTGACCCTCGCCTTCCTGGTCCTCGTCGTTGCTTTGGCCTCCGGGTTCGCGTTCCTCAACGGCTTCCGCGACGTCTCCAACGCCGTCGCACTTTCCACCCGGACCCGCGCCCTCACGCCGTCGATTGCTGTGCTCCTGGCGGCCATCTTCAATTTTGTGGGTGCCATGCTCAGCGGCACCTTCATTCTCGCCTTCACGCAGTCGTGGATCACCCTGCCCAGTGGGACCAGCGGCCTCACCATGCTGGCCTCCGCGCTCACCGCCGCTATCTTGTGGGGCGTCTACGCGTGGTGGCGCGGCATTCCCTTGTCTTCGACGAACTCGCTGGTTGGCGGCCTGATTGGTGCCGGCGCCGCGAGCATTCTTGTGGGCGGGAACGCGGTGGGCGGCATGGACAACGTGCTGCTGGCCCAAGTTGCCCTGCCCCTGCTGCTCTCGCCCGTGATCGCGTTCGTGGCTGCGTACCTGCTGGTTTGGCCAGTGACGTGGGCTGCGCGTTACACGCAACCCAACGTGGTGAACCGGCGGTTTCGCCGGGCTCAGGCCGTCTCCACCGCAGCCGTGGCGTTCGGCCACGGACTCCAGGATGGTCAGCGCACGGCAGCTGTGATGGTGCTCGCGGTCGTGGCCGCGGGCCTGTCCAGTGGCAGCGATGTGCCCCTCTGGACCCTCCTGCTCACAGCCATCATGCTCACCGCCGGCACCATGTTTGGCGGCTGGCGGATCTCCCACACCCTTGGACACAAACTGATTCGGGTTGATCCACTGCGAGGTTTCGTGGCACAAACCTTGACGTCCGTGATGCTGTTCGTGGGCGCCATCGGTCTTCACCTGCCACTCTCCACGACGCACACGCTGACCGCGTCCGTGCTGGGCGCCGGCGTGAACCAGCGGTTCCACGCTGTGAATAGGCGCCTGGTCCGGAGAATCCTGTTGTTCTGGGTGGCAACGCCGTTGATCACGGCCGCAGCGGCCTTCATCCTGGAGCTGGCGTTCTCGCCCCTCGCGGACCTCTGAACTTCACGAACGAACCCAACTAGTTAAGAAAAAACGACGGCGGCCGTACCCCCAAGGCGACGGCCGCCGTCGTTCTGTGCCGACTCCCCCCATAGAAGCCGGAATCTGCAGGACCCCTTATCCGAAGCGGCCGGAGACGTAGTCTTCCGTGGCCTTCTGTGCGGGGTTGTTGAAGATGCTGGTGGTGTCAGCGAACTCGATGAGCTTGCCGGGCTTGCCCGTGCCTGCGATGTTGAAGAACGCGGTCTTGTCGGACACGCGCGCAGCCTGCTGCATGTTGTGGGTAACGATCACCACGGTGTACTGGTCCTTGAGCTCGTTGATGAGGTCCTCAACAGCCAGCGTGGAGATGGGGTCCAGGGCGGAGCAGGGCTCGTCCATGAGGATCACCTGGGGTTCAACGGCGATGGCACGGGCGATGCACAGGCGCTGCTGCTGGCCACCGGAAAGACCGGAGCCGGGCTTGTCCAGGCGGTCCTTGACCTCGTTCCACAGGTTGGCGCCCACCAGGGACTTCTCCACCAGGGCATCGGCGGCACCCTTGGAGATCTTCTTGTTGTTCAGCTTCACGCCGGCCAGCACGTTGTCGCGGATGGACATGGTGGGGAACGGGTTGGGGCGCTGGAAGACCATGCCCACCTGGGTGCGGACCGTTACGGGGTCCACGCCGGGGCCGTAGAGGTTGTCGCCATCCAGGAGGACCTCGCCTTCGACGCGTGCGCCGGGAAGGACCTCGTGCATGCGGTTCAGCGTGCGGAGGAAGGTGGACTTGCCGCAGCCGGACGGGCCGATGAAGGCCGTAACGGACTTGGCCTGGATGTTGATGTTGACGTCCTCGACGGCCAGGAAGTTGCCGTAGTAGACATTGAGGTCTTTGACGTCGATGCGCTTGGACATGGTGTTCCTTTGTTCCTTGGGGGTTTGGAAGTGTGAAGGGGCCGCCATTAACCGGCGGCCGGCCCGGCTAGCGGCCAGTTTTGGGCGCGAACAGACGGGCGATGAGGCGGGCTCCGAGGTTCAGGAGCATCACCAGGATGATCAGCACCAGCGCCGCGCCCCAGGCCCGCTGATCCGACGGCTCAGGGTTGGACGGCGACGTCGGGTTGAGGATCTGCGTATAAATGAACGTGGGCAGCGAGGCCATCCAGCCGCTGAAGACGTTGTTGTTGATGGTGGTGGCGAAGCCGGCGGTCACCAGGATGGGCGCGGTTTCACCGATCACGCGGGCGATCGCCAGGGTGACGCCGGACGCGATGCCGGAGATCGCCGTCGGGATAACCACTTTGGTGATGGTGCGCCATTTCCGGACGCCCAGGGCGTACGATGCCTCGCGGAGCTCGTTGGGGACGATCTTGAGCATTTCCTCGCTGGAGCGGACAACAACAGGGATCATCAGGACTGAAAGCGCGACGGCGGCTACCGCACCGGTCTTGGTGCCGGGGCCCACGATGGCGAAGAAGAACGCTGCCGCGAAGAGGCCGGCCACGATCGAGGGGATGCCGGTCATGACATCCACGAAGAACGTGATGGCGCGGGCCAACGGACGGCCGTTGCCGTATTCCACCAGGTAGATGGAGGTGAGAAGACCCACGGGTACGGAGATGACCGTGGCAAGGAGCGTGATCTGGATGGTGCCCAGCAGTGCGTGGTAGATACCGCCCAGGACCGGGGCGCCTTCCTCCACTGCCTTGTTGTCATACGCGCCGGTGACACCGTTCATGGACGTGCCCAGGAAGCCGGGAGTGATGAGGCCGGGAATGCCGTTGACCAGCACGGTGAAGATCACCGAGATCAGGGGCAGGAGTGCAATCAGGAACGAGCCCACCACAAGGCACGTGGCGAGCTTGTCCTTGGCCTTCCTGGAGCCTTCAACGGCCCCGCTCCAGGAAACCAGGACCACGGCAAACAGGATGGCGGAGACGATGCCCCAGCCGAAGGCGCTGAAGCCGATGAGCGCCATGATGGCCGCGCCAACAATGAGTGCGACGGCCAGGACAATGTAGGGCGCGAACTTGGGCAGCTGGCCCTTGGTGAGCGCTGAGCGCTTGCGGACTACTGTGGCGGACATTTAGTTGGCTCCCGAGAATTCTTTGTGCCGGGTGATGATCCAGCGGGCGATCATGTTCACGCCCAGGGTGATGACGAACAGCACCAGGCCGGCGGCGATCAACGTGTTGACCTTGATACCGCTGGCTTCCGGGAAGTTCAGTGCGATTTCCGCGGCGATGGTCTGGTTGCCGGACTGGATGAGACTGGCAGTGAGGACACCGGAGGAAAGCACCAGGGCAACGGCCATGGTCTCGCCAAGTGCCCGGCCCAAGCCCAGCATGATGGCGCTGATGATGCCCGGACGGCCGAAGGGCAGCACGGCCATCTTGATCATTTCCCAGCGGGTGGCTCCGAGTGCCAGCGCGGCTTCCTCGTGCAGCTTGGGGGTCTGCAGGAAGATTTCGCGGGACAGGGAGGTGATGATGGGCAGGACCATAACGGAAAGGACGATGCCGGCGGTCAGGATGGTCTTGCCGGTGGCGGACGCCGGTCCTTCGAAGATGGGGATCCAGCCGAGGTAAGTGGCCAGCCAGTCATAGGCCGGGGAGATCTCCTTGGCCAGGAAAGCCGCACCCCAGGCGCCGTAGACAACGGAAGGGATGGCTGCGAGCAGGTCCACCACGTAGCCCAGGCCGGCAGCGAGCCGGCGCGGAGCGTAGTGAGAGATGAACAGTGCCACGCCGATCGCCACGGGAGTGGCGATGACGAGGGCGATCACGGCGGCAATCAGTGTGCCCACCACGATCGGGGCGATGTAGGCGAAGAAGCCGTTGCCGCCCTGGATGTCCTCAGCCGGAGCGGTCAGGGCAGGGATTGCCTGCACCACAAGGAACAACGCGACTCCGAAGAGGACCGCGAGAATCAGGCACCCTGCGGCCATGGCGGCCCCGGAGAAAACCTTGTCCCCGGCGCGTCCTGCGCCTTGGGAGGTTGTCAGGGAGTTGGTGGTCACTTCACGTTCCTTCAGTCTGGAGTGAACTGGTCTTACATGGCTAAGTTCCCTGCCCCGCGCCGGTGCCGCGGTGGCCACCGGAGAGCGGGACAGGGAACTTCAGTGTTCAGCCGGGTTCAGCAAACCCGCCGGGAAACCTTAGGCCTTGGCCTTGATGGTTTCGATAGCGGCCTTTGCCTTGTCCTGCAGCGCCTTGGAGAGCGGTGCGGACTTCGCGGCGTCAGCTGCGGTCTTCTGTCCTTCGTCGGAAACGACGTAGCTTTCGAAGCCCTTGACCAGGTCAGCAACTTCCTTGGTCTCGTAGGTGGTGCAGACAACGTGGTACGAGACCAGGACTACGGGGTAGGCGCCCGATGCGGTGGTCTTGCGGTCCAGCTTGATGGCAACATCGTTGGCGGCGCGGCCGTCAACGGGCTTGCCGGCTTCAACGGCCTTGGCAGCGGCTTCAGCGGAGATCTTGACGAATTCGTCGCCCACCTTGATGGAGGCGGTGCCCAGCTTGCCGGAAACGGCGGAGTCATCAGCGTAGGTCACGGCGCCCGGGGTGTCGGTGACGGTCTTGACCACACCGGAGGTGCCCTTGGCGTTCTCGCCTGCCAGGGTTGCGGGCCAGATGCCGGCAGCCTTGTCCGTCCAAACCTCGGGAGCAGCAGCTGCGAGGTAGTCGGTGAAGTTGGTGGTGGTGCCGGAGTCGTCAGAGCGGTTCACGGGGGTGACCTTGAGGTCCGGCAGGGTGACGCCTTCGTTGAGGGCGGCGATTGAGGGATCGTTCCACTTGGCGATTTCGCCGCGGAAGATCTTGGCGACGGTCGCGGCGTCGAGCTTGAGGTCCGTGACGCCGGGGACGTTGAAGGCAACGGCGATCGGGGAGATGTACACCGGGATGTTGATGGCGCCGTCGGGGCCGCACTTGGCCTTGGAGCTCTCAAGCTCTTCGTCCTTCAGGTAGGCATCGGAGCCGGCGAACTGTGCCGAGCCGTCGATGATGGCCTTGCGGCCTGCGCCGGAACCGTCCGGGGAGTACTGAACAGTCGCGCCGGAGTTCGCGGCGGAGAAGCCGGCCTTCCAAGCATCCATTGCTGCGCCGGTGGAGGACGCGCCGATGCCGGTCAGGGTGCCGGTGACCTTGGGGCCGGTGGCTGCCGACTGGGTGCCGCCAGTGGTGCCGGTTGCGTTGTCTGAACCGCAAGCAGTGAGCGCGAGAGCGCCGGCTGCGATGACCGCGATTGCCGCGTTGCGGCCGAAGTGAGTTGCCTTCACTTGGATGTGCCCCTTCCAGGGATTCTTCGATGCGGGCCGAACGGAGATTTCGGCGTGCGCGAGCTGTGGACCAATGTGTTCCTTTACTGAAGGTAAGGAGCGCAGGTAACGGGATCTGCGGTGCAAGGTGAACGGAAGATGAACGACGGCGGACCATTGGGTTATGTGGCGCGCGCCACCTTGAGGGGTACCTGGCTTGAGGTAGTTGGGAGGGGTTGGCCAAATACACTTGGAGGCATGGCTGCCGCAAAGGGATTTACTGCAAGCAAGAGGTTCCTGCGCGCAAGAGTCAGGACCGGATTGGTTCGCAGCCGGAATTCGTTGACGCCGGCCATCCAGATGACGGTGTGCGCCGTGGGTGCCTACGCTTTCGCTGAGTACGTGCTGGGCCACCAGGGTCCTTTGTTTGCCGCTACTTCCTCCTTGATTGCCCTCGGTTTCTCCCGGGATCCCCGGTTGCGCCGGGTGATCGAGGTGGGTCTTGGCTGCACCCTGGGGATTGTTGTTGGTGACCTGCTGCTTCACTGGCTGGGCGCTGGGATCTGGCAGGCCGCCGTCGTCCTTCTTTTTTCCATCCTGCTGGCCAGGTTCCTGGACAGCGGCACCATCTTCACTACCCAACTGGGCTTGCAGTCGTTGCTGGTGGTCCTGCTGCCGGCGCCGGCAGGTGGGCCGTTTACCCGAAGCCTGGATGCCGTGGTGGGTGGCGTTTTTGCGCTTCTGGTGACGTTCCTGGTGCCGAAGGACCCGCGCCGGGAGCCCCGTAAGGATGTCCAGAAGATCCTGCATGAGCTTTCGGAGGTGCTGCGTGAGTGTGCCAAGGCCATGATCGACAGCGATTCCACCCAGGCCTGGCATGCCCTGATCCGTGGCCGGAACTGCCAGCCTTTGGTGGATCGGATGCGGCAGACTCTGCGGGCTTCCGGTGAGGTCGCCACACTGGCACCGGCACATCGGAGGCACCGTGATGAGCTTGCCGACTTGGAGCACTCCCTGGAGTACATCGACCTGGCGTTGCGTAACAGCCGGGTGTTTGCCCGGCGCCTCACCAGCGCAATCAACCATGCCGCGTTGTCCGACGAAGCGATCGAGAGCATCTCCGAAGTCCTTCAGGAAACTGCCGCGGCGATCGACGAGATGACCATTGGGTTGTCGGAGCAGAGCGAGGGCACACGGCGGGTGCATCTGCGCCGGGCCCGGAACGAACTTTCAGACATTGCGGCGCGCCTGCATCCCAAGATGCTGGACGTGCAAAGGCTCGAGGGAGAAACCGTGGTGATGCTGTTCCGGCCACTCATGGTTGATCTGCTGGAGGCGAGCGGCATGGAACCGGACGAGGCCCGGGCGGTGCTCCCGGCGCTGTAGCGTCCACCCGGTGGCTAATACTGTCAGTCCCCGCCACTACGCTGGAACCCATGGCTTCCAAGACCTCCCGCGCTTCCAAGACACCCGCTTACAAATGCGCCGAATGCGGCTGGACCGCCATCAAGTGGGTGGGCCGCTGCGGTGAGTGCCAGGCCTGGGGAACCGTGGAGGAGTACGGCGCCACGGTAGCGCGTACGACGGCGGCCGCAACAGTTTTGGAGCCGGCCCGCCGGATCGCTGAGGTGGATGGGACCACCGCGGCGTTCCTGCCCACGGGAGTGGACGAGTTGGACCGCGTCCTGGGAGGAGGGTTGGTCCCCGGTGCCGTCATCCTGCTGGCTGGGGAACCCGGCGTCGGGAAGTCCACGCTGCTGCTGGATGTAGCTGCGAAGTTCGCGCGCACGGGACAGGATGTCCTCTACATCACGGGCGAGGAGTCGGCGGCGCAGGTGAAGTTGCGCGCCGAGCGGATCGACGCCGTGGCCCACACCCTTTATCTTTCGGCTGAAACAGATCTTGGCCAGGCACTGGGCCAAGTGGAGAAGCTTGAACCCAAGTTGCTGATTGTGGACTCCGTGCAGACGCTAAGCAGCGCGGACGTGGAGGGCAGCGCGGGCGGTGTGTCCCAGGTTCGTGAGGTGGCGGCGTCCATCATCTCAGCGGCCAAGCGACGCAACATGACCACGCTGCTGGTGGGCCACGTGACCAAGGAAGGCACCATCGCCGGCCCGCGTTTGTTGGAACACCTGGTAGACGTGGTGTGCCAGTTCGAAGGCGAGCGCCACTCCCGACTGCGCCTACTGAGGGCCGTCAAGAACCGCTACGGTGCCACGGACGACGTCGGATGCTTCGACCTCAACGAAACGGGCATCGAGGGGTTGGCTGATCCCAGCGGTTTGTTCGTTTCACGGACCCGTGAGCCCGTTTCGGGCACCTGCATCACTGTGACCATGGAGGGTCGCAGGCCGCTGCTTGCAGAGGTGCAGTCGCTCCTTGCCGAGAGTCCCAACTCGCAACCCCGCCGCGCTACCAGCGGGCTGGAAAGCTCCAGGGTGGCCATGCTGCTGGCAGTTCTTCAGCAACGTGCCGGCTGCATGTTGCACAAGGACGATTCCTATGTGGCGACCGTGGGCGGTGTGAAGCTGACCGAACCGGCCACGGACCTGGCTGTTGCTTTGGCCGTAGCTTCGGCCAAGTCCCGCAAGGCACTCCCCCAACGACTCATTGCTTTCGGCGAGGTTGGCTTGGCGGGCGAGGTGCGCCCCGTGCCGGGGATCAACCAGCGCATCCAGGAAGCCCACCGCCTCGGCTTCACGCACGCCATTGTCCCGGCGAGCCCGGCGGGTGCAGGTGTTATCCCGGAAGGCTTCTCGGTGCGCGAAGTGGGCCACTTGGCCGAGGCCCTGGAACTGCTGATCACCTGATCCTGCCCCGGGGTGTCGGGGCGGTTCAGGGTGTGCAGTCAGCGAGGATGAGAGGCATGACCAAACGGAATGTGCTTATCGGGGGACGCTTTTTCTTTGGCCTTCTGACGTTGGTGGCGGTGGGAACACAGCTGACGGTTCATCTGGGCCTGGGCTATGACCTGTGGAACTTCTTCAGCTACTTCACCAACCTGTCCAATATCTTCGCTGCGTTGGTGCTGCTGATCAGTGGGTACCGCGTGTTGGTCCGGAAACGGCCTACTGAGGCGGACGATGTTACGCGCGGCACTGCCACGATCGCCATGGCCGTGGTGGGGCTCGTCTTTGGTGCGCTATTGGCGGGTGAGGACCTCGGCTCGCTGCTTCCGTGGGTCAACTTTGTGGTGCACTACCTAATGCCTGTGGTGATGGTTGCGGACTGGCTGTTTCAACCGCCGCGCGCCACCCTGCGCCCCAAGCACATTTGGTATTGGCTGCTCTACCCTGTTGGCTACCTGGTTTACAGCCTCATTCGCGGGGCTTTGGTCAACTGGTACCCGTACTGGTTCATTGACCCTGCCCGGGCCGGCGGTTGGGGTGGCGTGGTGGTGTTTGCCCTCGCTATTTCCGTCGGCTTCCTGGTGGTGAGCCTGGCGATGCTGTGGCTGGGGAACAAGATGAAGCGCCAGGTGGATTACTAAACAACCGAGGCAAGACTCCGCTCCCGGGACGAGCAAAGTGACGTAGCTCGTGTTGACAGTGCGCAGCCGCAGGACAAGACTGAGGTACAGCTATACATTTGGTATAGCCTTCGGCGGAAGGAGAAACCCAATCATGCCGACGACCCTGAGGCCTCTTCAGATCGCCTACGCGCAGAAGGAACTGGCGCGCTTGGATCACATTCGCGCGGTGATGGCAGCGCACAAGGACGGCGCCTCCCAGACGGCAATAGCCAACGATGCCGGGATTTCGCAGGCAGAAGTTTCCAGAATACTGCGGCGTGTTGAGGCAGTGCCTGCCGCGATCGCCAGGTCTCCTCGTGAGGTGATCCTGCGGCACGCTGCTGGCCAGTTGGATCACGCGTCCATGCTGACCGAGCTTGTAAGCTGGAACTACAGTTTCGCGCAGGATGCTCAGCCGGAAAATCCGCTGAGCGTTCGAACCTCAGGCTCTTGGGAGCAAGTCACAGATGCGCTTCACAGAGGCCTGCTGAGTGACGACGACTTCGACTACCTCTTGGAGCATGTTCGCAGGTCCTCCGCGGACACTACCAAGGGGGACCTGGATGACGGCAATGGACGCGCGGTTGCGCACCGAGCGCGAGTTGATTCGTCTGTCACAGCTTGGGTCCTTTCTTCATAAGGACTCCCACCGATCAACAGCGGTCTTTTATGACGCACGGGATAAGTTGCGCCGTAAATTCCATTCTGAGCTGATCGAGAGCTACACATCAGACGCCGCAGACCTTGGTAAGGATGGGTCTGCGGCTCTCATCACTGCTGGTCCACCCGGCGCCGGGAAGTCAACCGAGGTGAAAAAGCTTGGGCTTACGGGATATCGGGTCATCGACCCGGATGTCATCAAGGAGCATCTTCTTGAAACTGCTTGCACCGACGGCATATTTGACGATCTCCTCGATCTTCAGCTGCCGGACGGGCGCGCGCTATTGCCCAATGAGTTGGCCTCGCTTGTCCACACGGAATCTGCCGATCTAGCGAACGCGGTTTTGCGGCGATCGATTGAAGACGGCGTGAACGTTGCCATTGAGGGCACTTTTTCGTGGCCAAACCTCAAAGACCGCTACCTCAAATGGCTCCTGACCGGCGACTATAGCCATCTCACTGTCGTCGACGTAGAAGTGAGCCGCGAGACTGCTAAAGCGCAGGCCCGCGAACGCTGGTGGGGTGGTCGCGAGCAAGCGTTTGCGGGCACGGGCTCCCATCTTGGCGGACGGTTTACACCTCCGGAGGCGATCGACGGCCTATATGTAGCTGGCGCGACGACAGCCAGCACGTGCAATGCCAATGCCGTGGCCCTATTCAACGACCCCCTTGCCGACCTCTTCGACGAAGTAACGCTGTACGTCTATGACAGGACGGGCATCAGTGATGAACGCAGTATTTACGTCGCAAGAAACGGAGTCAAGGAGGGAGACGCTCCCGTTCCTCTGGATGTGGCACCAAGAACGACTTAGCCGGCGAGAGATTCGGCTGGCGCCCGCAAGGCAACCCCTCCAAAGCGGAGGATGAGCTCCTTGCCTGCAGCCCTCACTGCCGGAAGCTCGCGCCTCAGCCCGGCCAGCGTCAACACGGTATCGGCGGTGGTGGATGCCGAATCTTTTGCGATCAGTCCGTCCGCGCGGAGGTTGATCAAGGACTCCACCAGCCGGAACGCGGTGTCTCCCAGGCCCGGGTCGGCGTCGCAGATGGCCGCCAGTTCCCGCCCCAACTCGCCGTAGATCGTCCTGAGTTCCTTGCGGGCTGCCATGAAGGGTTGGAAGATCTCTGCCCTGGCTTCCGGGAGGTGGTAGAGCACTCCCAGGTTCCAGCGCGAACTGCACAGCTGTGAACCGTCAAACAACACCACCGCGTGCAACCGTGCCGCAGCCAGGCCGGCGTCGTCGGAATGATCCCGCACAGCCCGGGCGAACGCCAGGCTGGTGGACACCGTCCCGCCGAGCAGCTCACCCAGGATTTCGTCCTTGGTGGAGAAGTGGTGATAGAGCGACGATTGCCGTATTCCCACGGCATCGGCGATTGCCCGGGTGGAGGTGTTTGCGAACCCCTGGCCCGTGAAAAGCTCGGCTGCCGCATCCAGTATCTCTTCGCGGGCGGTGGCCCCAGGGCGCACCGCCTGCTGCTTGCGGGGGCGGCCCGGTCCGGCTGTAGTCACCCTTCATTCTTGCACCGCACCAACCCCAAATTTCCCGTTCACGGCCGCCTCCCGTGGCGGTGAGTTTTCATTTACATCCTTGAAATACGCGGTAACCAAGGCTTTACATCGGCGAAACGCAGCGGGGACACCACGCTGGAAAACTATCACTTGACCGATATTCCGGACGGGTGATCAGAAACCGCTCCGGGCTGGTTCCACATCCCGTTCCAGACACGGAGAAACTGATGACTTCCACCCTTTCGACGGCGGCCGGCCGCACTGACGATGCAGACCTGACAGCACTCGGCTACCAGCCCACCCTGCACCGCAAGCTGGGCCGCTACGCATCGTTCGCCGCAGGTTTTTCGTTCGTCTCCATCCTCACCACCATCTTCCAGCTCTTCGCCTTTGGCTACTCCTTCGCCGGTCCTGCTTTCTTCTGGACCTGGCCGGTGGTGCTGGTGGGCCAGCTCCTTGTGGCATTGAACTTTGCAGAGCTCGCCGCCCGGTACCCGTTGTCCGGCGCCGTCTATCAGTGGTCGCGCCGCATGGGCGGTGAAGTGGTGGGCTGGTTCGCCGGCTGGTTCATGTCCATCGCCCAGGTCATCACTGCTGCCGCAGCAGCCATCGCACTCCAAGTGGTCCTTCCCCAGCTGTGGGATGGCTTCCAGTTGGTGGGCGGCGACCCCTCTCTGACCTCCACCACGGGTGCGGCGAACGCCGTCATCCTTGGCGCCATACTCCTGGTGGTTACTACCGTGATTAATTGCCTGGGCGTGAAGCTCATGTCTCACGTCAACTCCATCGGCGTCACCTGCGAGATCGTGGGCGTCGCTGCGGTAATTCTTGCCCTGTTCTCAGCAGCGCAGCGCGGCCCGGAGGTGGTAGCGGACGTCAGTGTTGTCACAACCTCGGACCTGGGCGCCGTCGGCGCCTTCCTGGTGTCCGGGTTGATGGCCGCGTACGTCATGGTGGGCTTCAACTCCGCCGGGGAGCTCTCGGAGGAAACCAAGAACCCCCGCAAGACGGCCCCGCGCACCATCCTCTCGGCACTGATCATCTCCGGTATTGGCGGCGGACTCATGATCATCGCCGCTCTGATGGCAGCGCCAAGTCTGGACGACGGCCGGCTCGCCACCGAGGGGCTGCCCTATGTGCTCACTGCCGTGCTGGGTACGTTCTGGGGCAAAGTGCTGCTGGTTGACGTGGCAATCGCCATCTTCGTGTGCACTTTGGCAATCCAAACGGCGGGTTCGCGGCTGGTCTTCTCCATGGCCCGCGATGGCAAACTTCCGGCCTCGGCCCTGCTCTCCAAGGTCCACCCGCAGCGTGGAACCCCCATGTGGCCCTCCATCGCGATTGGCGCCCTGGCGGTGGGCATCCTAGCCATCAACATCGGCAACTCCGCACTCTTCACCACTCTCTGCAGTGTGTGCATCGTGATGGTGTACCTGGCGTACCTGATGGTCACGGTTCCGCAGCTGCTCAGCCGTTTCCGCGGCGATTGGAACCGGGTGGGTCAGACCATGCCGGCCGGGCTCTTCTCCCTGGGCCGTTGGGGCTTGCCGGTCAACATCCTCGCCGTCATGTATGGCGCCCTGATGGTCATCAACCTGTCCTGGCCCCGCCCCGAAGTGTACGACCCCTCCGGTGAACACGGGATCCTGCTCTTCTCCGCCCCCATCATGGTGGGCGCCGTCCTGCTCCTGGGTATCTGGGTCCGGCGGAACATCCGGGTCCGGGAGAACAAGGCGGCGCTGGCCGCGGAATCCGCCAACGCGGGCTGACCCGCCCAACATCAGGCCACTTCACGTTCAAGCACAGACAGTTCAAGCACAGAAATGATTGCCATGACACAGACTCTTGAAACACGGACCCCTGAAGGCACCGCCACAACAGCCGGCGCCAAGCTGCACGCACGAGCCCAGCACGGGCGCACGGCAGAGACCATGATCCATGTTCCGGCTTCTTCGGCCCCGGCGCGTTTGACCAAGAACCTCCCGGCGGACGCACAGGATTCCCTGACCTGGGCGGAGACCCTCGCCTTCGGCCGCTACACCCATATGGAACTGGCCCGCGGGACGCGCTTGAGGCTGACGGACCTCGACGGCGATGCTTGCGTTCACGCTGTCATCCTCCGAAGCGGTGCCCAGCATGAGCGGCTCAACGTTGCGGATACCGTAAAAGTCCCTTGGCAGGCCTACATGACCACGGGCCACCCGCTTCTCTCCGACGCCGGACGGCTCATGGCAACCGTTGTGGCCGATTCCTCCGGTAATCACGATGCCCTCACCGGCACCACCAACGTGGCTGGTAACACTGCCAAGTACGGTTCCGGATCAGCCCATAGCCCGTCACCGGCAGGCCGCGAGCTCCTCACCCTCGGCGGCATGAAGCACGGAGTCAGCCAAAGGCAACTACCGCCGTCGTTATCGTTCTTCAAGGGCGTCACCGTGGACCCGGACGGCCGCATTCAGTTCGCCGGGAGCGCCGGCGCCGGAGCCGCCGTCGAGCTTCTCCTCCACATGGACTCTGTGCTGGTACTGGCCAATACCGCGCACCCGCTGGACCCGCGTCCGGAGTTCACAGGCAGCGCTGTGGACATCGTCGCGTGGCGTGCGCCGCAGGACCTCGCAGCCTTGGTGGACGGAACCTCCACTGTTGACCTTGGCCCGGAAGGGCGTCTTGCCCTCCACAACACTGAACTCGACTACAACGCAAGGACTTCCGCATGAACGCCATCGCAGAAATCAGCCCCGCGCTCATAGAGGGGAAAGTGGTACTGGACGAGCTGGTGGAAGCCCGCGGCCCATGGTCGGCCGTAGTGGCTGCCGGCGACGTGCTCACCATCGTGGACCTGGACGGTAACCAGGCCGTGGATTGCATCCTCTACGCAGCACATGACACCGGCACGCGATACTCCGCCGCCATGACAATCGCCAGCCAGGGCTCGATCTTCCTCACCACCGGCTCGGTTCTCCGTTCGGACAGCGGCCAGGAACTCATGACCGTGGTGGCCGATGAAGTGGGCATCCACGACACCATCGGGGGCGCCTGCTCGCAGGAATCCAACACCCTCCGCTACGGGCAGCACACCCATGAACAGCACGCCTGCGTGGAGAACTTCCTCATTGAAGGCGCCAAGTGGGACCTGGGCAAAAAGGACCTGGTGTCCAACATCAACTGGTTCATGAACGTGCCGGTGGACCCGGATGGCGCCCTGGGCATCGTGGACGGGTTGTCCGCACCGGGTAAGCGGGTGGCACTCCGCGCCGAGGTGGACACCCTGGTGCTGGTGTCCAACTGCCCTCAAATCAACAACCCTTGCAACGGTTTCAACCCCACGCCGGTGCGCATGATCGTCACACGTCCGGAGGCCCGCGCATGACCCGTTTCGACACCCTCCTCATTGCCAACCGCGGCGAGATCGCCTGCCGGATCATCGAATCGGCACGCAAGGCGGGGCTGCGCACTGTCGCCGTTTTCTCCGAGGCTGACCGTGGCGCCAAGCATGTGAAGCTCGCAGATGAGGCCGTCCTGCTGGGACCAGCACCGGCCAAGGAGTCCTACCTGAAGGTTGAAGCCATCCTCAGTGCGGCGGCTGCCACCGGTGCCGGCGCCATTCACCCCGGCTACGGATTCTTGTCCGAGGACGCTGCGTTCGCGGAAGCCGTGGAGGCAGCAGGGCTCGTCTTTGTGGGGCCTACCCCCCAACAGCTCCGAATCTTCGGGACCAAGCACACCGCGCGGGATGCTGCTCAACGCGCCGGGGTTCCCATGATTGCGGGATCCGGCCTGCTTGACGACGTGGACCAAGCCGTGGCCGCGGCGGAAACCATCGGTTACCCGCTCATGCTCAAGGCAACCGGCGGTGGCGGCGGAATCGGCATGGCAGTGTGCCGCGACGAAGCGGACCTCCGCAGCAATTACTCCCGGGTGGCCCGCTTGGCCAGCTCCAGCTTCGGGACCGCCGGGGTCTTCGCTGAGAGGTACATCGAGCACGCCCGCCACGTGGAAGTCCAGGTATTCGGCGACGGTGAGGGCCGCGTCGTAAGCCTCGGTGACCGTGACTGCTCGCTGCAACGACGCCACCAGAAAGTACTCGAAGAAGCGCCCGCGCCGGATCTCCCGGACGCTTTGCGGGAGGAACTACACCGGAGCTCCCGTGCGCTCTGCGCCTCCGTGGGCTACCGCTCTGCAGGCACAGTGGAGTTCGTCTACGACCCCGTCCGCCAGGAAGCATCCTTCCTGGAAGTCAACGCCCGGCTGCAAGTTGAGCACCCCGTCACCGAAGCCATCACCGGCGTGGACCTGGTGGAGTGGATGCTGAACCTCGCCCAGCAGGAGCCCGTGCTTGATGGCGTGCCGGACAGCGTGCCCGTCTCAGGCCACGCCGTGGAAGCCCGCATCTACGCAGAAGACCCTGCCCGCAATTTCCAGCCCAGCGCCGGAACCGTCACCAACGCGCAGTACCCGGCCTCCGACGTCGTACGCATTGACGCCTGGGTGGAAACCGGAAGCGAAGTCTCCACAAGCTACGATCCCCTGCTGGGCAAGGTCATCACGTCCGGCAGCACCCGCGACGCCGCTTTCGACGCCCTGGCCGCTGCGCTGGCAGAGACCCGCATTGATGGCATTGAGACGAACCTGGGCATGCTGCGTGCCGTGGCCGGAATGGACGTGGTCCGCTCGGCCGGGCATTCCACTGGAACCCTGGACACCGTAGGCGATCCGGAACCGCGGATCACCGTTGAGCGGCCAGGCCTCCAGACCAGCGTGCAGGACTGGCCGGGCAGGACCGGACTATGGCAGATCGGCGTGCCGCCCAGTGGTCCCATGGATGACTTGTCGTTCCGGCTGGGCAATACCGCTCTGGGTAACCCGGAGGGCGCGCCCGGGTTGGAGTTCACCATGGCCGGGCCGGCGCTCCGGTTCACCCACGCCACCACGGTGTGCGTCACCGGCGCTGACGTCGCCGTCACCGTCAACGGCGTCGCGGCTAACACGTGGGAGCCCATCACCGTCCCCGGGAACGGCCTACTGGATGTCGGCTCGGCTGACGGTTCCGGGCTGCGGGGTTACATCCTGTTTGAAGGCGGGCTGGATGTTCCCCAGTACCTTGGCAGCGCGTCCACCTTCACCTTGGGCCAGTTCGGCGGCCACGGCGGCCGTGTGCTGCGGGCCAGCGATGTGCTCCGAACGGTCACCGGTCACCTGCCTGAAACGGTCCCCGGCGCGGTCCCGGCCGAGAGCCGCCCGGTGCTCACTTCCGAATGGGAGCTGAAGGTGGTGGAAGGGCCGCATGGCGCACCGGAATTCTTCCAACGCGAAGACATAGAGGAGCTCTATTCCGCCGAATATGAGGTTCACTTCAACTCCGCCCGCACCGGCGTCCGCCTGATCGGGCCCAAACCGCGCTGGGCGCGCAATGATGGCGGCGAGGCCGGACTGCACCCCTCCAATATTCACGACACCGCCTACTCGGTAGGCGCCCTGGACTTCACCGGCGACACCCCCATCCTGCTGGGCCCGGATGGTCCCAGCCTTGGCGGTTTTGTCTGCCCCGTCACCGTGGTGACCGGCGAGCGCTGGAAGTTGGGGCAGTTGCGGCCCGGCGACAAGGTCCGTTTCGCGCCGATCCGATCGGTTGATGCACCGTCCGTCAAGGAACTCGGCGCTGCACGGCAGCTGATACTCCCGGGCGGAACGGACTTCAGCAGCAGCGCAGCCGGGTTGCTGCGCGGAGACGGCGACGACGGCGTGCTGGGCCGGGTGCCCGAAGGCGAGGGCCGGCCTGCGGTCACCTTCCGCCGTTCGGGTGATGACAACCTTCTGGTGGAGTACGGGGATATGGTGCTGGACCTGGGCCTCCGCGCCCGCGTCCACGCCCTGCACCAGGAACTCGAACGCCTTGGTGTTCCTGGCATCGTGGATCTGACTCCGGGCATCCGTTCCTTGCAGATCAAGGCCGATCCGTCCCTCCTGCCCACGTCCAAACTGCTGGGCCTGGTGCGCGAGGTGGATGCTTCACTGCCTGCTAGTTCGGAGCTGGTGGTGCCCAGCCGCAGCGTCCGGCTCCCGTTGTCCTGGGATGATCCCGCCACCCGTGAAGCCATTGAGCGGTACATGGCCGGTGTCCGCGACGACGCCCCATGGTGCCCGTGGAACATCGAGTTCATCCGCCGTATCAATGGCTTGGACTCCGTGAACGACGTTTTTGATACCGTCTTCAACGCCGAGTACCTCGTGTTGGGACTGGGCGACGTGTACTTGGGAGCTCCGGTGGCAACGCCCTTGGATCCGCGGCATCGGTTGGTCACCACCAAGTACAACCCCGCCCGCACGTGGACACCGGAGAACGCCGTGGGCATTGGCGGTGCCTACATGTGCATTTACGGCATGGAAGGTCCTGGCGGTTACCAGTTTGTTGGACGGACCACGCAAGTCTGGTCACGCTACGCGGACGCCGCACCCTTTGAGCCGGGCTCCCCGTGGCTGCTCCGGTTCTTCGACCGTATTTCCTGGTACCCCGTCAGCCCTGAGGAACTCCTGGATCTGCGGGCGGACATGGCGGCTGGCAGGGGCCGGGGAGTGGAGATTGAGGACGGCACCTTCTCGCTGGCCGAGCACGAGGAATTCCTGGAACGCAACAGCGTCTCCATAGCGGAGTTCCGTGAAACACAGTCGGCCGCGTTTGCCGTTGAACGTCAGGCGTGGGAGGAAGCCGGCGAGTTCGATCGCGCAGAGCAGGCTGTTTCTTTGGCCCCGCCGGCGGACGACGTGGTGGTTCCCGACGGCGGCACCTTGGTCACGTCCCCGTTCGCCGCGAGTGTGTGGAAAGTGGACGTGGAACCTGGCGACGTGGTGGTAGCCGGCCAGTCGTTGGTTTCCCTGGAGGCCATGAAGATGGAGACGGTCATCCAGGCTCCGGTGGATGGTGTGGTCCAACGAGTCCTGCCCACGGCCGGCGCGCAGGTGGTAGCAGGCGAGGCTTTGGTGGTGCTTGAGCCTGTGGATGTCCGGGAACCGGCACTTGTGCTGGAAGGAAGCGCACTATGATCAGCCCCAAAGTCACCACTGCGGAACGCGTCCTTGCCGCGCTTGAGGCGATTGACGCCGTCGACCGTCCCGAAATCTGGATCCACCTGCGGGGGCGGGATGAACTGCTCGCAGAGGCGGCACGGATCGACGCCGCGACTGCCGCCGGGGAGGACCTGCCGCTTGCGGGTCTCCTGCTCGCCGTGAAGAACAACGTGGACGTTGCCGGTGTGATGACGACGGCGGCGTGCCCCGGTTTTGGCGAGGTGCCCGCCCGGGATGCGGTGCCGGTTGCGAGGCTCCGCGCTGCGGGGGCGTTGGTGCTGGGAGCTACCAACCTGGACCAGTTCGCCACGGGACTGGTGGGTACCCGCAGCCCGTATGGAGCTGTGCGCGATTCGCGGCGTCCTGAGCGGATTTCCGGCGGTTCGAGTTCGGGTTCTGCCGTGGCAGTGGCCTTGGGCCTGGTGGACCTTGCCATCGGGACGGACACCGCCGGTTCGGGCCGGATTCCCGCGGCGCTGCAAGGAATTGTGGGGATCAAACCAACCCTAGGCGTGGTGTCCACCGACGGCGTAGTTCCGGCGTGCCGTTCCTGGGACACCGCCACGATTTTCGCGCGCGACCTCGCCACGGCCGAGCTCGCCATGGGCATCATGGCCGGTGAGGGGCGCAGCTGGCCCGCGGACGTCAAGCTCGCTGCGCCAGCCACACCGCGGGTGGCCTACCCCGCTGCCCTGCCTGCCCTCCCGGACGCGTGGGCGCTCGAGTTCAAGGCACAGATCGAACGGCTGCGCTCCACGGGCGTGGTGGCCGAAGCCATCGAGCTGGACGTCTTCCTTGAGGCTGCACGGCTGCTGTACGACGGCGGATTGGTGGCCGAACGCTATGCCGCCGTCGGCAGCTTTGTTGACACGGTGCAGGTCGGAGGGGTTTCCGCCACGCTCGACCCCACCGTGGCCGGGATCATCACAGCCGCGGGCAAGGTCCCTGCGCACAAGTACGTGACTGACACCGGGGCCCTGGAGCGGCTCCGCCGTGAGGCCATGCTGCGACTGGAGGGCTTCGATGCCCTGATCGTGCCAACCGCACCTTTCCATCCGACGCTGGCAGAGGTCGCGGCCGATCCCGTGGGGGTCAATTCCCGGATGGGTACGTATACCAATTTCTGCAACCTTTTCGACCTCAGCGCTGTGGCAGTGCCGGCCGGGACTGTTCGTGACATAGACGGCATCTCCCAGTTCGGCCTCACTGTGGTGGCCCGAACTTTCGAGGACGGCGTGGCGGCGGATATTGCACGGCGGATCGAGCTGACCCCCGAGCACCCCGAACTGTTCGCCGCCGGAGCTGCCGCTGCCAGCGACGCCGCGCCAAAGGTTCCCTGGCCGGTTGCCGCGGGCGCCGTCGTCGTACCTCTTGTGGTGGTGGGCGCCCACCGGAAGGGCCAGCCGTTGGCAGCGGAACTTGAGCGGCGTGGAGCCTTTTGGGATGGCCTGGTAGCCACTGCGGCGAGGTACCGCATGGTGGCGCTGGAAACCACACCCCCTAAGCCTGGCGTGGTTCGATCTGAACAGGGAACCGGGCTGGTTGCAGAGCGGTGGTTGCTGTCCGAGTCCGCCCTGGGGTCTTTCCTCGCTGACTTGCCCGAACCCATGCTGCTGGGGTCCATCACCTTGGACGATGGGAGCACGGCAGTGGGATTCGCATGCGATGCCGTAGCTGCGGCCAGCGCGCGGGACATCAGCGAATACGGCGATTGGATTAAATATCTGGAAGAAAGTACCTCCTTGCCGGGCAACCAAGGACTGTGGCGGGAGGCAGGCACTGCCTTGCTGACAGGCCTTGGCCGCGGCCAGCGCTAGCGCGGTGGGCGGCCGGTTGACGGAAATAGGGTTTCATCAATCGGCAGCCAAACCACTTTCGAGGCAGCACCGAACATCACGAAATGACCCACTTTGGGGCTTGCTGGTGCGGTTAACGGTGTCCGGAAGCCCTATCATTGTGCTTGTCGTCATGTGGGCATTTTTGGTAGTGCTCGCTGACGCCGGATTCAGCTTGTCTGTGAGCCATGGCTTGCACCTTCGAAGGGAAACCCTATGGCCCGGAGCCCGGAAGAGTCGCTCAAGGCGACCCTTGCCAGAGTCGCACCCGGAACTCCGCTGCGTGACGGCCTTGAACGCATTCTTCGTGGACGCACTGGTGCGTTGATCGTGCTCGGCTACGACCGCACCATCGACTCCATCTGTTCCGGCGGATTCGACATCGGCATCGATTTCTCCCCAACACGTCTGCGCGAACTGGCCAAGATGGACGGCGCCATCATCTGTGACAAGGATGCCAGCAACATTGTCCGGGCCGCCGTGCAGTTGGTTCCCGATTCCAGCATCGAAACCCAGGAATCAGGCACCAGGCACCGCACCGCGGAACGTGTAGCCATCCAGACCGGCGTTCCCGTTATTTCCGTCAGCCAGTCCATGCAAATCATCGCCCTCTACGTGAACGGTTTGCGCCACGTCCTGGAAGGCTCCGAAAAGGTCCTCGCCCGCGCCAACCAGGCCCTGGCAACCTTGGAGCGGTACAGCGCCAGGCTGGACCAGGTCACCAGCTCACTTTCGGCCCTGGAGATCGAAGCACTGGTCACGGTCAGGGACGTTGCGGTCACCCTGCAGCGCCAGGAAATGGTCCGCCGTATCTCCGAGGAAATCGCCCAGTACGTGCTGGAACTCGGTGAAGACGGCCGCCTGCTCTCCCTCCAGGTGGAAGAACTCACCGTAGGCCGCGGCCCGGGGAGCGAAGTCATCATCCGCGACTACTCCGATCCCGACGCCACCCCTGAGCAGATCGAGGAAGCCGTCCAGGCTCTCCTCAACCTTGGCCCCACAGAATTGATCGACCTCAGCCGCATTGCCCACATCATTGGCTTCGCCGGCGGAGTAGAGCAGCTGGACGCCGTGGTTCAGCCGCGCGGGTACCGTCTCCTGTCCGGCCTCAAGTCCGTTCCCAAGGCAGTGGCCGACCGTTTGGTGGACTACTTCGGCGGACTCCAGAACCTCATGGCTGCCACTATTGACGACCTCATGACCGTGGACGGAATCGGCGATCAGCGAGCCCGCACAGTCCGCGAAGGATTGAGCCGCATGGCCGAAGCGAGCCTGCTGGACCGTTTCCTCTAAAGGCGACTGACGCCGTCGGGCCCTATTTTCGGACGAAAACTAATTCAGCTGGAACGCGACCTTGGGGCTTGCCTTGTTCCCCAGGCGGGCTTCGAACGTGTAGTAGGCGCCGCCCGCGCCCGGCGTGGCCGCGATGCTGGCACAGCCTTCCAGCGTCCGGTTGCGCTGCCACGGGAAGTTCGCCGTCTCGCTCTTGCCGGGCTGGATGGTCTTGATGAGATCCTCGCCGCCCGTCTGACAGTCCTTGGAGGAGAAGATCCGGTCCGAGCCGCTCATCAGCAGGTACTCCATTTGGGAGGTGCCCACGTTGACCTCACACGGGGCCGTGCCGCCATTGGTGATGGTCATGGTCAGCAGCGGCTTTTCCTCCGGACCGTAAGCGGGCTTATCGGTCTTGGCGGCCACAGTCATCAAGTTCAAGTCGCACACGGGTGTGGGCGACGGCGATGCCGCCGCTGTGCCCGTCGGTGTACTTCCCGGCGTCGGCGCCGTTGATGCCTGGGACGTGCTGACGGCCTGCGGCTCCGGATTTCCGGAGAGCGCGCCGGTGAGGGCCACGACGCCGCCGATCACCACTACGATAACCAGCAGCAGGGCGCCGAAAAACACTTGCCGACGGCGCCGGTACACGGCGGGGCTCGGCCGTCGCTTTGCGCTGGGGGAAGCGCCCTTCGCCGCCGCTGATGTGCGCGCGGTCGGCGTCTGCTTACCCTTGTTGGCCATGGTTCTAGGCTAGGCTCGCAGCCGCATGGGGACCTAACCTCCACGCCGAAAGAGCCTCATGCCGGCCTGTGTGACGTCGGCCATGGGCTCTCCCGGACGGCCATACCTCCGGATTCCACTACAGTGGATGGCAGCATGACACTTCCCGATTCAGGCCAGCTGGCAGGCCTCCACCAAGCCCTTGACCAGTGGTTCGCTGAGACGGCCCGCGACCTCCCATGGCGCGAGCCGGATTGCAGCGCGTGGGGCATTCTGGTTAGCGAAGTGATGCTTCAGCAAACACCCGTTGTCCGCGTGCTGCCGGTCTGGCTCGACTGGATGGAACGCTGGCCCACACCCGCCCACCTTGCCGACGAACCGTCGGGCGCAGCCGTCCGCCATTGGGGGCGGCTCGGTTATCCACGCCGGGCTCTGCGGCTGCACGCGGCCGCCGCCGCAATCCGTGATCAGCACGGCGGCAAGGTTCCTGACACTTTTGACGAGCTCCTGGACTTGCCGGGTGTCGGCAACTACACGGCGGCCGCCGTCGCGGCTTTTGCGTTCGGCCGGTGCGAAACAGTGGTGGACACCAACATCCGGCGCGTCCACGCGCGGCTCATCTCCGGCAGCGCGCTCCCGGCGCCGGCCTTGACCGCCGCGGAGATGCGGCTGGCCGAGGCCCTCATGCCCGAGGACCAGGAGTTGTCCGTGCGCTGGAACGCTTCGGTCATGGAACTCGGTGCCATGGTGTGCACCGCCCGCAGTCCCAAATGCGGTGAATGCCCGGTCCGTTTCAGTTGCGCCTGGCTCGCCGCCGGTGAGCCGCCGCCGTCGTACACCCCCAAGGGGCAGTCCTGGCACGGCACGGACCGCCAGGTGCGCGGTGCCGTGATGGCCGTCCTCCGCGAGGCGGCCACCCCGGTGCCCCGCGAAATGTTCCAGCAAGCACCGGCGGATCTCGGGTTCGCGCCGTCCGGTGTCGGAATCCCGCTCGCCGCACTGCACCGGCTGAACTCCGCGCCCGAACAACTCGAGCGCGCCCTTGAGGGCCTGTTATTGGACGGTCTGGCTGAAATGCACGACGGCGGTTTGCGGCTTCCGGCGTAGCTTTGGCCGGGTGCGGTATCGGTTGGGCAACAGGCTTCCAGGATCCATAACAATGCAGGCGCCTTTTGCGCTGCTGCGGCGGCATTCCCGCGACACCCACTGAGTGCAGTCCTACCCTGAAGCATGGGCAGAATTGGATTGGCGTTGACCCTTGCCGGGACCGCAGCATTGCTTCCCGGTTGCTTGGCCGAACCGGTGGGCTGCCCGGCGATCGGACACGTGGCCGGCGTATCCCTGACCGTGGCGGCGGACTATGCCCCGGACGTCGCTTCGCTTCGATTGAAGGCATGCCAGGATGGCATCTGCACTGAAAAGGAACTGATGCTGAACCCCGGGGCCACCTCCGTAGATCAAGGCTGCACCCCGGATGGCGTGTGCTCCGCGACATCCTCGCCTGACGGGACGCTTCAGGCGTTCATAGAGCTCCCAGCGCTGTCCGAAAGTCCTCTTGAGGCAACCGTGACTGGCTCTTCCCCGGCAGGTGTCGCGTTGCCGACGCGTACCCTAACCTTCGCTCCCCGAGGTGAGTACCCTTACGGTGAACAGTGTGGGCGGGTGATTTCTGCTGGCCTGACGCTGGACGGAGCAGGTTTGCGGCAGCGGTAGTGCTGGCTATGCACCTGCGTCGATGATGAGCCTCGAACCGCCGGAGTCGTCTTCGTCCTTACCGCAACGTGTGCAGCGCCTGTAGCTGCCACGTGAACCGGCTCCTAGTCACCATGAGCGAGCCGGGATCGGGCGAAGACTAGCCCGGTGGTCCCCCAACAGCCTTCCGGTAACCACTTGGCGTGAACCCCAGGTACTTACGGAAGTCGTTCGTTAGGTGCGCATGATCTGCGTAGCCAAGTTCGACGGCGATCGCCGCAAGGTCCGCTGTTGGGTTGGACCGGGCACGCTCTGCGGCATCCTGCAATCTGCGGCGCCGTATGAGGGCGGAAGGGCTCAACCCGACGTACTTTGCAGCGATTCTTTGCAGGGTTCTGGGTGATACGGCAAGACGGGACGCCACATCCTCAATCAAGAACACATCGGGCTCGGATGCGATCACATCCATCATCCGGTTCGCGAGCAGGGCTTCTTCGTCAGCAACGCACTCCCGCGAAACCAGCCACGCAACAAAGGCTTCCACTGCCCGCTCTCGGCGAGCGCCGCCGTCGTGCGTGTTGCCACCTGAAGTGGCCGTCATGGCTGCCGACACTGCCTTCTGAAGGTGGGCGAAGTCCAGCACCACTTCCTGATCGCGGAGAGCGGCGGGGTTGTCGGTGAAAAGCGGCACTGCTGCGGGCCGGAGTAGTGCGCCCACGGCCCAGCCCTGGCCTGTCAGGTCGCGGTAGGCGGCGCGGGTGGTTGGCCCGGAGAACTCCACCGCATCGCCTTGCACCACCAGGTTGGATGTGGGGTAGGCGATCACATGTTGCCGTGATGACCGGCCGGGTTCGATGTCCCACTCCGGAATCCAGAACCACTGCACCAAATGGGACACAGAAGCCGGAGCCGGGATGCGATGGAAGGTGGGCAGTCGCGCCGGATACAGGATGCCCTTGAACGAACCTTCCATTGGAGCCTCTCCCCTGAGGATCAAAGCTGTCGCAAATCTCCAAGCGCAACAGGGCAAGGTGCCCGTAGCGTCATAACCATGACAGATACTACAAGCACAGAGTCCATCACAGCAGCCCACGGCGAGCACACCACACATGGCATCCCGAACGGCCTGACAAGCCTGACGCCGTTCCTCGCGGTGCCCAACGCCAAGGAAGCCATTGCGTTCTACCGTGATGTGTTCGGCGCCCGGGTTGTGGGCGAGACCGAGATGGGAGGGGTGGTTGTCCACGCCGAACTCGACTTCGGCAACGGCCACCTTCAACTCGGCGAGCCCAACCCGGAATACCATCTGGTGCCGGCGCCAAGCGGCGAGGACGATTGCTACTCCCTCGGCCTGTATTGCCAGGACGCGGACGGACTGGTCAAGAAGGCCGAACATGCTGGGGCAACCATCCGCGAGCCGCTGTCCACGTTCGTCTCAGGTGACCGTTACGCGAGCATTCGCGATCCGTTCGGCGTGCGCTGGTCCATCATGACGCGGGTTGAGGACATCTCCGAGGAAGAGAGCAACCGCCGCGTTGATGAGTGGGCCGCCCAGCAGGGCTGAACCTTGGAGGCCCGGCTTTCGTGAATGCCTTATGTGAGGCAGAGGCAGAAAGGGTGCCCGGCCGGATCAAGGAGTACCCTGAACGTTTCGCCTGGCTGGTGGTCGGATTTGCTGGCGCCTAGGGAAAGGGCAACTTCCTCGCCCTTGTCCAAGTCCTCCACGATCATGTCCAGGTGCATTTGCTGCGGGATGGTCTGGCCGGGCCATTTGGGCGCCTGGTACACCTCCACTTGTTGGAAGGAGATGCAGTTGCTGCCATCGCTGGGTCGGATATCAAACCAGTCACCTTTGTCCTCCACTTCCCAGCCGAAGAGCTCGCCATAAAAGGCGGCCAAGGCGCCGGCATCAGGACAATCGATAACCACACTCGGGTATTTAGCTATAGCCATGTGTTAAACCTCGTCAGCAGTTTTCTTCATGCGGGCAATGGCGCTCTTGGTGCCGCGCTGGGTGAGAACGTGAACTATTGCGCCCACGCCTGCGGAAACAACGGCGAACACAAGCACGCCCGGTAGTGAATCGTTGAGGTCCGTGCTGTCTTTGGGGGCAGGTTTGCCGGTCTTCTTCTCCCAGAGGCCTTCGAGCGTTTTGTTTGCGAGCGTGCCAGCTCCAAGGCCAATTGCCAGACCAAACACTTTTACCAGTATGTTCACCAAGATCCTCCATAAGATAGGGCGCCGCCAAGCGACGTCTCACACAACAACCGCCTCAGAAACAAGGCAGGGCCGCTGCAATTGCAGCGGCCCTGCCTGGATTCTTAATCCTTCTTGAAGGCATCTTTCAGCTTCTCGCCGGCACCTTTGAGGTCGGCTTTCGTCTGGTCGCCCTTGCCTTCGGCTTCCAGACGCTCGTTGTCCGTCAGCTTTCCGGCAGCTTCCTTAGCCTTGCCGCCCAGCTTCTCGCCAGCGTTCTCCATCTTGTCGTCAGCACCCATGTTTCGTACCTCTTCCTTGTAGTGAACCTGTACCTCTACAACATCACTAATCAGTGTACTTAGCAATATTTCGGAGAAAATTGTCAGAACCTAGAGTTCTCCAAACCCTTCCTCCACAAGCCGCCCCACGTACTCCACGGCCTTCGAGGCGTCCTTGCCGCTCGCTTCAACGCGCAGGGTGGAACCCTTGCCGGCGGCCAGTGCCATGAGCGCCATGATGGACATGCCATCAACGCCGTTGACCGTCACCTCCACATCCAGCCCGGACAGCCCGCCGGCGATTTTGGCCGCCGGCCTGGCGTGCATTCCCAAGGGGTTGATGAGCTCGAATTCACCGCTTGCATCCGGCTCATGCTTGACATCAGGGGCCTCCGGGCCCGCATCACCTGCGGGCGTGTTGCCGAACGCCACAGCTTCGGCTGCTTTGCGGACATCCTCGACGCCGGCACCTCCCTGAGCGGCGACGGCCGCAGCAACGAGCCCCTCAACCAGCGGCGCATCGGCGATGAGGACGGCTTCGGGATCGCTGGCGAACTCCACCGCCGACTCGGCTGTCATCACAGCAGAACCAAGATCGGTCAGCACCACCACGCCGTCGCCCCCGGAATCAACCAGGGACTGCTCGACGGCGGCCAGCACCTTCTCCAGGCTGGTTCCGATTCGATCGTCGTCAGTTCCCCCGGCGGCGGCGAGTTCGACGTCGGGTGCCATCTGCGCGGCGAGTTCCACCGCCCCCTCAGCAATCTTGCTGCTGTGCGACACCACCACAATCCCCACGGTCATACGGCGTCGGTTCCTGTATCGCCAGTCGAACCGGCGGCAGCTGCTGCGGCCGCGCGGAGGAGCAGCGCGGTGGAAGCGGCGCCGGGGTCGCGATGGCCTGCACTGCGCTCCCCCAGGTAGCTTGCCCGCCCCTTGCGTGCCACCAAAGGATCGGTGGCCACGGCCCCGGCTTCGGCAGCGTCCGCAGCCGCTTCCAGAACCGCCAGCACGTCTGCACCGCTCGCGGCCGCCTTTTGGGCAGCTTCAACCGCCGGTGTCCAGGCGTCGATCATTGTCTTGTCGCCGAGCTCGGCTTTGCCCCGGGCCACCACGCCATCACGGGCGGCCACGAGGGCAGCGGCTAACGCCTCCGCTTCAATGTCGTTCGCGTCCCCCACGGAGGTTGCTGCCCGCAGATACGCCGTGCCGTAAAGCGGTCCGGCAGCTCCGCCCACCTTGGACATGAGCGCCATCGCTGCAGCCTTCAACGCCGCTCCAGGAGTATCGGGCGGGGTCTCGTCGAGCTTCTGCAGCACAGCTTGGAATCCCCGGTCCATGTTCTCGCCGTGGTCCGAGTCGCCGATCGCCCGGTCCAGCTCAATGAGCTCAACCCGATGTTCGTCCATGGCTTTAGCGGAGAGTTTCAACCATTCCAGCGCCCACTGAACGTCCAACCCCATGCTCACGCTCCCCACCGCAAGGCTGCAGTGTGGACAGGGGCGTCCCAGAGCCTGGTCAGCTCGTCATCGAGGCGCAGCACGGACACTGAGCACCCTTGCATCTCCAGGGAGGTCACGTAGTTCCCCACCAGCGAGCGCTCCACGGTGGCGCCGCGCTCGGCCAGAACTTGGGCAGCGCGTCGGTACACGATGTACAACTCGCTCTGCGGGGTGCCGCCCATACCATTGACGAAGAGCAGTACCTTCTCGCCTGACGCGAGGGCCAGGTCCTCCAGCACAGGCTCCAGGAGGCGGTCCGTGATGGCGTCAGCACTTTCCATCGCAATCTTGTGCCGTCCAGGTTCGCCATGAATGCCGATGCCGATCTCAATCTCATTCTCCGCGAGTTCAAAACTCGGCGTACCAGCGTGCGGAACCGTGCAGCCGGACAGGGCAACACCCATGGTCCGCACATTGGCCACTACGCGCTCAGCGATGGCGGTGACAGCGTCAAGGTCGTCGCCTCGCTGGGCGGATGCACCGGCGATCTTCTCCACCAGGACCGTTCCACCAACCCCGCGCCTGCCAGCCGTGTACAGCGAGTCTTCCACCGCGACGTCGTCGTTGACCAACACTGAACGAACGCGCACGCCTTCAGCCTGCGCCATTTCGGCGGCCGTTTCGAAATTCAGGACATCGCCGGTGTAGTTCTTCACAATATGGACGACGCCGGCGCCTGAGTCCACGGCGACGGTTGCCGGGATGATTTGGTCCGGTGTGGGCGAGGTGAAAACTGCGCCGGGGACCGCGGCGTCCAACATGCCGAGGCCTACGAAGCCCGCGTGCAGGGGCTCGTGACCACTGCCGCCACCGGAGACCAGGGCTACTTTGCCCGCTACGGGAGCGCCTTTCCGGACGACGTATTTGGGGTCGGGATGGACGTCCACGATGTCGGCATGGGCCATGCCGAAACCTTCAACGGACTCGTCCACCACGGCGCGTGGATCATTAATGAGCTTTTTCATGTGATGCTCCTGGGCGTGCTGTGGCTGGTGCTCTGACCCTACTACCGGGGGCTGTTGGCACGGTAGGCCTGAAGCGCCGGTTGTGCATAAATAGCGCTAGGATCACCCTCTTTATGACCGGAAGGGACAGCCCCCAATGACTGTCCCTTCCGGTGATGCTGCTTTTCGGTCCGCTAATCCTCGGCCGCTTGGGTTGTCACCGCCTCGGGTTTACTTCCGGCCTGATACTCGGGCCAGAAGGCAGAGTACAGATCAGGGTTCGAGTGGCCCGCGTCCTGCCAAGAGGTTTCGTGGGGCCATGATCCGTAAGGCATATCGATCTGGAATGCGGAGAAATCGGGGAACGTGACCCTGGGGTCCATTGTTCGCATCCCCCTTAGCTATTCAGGACGGCGTCGCCGCCGGTAGAGACAACGTCCTGCAGCAGCACCGTCTGATCGATGACCGGAAGCCCTACAACGTGACCGAAGCTAAACATATTCTTCGGATCCAGCTCCGCTTTCGCCTTCCTGAGCCGTTCGCGTGCACCGGGCAGCCACGGCCTTTCCCTGTCCTCAGCATCCACAAAGTGGCCGTGCAGATTCACGAACGTCCCCGCATTGGCAGCCGGACGAAGGTCTTCATGAACCGAGCTAAAGACTGTTGGCAGGATGTCCAGGACCGGCGGGACAGCAATGGCTCCCATAAAGAAGCTGAACGCTGCGTCACGGCCACCCACAATGTCTTCTCCGTCCGCACTCTTTGCCAGGGCGCCGCCCAGAAGCCGCAGTTCCGCCAACAACACGGGACTGTCCACCCCGGGACCAAAGTGCCGCAACAGGGCATCTTCGGTTTGTTCGTCCAGGCGATCCAACAGGAAACCATGCTCCCGCACAGGCACCGGCTGGTCCGGGTCCTGGTGAATGGTGTCGAATTGGGTGGGGCTCAAAGGCCCGGTGGCGTCCATCATAAAGGGTGCGCAAGTGCGCATTGGCTCCAGGACTTCCGAGGCGGTTGCCGGATCACCTTGATAGGCGTAGCGGAGATGGATGACGAACTTTCCACGCAGTGGCTCCGGAATCATTTCCATCTCCGGGAGGCGCAGGAACGCCATGGACGCTGATGCCTCCACCGGCAGCGAAGGCACCCACTCCCGGAATGCCCGCAGGACCTCAGGCGCATGTCCGCCGTCGAAGTACAACCCGCCGGCGTAAAGATCGTCCGCCGGGAAGAGATGGAATTCCATGGCCGTGACGATGCCAAGGTTTCCTTTGCCGCCACGGAGGAGGTAGAACAACTCCGGGTTCTCGTCTTTGGTCACCCGGCGCTGCGTGCCGTCGGCGGTGACGAGTTCAAAGGCAATGACGTGATCTGAGGCGAAACCATATTTGCGGCCCAGGATGGGCAGGCCGCCGCCCAGGGTGTAGCCCACCACCCCAACGTCGGTAGTGGAACCGCAGAGGCCCATCAAACCGAAGGTCGCGGCAAGATCCACCACGGCCTTCCAACGGACGCCCGCACCAACGCGGGCAGTTTTCTCGATGGGGTCAATGCTCAGCTCCAGCATCCGGCGGGTGCTGATGAGCAGGCCGCCCTCAATGGCATTGGTGGCGCCGTGACCGGTGGACTGGACGGAGACGGGCATACCGCGCTCAGCCGCCCAGCGAACAGCCGCGGAAACGTCCTCAGCATCGAGGGCGCCGAAGGCAAGATCAGGTTGGTGCTGTGTAGAGAGGTTGAAAGCCGCTACTTCGGGAGCGAACCCCGGATCGGCAGGCGTGAACACGGGGCCGTGCACGCTGAGTTGGAGTTCTGAAACATCTGAAAAGGACGCGTGGGACTGCATGATCTTCTCTCAATTGACCGATGTGGTGGAAGCTTCCCCAGCAAGCCACCATCAGTTTATCCATCAAGTGGATATAAGAGAAGGGAAAATAAATCACGCATAATCGGGCAGGCCTGAGCCACTTGGCCTTGGTGGCGGAAATTAAACCGCAAGAGTGCTGCGGCGGGTGTTAGAGCTGCTTGATCATGCGCGTGTTGCCCAGGGTGTTGGGCTTTACGCGGGCAAGGTCAAGGAACTCGGCAACGCCTTCGTCATGCGAGCGCAGCAGCTCCGAGTACACCTGCGGATCAACCACGGACTGGTCAGCCATGACTTCGAATCCGTGACGCTTGAAGAAGTCCACCTCGAACGTCAGGCAGAACACGCGGCTCACGCCCAGGGCTCGCGCCTCTTCCAGAAGGTTCTCCACAAGGACGTGACCCACTCCGCGCCCGCGCCAGGAGTCGGCTGCGGCAAGGGTGCGGATTTCCGCCAAGTCTTCCCACATGACGTGCAGGGCCCCGCAGCCGATCACTTCGCCATCGTCGGATTCAGCAATCCGAAATTCCTGGAGGCTCTCGTAGTACGCCACAGTCTCCTTGGCCATGAGGATCCGCTCCTCGGCCAAGGGGGCCACAAGCCTCTTGATCGCCGCCACGTCGCTGGTGCGGGCAGGGCGGAGGCTGAAGGTCGAATTCACTCCCCCATCCTAACGAGGCAAACAGGTCCCGGCCGCGCACACAGCACCACATGGTTCGCGAACGGATGATCCGGAGTCCGGTCGTCGGACAGGACGCCAGGGAGGAACTAGTCTCAAGTGGTGCCACCCAACTGGAAAGGTATTGAGATGAAGAAGGCCGTTCTCACTCTGGAGGGCACCCTCAGCGATGTTGTCGCCGTCTCGGAAGCGGCAGCGAAGGCCATTGCCGTAAATGACAGGGTTCGGCAGCGGCTGTACCGCGAGTTGCATAGGCTGCACGAGCGTCGTGGTGCATTAGCAAAAGCCCCCGACATTACGAGGGGACGAAAGCGAATCCTGTGGCAGGCATTGTGGGGCTTCCTCCTCAACGCCGGCTTGTCGGCCGCACTGACAGCAGCCGTGATGTTCGGTCCTTCAGATCGCAAGAGCACCTATATCACCGCGGAGCAGGCAGCTTCGGTAGCCTCCCCTGCCGCGGTGATCGGAATCGTGCTCCTGGCAGTTGCACTCTTCCTCCCGGTGCCCGCAAGGCCGGCAGCACGATACGGAACCGTGTGCACACTGATTGTGGGACTTTTCGTCGTCGGCCTCGTGACCTTCAGGGCTGCCACGGGCGTCGCCGATGATCGAGGATTTGATACCGGGCAGGTCGCACCGTGGCTCATCAAGATGACGCTGACACTTGCACTCCTGGCCCTCCTCGCTTGGCGCCTGAACCGCAAACGATTGCTGGAACTCCAGCGGGACCTCAGTCCCGCAGCTCGCAAAGAGGCTATGCGAAACTTACGGTCGGCGGCTGAACACCTTGCGGCAACGTCGGTTGAACATTGGGACCGAGGAGCCAGCGGCTCGGTATCAGCGGCATGGAAGGCACAACTGAAGCAGCTGGAGCAACAAGGGACACCCTCGCATGTCATCGCTCAGGCACAAGCGATCGGGCCGATCGCATGGCTTGCCCGGTTTGTCTACGGCGGCGATTTCAACGGGGACCTGCGCAGAATCCTGTCCCGATAACACCAAGACAAACGGTAGCGGCGGCCAATGAGGGTTCCCGCGTCACCGGATCTACACTCCCAGCTCCTCCGGCAAAGGAACGTCCTCGCCCAGCACCTGCTTGGCCAGGAAGCTCTCAACCACTCCGTACCAAACCTTCGCGTGCTGAGGCTGCAGGATCCAGTGGTTCTCGTCGGGGAAGTACAGGAAGCGGTGCGGGCTTTGGCCGTTCTCATCGGCCGGCAGCTGGGATGAGGACAGTAGCTCGTACCAGAGGCGGAGGCCTTCGCCGATGGGAACTCGATAATCCTTGTCACCGTGGATGACCAGCATGGGAGTTTTGATATTGCCCACGTTCCGGTGCGGCGAGTTTTCCATCGCCATTTCCACGGTCATTTCCTTGAGCCAGTACTGGGCGGCGTCGGTGGTGGGGCCGAATTGGTCCAGTGCCCACAGGCTGGCGTGGGTGACGATTGCCTTGAAGCGGTCGGTTTGCCCGGCAACCCAGTTGGCCATGTAGCCGCCGAAGGACCCGCCCATTGCTGCTGTCCGCGATTCGTCAACGTCCGGCCGGGCAGCCACGGCGTCCGTAATGGCCATGAGGTCCGTGAAGGGCTTCTTTCCCCATTCGCCCCACCCGCGCTGGATGAACTCCTGGCCGTAGCCGGTGGACAGGGCGGGGTCGGGAAGGAGGACGGCATAGCCCTTGGCTACAAGCAGCCACGGGTTCCAGCGCCACGTCCAGGCATTCCACGAACCCAATGGCCCGCCGTGGATCCACAGCAGGAGCGGTGCCGGGTTGTCCCTGGACGCGCCCTCAGGGACCGCCAGGTATGCAGGAATACGGGAGCCATCTTCGGCAGTCGTTTCCACACGTTCCAACTTGCCCTTGAAAACAGGCCGCTCCGCCGGCGCCTGCAACCGGACCACCTCACCGGTGGAGAGATTAATCCGTACAGCCTCGGCGGGGAACTCGTACGAGCTTCGGAGCGCATACGCCGTGGTTCCGTCCGGAGAAACCACGACGTCGGAATAGGCGGAGGCGTCTTCCGTCACCCGAGTGACTGCTCCATCCGCGACGCTGATCCGGAAAACCGGCGACGCGCCGTCGTCGTCCGCTGTTACCAGCACGGCGCTGCCGTCGGGGAGCCAGGCGACGGGGTTGGCCCAGCGGTCCCATTGGTGCGCGAGCGGCTCCAAGTCGGTGGTCTCGCCGCCGGCGACGTTGAGCATGTGGAGTTTCACTTGGGGAGCCTGCGCGGGTGTTGTGTCGCTCTCGCTCTGCACCACCAATGTCCGGTTGTCCGGGCTCACCGGACCGGGGAAGTAGCTCATTCCCGGGTGGTCCAGCAGGACCTTGACGGTCCCGGTCGCGACGTCGACGGCGGCAAGCACCTCGCGGCTGTCAGCCTTCGCGAGCGCTTTGGTCATGCTGGTGTAGATGGTCTTGCCGTCCGGGCTCACCACTGTCTTGGCTTCGCGCAGCGATCCGCCGACGCCGGGTGTCAGGTTCCGGAGGCGCAGCGGCGTTGACGCATCCACGGTGGACGGCTTGCCGGGGGCTTCTTCTTCACCCTGCTCCACAGCGAAGATCCGCGGCTCGGCCGGACCGAGGTCGGCATCCCAGTAGCGGACCGGGTAGCCGCTGTGCAGAATGGCCGAGACCTTGTTGTCCTTGCGGGCTTTGCGTCGTTCCTCGTCGTTCTCCTCGTCCGCGGATCCAGCCAGGACCTCAGCGTTGACGAAGGTGGCATGGGCGTCCCGGGCGGCCATGACCGAGCCAATGCCACCCGAACGTGAGTGGACCACGCGGGCCTCTCCCCCGTCCGCGGGCAGCAGCCACAGTGCATTCACGGGGTCCGCGTCGGGGCTTTCCGGATCGGGACGGGCCGAGGTGAAGTACAGGTCGCCGTTGGCAGCGAAGACGGCACCGGATTCGCCTTTTGAGCTGCGGGTGATGCGGCGCGCGTGTTTCCGGCCGCTGGGGTCCAACTCCCAGAGCGCAGTGGCGAACTCGGTTCCTTTGCCGTTTAGCGTGGTCACGGTGGTGACCAGTCGCTTGCCGTCCGGACTGAGGGTGAGGCCACCGACCCGGGGGATGGCGAGGTAGTGGTCAATGTCGTGGAACGGGGTTTCGGGCTGCTCGGCCCGTGTATGAGTGTCAGCAGAGTCCATGGTCCGATTCAACACGGATTGTGCACCAGATCACAGAGTGGTTCACTCACAGTGAAACAGTACTTTCACATATTCACCCAACTGAGTCGCAGCAGAGCGCGTTTTGAACGCTCAAAACGCGCTCTGCTGCTACTTACTTGGGAGGTCTTCCAGGGCTTCGAGCACAGGCGCGGTTCCGTCCTCCGCTGCGATGGCCGCCGCCACTTCCGCGGCGCGGTGCGCGTACGACGGCATGCTGACGGCTTGAGTGATCGCGTCACCAAGGCGCTCCGGAGTCAGCTTCTTATAGGGCATCGGCTGGGGACCCGCTCCGAGTGATGCAATGCGGGCCGCCCACAGCGGCTGGTCCGTGTAGACCGGGACGCCAATGGCAGGCACTCCCGCGCGAAAGCCGGCCGCCGTGGTTCCCGCCCCGGCGTGATGTACCACTGCCGCCATCTGCGGGAACAGCCACTCATGCGGAACGCCCCCAATGCCAATCGCATCGTCACCCAGGGCTCCGTCCGCTCCCTGTACAACAGCCCGCACTCCGGCACGGCGGGTTGCCTCGAGGATGAAAGTGGGGTCGATGTGGGCACTACTTCCAAAACCAACAAAAACGGGCGGTGGTCCGTCGGCAAGGAAGGCCACCAGGTCCGTCGGAGGCTGCCAATCCGCTCTCACGGCCGGCCACCAATATCCCGCCATCACCAGGCCCGCGTGCCAATCTGCAGGCCTCGGCAGCACTGAGGGACTGATGCCGTGAAGAATAGTGGCGTGCGCTTTACGACGACGGCGCTCACCGGCTGCGCGGCTCTGCCGGCCCAGTCCGAGCTCCTTGCGAAGGCGCGCACTGGGGCGATCGTAGGGAGCCGGGCCCGCAGCTGCGCGCTCACCAATAATCTTGTTTCCCCAAGCGCCAAGGCTTCGGGCAGAATTCATGAGCACCGGCGGGTATGCTGCACTGGGCTCCGTGGGCTGCAAATGTGCTCCTATAGCCGGAATGCCCATGGCTTCGGCGATGTCGTACGCATAGGGCGCCACTGAATTAGCCAGGATCACGTCGGCGCCGGCCTCAGCCGCAGCCAAGGTACCGGTGGCGGCGTCGTCCATATATTCAGCGAGCTTCCCCCAGAAGGTGAGCACACTTCCGAATGACGCGTTGGCGCCGGGCGCTGGTTGCCTGATCAGTGCCTCAAGATCTCCGGGGAGCGGCCTGAACTCGCAACCCGACTCAACCACCAGAGGCGCATAGGCAGGGTTGGCCGCGACGGCAACCTCGTAACCCAGCCCCTGCAAGCGGCCCCCTAGCCCGGCAATAGGTGCAACATCGCCCCGCGTACCTGGACTGACCATGAGTACCCGCAAGTTGTCCCCGCTTTCCTTCTTCGGAGTTTTTGTACAGATAACGCCCTTATGGAGCCACCTTATGGGCATTATCTGTACAAAAACTCGGCACGCGCCAACGCAAAAGCCCCGCCCGCTCTTTGTTGGAGCGGGCGGGGCTTAGTGCTGGTGCGCTTTGTGCTGTAGAGACTACGCGGTCGGAGCGATCTCCGGGATTCGCGGCTTGGCGTTGCCTTCGAATGTGAACTTGGCGTCGTCACCTTCGCCGTCAACGTCCACCACAACAATGTCGCCGGAGTGGAGTTCGCCGAACAGGATCTTCTCGGACAGCTGGTCCTCGATCTCGCGCTGGATGGTCCGGCGCAGAGGCCGGGCGCCCATGGCGGGATCGTAACCACGCGTGGCCAGCAGAACCTTGGCGGCGGGCGTGAGCTCGATGCCCATGTCCTTGTCCTTGAGGCGACGCTCCAAGCGGGTCACGAACAGGTCCACGATCTCGATGATCTCGTCCTGCGTCAGCTGCGGGAACACCACGACGTCGTCAACACGGTTGAGGAACTCGGGGCGGAAGTGCTGCTTGAGCTCCTCCGTCACGCGGGCCCGCATCCGGTTGTAGCCGGTCTGGGTGTCCGTACCGGACTGGAAACCAGTGGCCACGCTCTTGGAGATATCGCGGGTACCAAGGTTGGTGGTCATGATGATCACCGTGTTCTTGAAGTCCACCACGCGGCCCTGGGAGTCGGTCAGTCGGCCGTCTTCCAGAATCTGCAAGAGAGAGTTGAAGAGGTCCGCGTGGGCCTTTTCCACTTCGTCGAACAGGACCACGGAGAACGGACGCCGGCGGACCTTCTCGGTCAGCTGGCCGCCTTCTTCGTAGCCGACATAGCCCGGAGGTGCACCGAAGAGACGCGAAACCGTGTGCTTCTCGGAGTACTCGGACATGTCCAGCGTGATGAGGGCGTCCTCTTCACCGAACAGGAACTCGGCAAGTGCCTTGGCAAGTTCGGTCTTGCCGACGCCGGTGGGCCCGGCGAAGATGAACGAGCCGCCAGGACGCTTGGGGTCCTTCAGGCCTGCACGGGTGCGGCGGATGGCCTGGGACAGAGCCTTGATGGCCTCGTCCTGGCCCACAACGCGCTTGTGCAGTTCGTCTTCCATCTTGAGCAGGCGCGAGGACTCTTCCTCGGTGAGCTTGAAGACCGGAATGCCCGTGGAGTTCGCAAGAACTTCCGCGATCAGATCCTCGTCAACCTCGGAGATGTCGTCCATGCCGCCGGACTTCCACGTGCGTTCCTTCTCTGCGCGTTCGGCAATGAGCTTCTGCTCCTTGTCGCGCAGCGAGGCAGCACCCTCGAAGTCCTGGGCGTCGATTGCCGATTCCTTCTCCATCTTGACGTCAGCAATGCGCTCGTCCATGGCCTTGAGCTCCGGCGGAGCGGTCATGCGGCGGATGCGCAGGCGTGCGCCGGCTTCATCGATGAGGTCGATCGCCTTGTCCGGAAGGAAGCGGTCCGAGATGTAACGTTCGGCCAGCTGTGCCGCCGAGGCGAGGGCGCCGTCGGTGATCGTTACGCGGTGGTGTGCCTCGTAGCGGTCACGCAGGCCCTTGAGGATCTCGATCGCGTGCGCAACAGAGGGTTCCTTGACCTGGATGGGCTGGAAACGACGCTCAAGCGCAGCGTCCTTCTCAATGTGCTTGCGGTACTCGTCAAGGGTGGTGGCACCGATGGTCTGGAGTTCACCACGGGCAAGCATCGGCTTGAGGATGGATGCAGCATCGATGGCGCCCTCGGCAGCACCTGCACCAACGAGCGTGTGGATCTCGTCGATGAAGAGGATGATGTCGCCGCGGGTGCGGATTTCCTTGAGAACCTTCTTCAGGCGCTCTTCGAAGTCACCGCGGTAGCGGGAACCGGCAACCAGGGAACCGAGGTCAAGCGTGTACAGCTGCTTGTCCTTGATGGTCTCCGGGACATCGCCGCGGACGATCGCCTGGGCGAGGCCTTCGACGACGGCAGTCTTACCGACGCCGGGCTCACCGATCAGGACCGGGTTGTTCTTGGTACGGCGGGAGAGGACCTGCATGACGCGTTCCATCTCCTGCTCGCGGCCGATCACGGGATCGAGCTTGTTCTCGCGGGCAGCCTGGGTGAGGTTGCGTCCGAACTGGTCAAGCACCACCGAACCGGCAGGAGTACCTTCCGGCTGGCCCTGGCCCGAGCCGCTGCCAGCGGTCTCCTTGCCCTGGTAGCCGGAGAGCAACTGGATAACCTGCTGACGGACCCGGTTCAGGTCCGCCCCAAGCTTCACCAGCACCTGGGCGGCCACGCCTTCGCCTTCGCGAATGAGGCCGAGCAGGATGTGCTCAGTACCGATGTAGTTGTGGCCGAGCTGCAGTGCTTCGCGGAGGGAAAGCTCAAGCACCTTCTTGGCGCGCGGGGTGAAGGGGATGTGACCGGATGGGGCCTGCTGGCCCTGACCGATGATCTCCTGCACCTGCTCACGAACGCCATCGAGCGAAATGCTCAGGGACTCGAGCGCCTTGGCAGCAACGCCTTCACCCTCGTGGATCAGACCCAAGAGGATGTGCTCGGTACCGATGTAATTGTGGTTAAGCATCCGTGCCTCTTCTTGGGCAAGGACGACCACGCGACGGGCACGGTCCGTAAATCTCTCAAACATTTCGCCACACTCCTAGCTACGACGTACTTTGATGCTACGTGCCTGAGAAGCACTTTTGGGGCGTGTTCGCCACAGGGGAAACATGACGTGATTGCGGAATAAATCCGGCTCCAGCCCTTGACCTCGGCCAGCCGCCGGTGTCACCCTGTCGCCTTGCCGGGCATCACACAGTGGCGCCGGGCCGGAAGCATTTCCGGCCGCCCTTGGCCGCGAGTTAGTTGAAACCCCATTCATGCCGGTATTCGAACCTTGCTACTCCTGGGGATTCACAGGATATTCCAAGGCTTGGGAGGGACTCCCGCAAACTTCCGCCTTAAACGCCAATGCCCCGGCAAGAGACTGCCGGGGCATTGCAGCGGTTAATCAGGAATTGGCCTTTTGGTAGGCTTCCTGAATTTCAGCCTGAATACGACCGCGGCTGTTGACGGTGTAGCCGTTGTCACGGGCCCACTGGCGGATTTGCGCGGAATCCTGGTTACGTGCGGCTGTTGCACGGCCCCTGGTTGCGCGGCCGGAAGAAGTCTTCCTAGCCTTTGCGACGTAGGGCTCCAATGCCTTGCGCAGCGAGGCTGCGTTGGCAGTGGACAGGTCCATCTCGTAGCTCACGCCATCGAGGCCAAAACGGACAGTTTCGTCCGCGGCGCCTTCATCCAGGTCATCGACGAGGATGATTTTTACTTTCTGTGCCATGAGGTGCCTCTCATTTGGAGGGTTGGATATTCAGAAATTCCCCGGATTCCTTTGATGATTATCGTTCACGGCAAGCATGCACGTCAAAGCGTAATTGGATTCTCTTCAGTTAGCTGAACCCAATTGAGCTATTTAGCTGCCGGCCCCTCGGAGGCAGGTCCCGAGTTTTTCAAATTCGCTTCGGCCTGCGCCTTGGCTTCCGCCTGACGTTCTGATTTGTCCGCATTGAAGATCGACTTCATGGCAAACCAGAAGATCAATCCCACCACAATGGATGGCGCCAGGACTGCGATGTACTCCATAATCAGTGACCTTCAGGCTTCAACAACGGGAACAGGATGGTTTCGCGGATACCAGCACCGGTAAACAGCATCACCAAGCGGTCAATACCCAACCCGATGCCACCCATGGGTGGTGCACCGTATTCAAGGGCCCTCAGGAAGTCCTCGTCCAGCTGCATGGCTTCCTCGTCGCCTGCAGCGGAGCGACGGGACTGCTCTGTGAGGCGCTCACGCTGGATCACGGGATCAATGAGCTCAGAGAACGCCGTTCCCCGCTCCATGCCGCCAATAATCAGGTCCCAGGCCTCAATGAGCCGGCCGTCTTCACGGTGCGGGCGAGCCAGCGGCTGGGCCGACGGCGGGTAGTCGTAAACAAATGTGGGGTTCAGCAGGGTTGGTTCCACGATCTCGCCGAACAGTTCCACAACGATCTTCTCGGCGTCCCATTTGGGGTCCACCTTGACCTCGTGCTTGGCAGCAATTGCCAGCAGTTCATCCACCGTGGTGTCCGGAGTAATTTCAACCCCTACAGCTTCGGAAATACCCGGGTACACCGAAATCCACGCCCATTCGCCGTCGAGGTTAATTTCCCCGGCGTCCGTCTGGATGGTGCGCGTCCCCACGACGTCGGCCACGTTCAGGATGATTTCCTTCATGCGCTCGGCCATGACGAACTGGTCCGCCCACGCTTCGTAGCATTCGAGGGTAGTGAATTCGGGGCTGTGCGTGGAGTCCACGCCTTCGTTGCGGAAGACCCGGCCCATGTCATAGACGCGGTCAATGCCGCCAACAACAGCGCGCTTGAGGAAGAGCTCAGTGGCGATGCGCAAGGTCATCTTCTGGTCGAAAGCGTTCATGTGCGTCTCGAACGGACGTGCAGTAGCTCCGCCGTGGACCAGCTGCAGGATGGGAGTCTCCACCTCCACGTAACCGTGGCGGTCAAGGGTGTCGCGGACCGAGCGGGTGATGGCTGCACGCTTGTAGACCATTTCGCGGGCTTCGTCGCGGACCATGAGGTCAACGTAGCGCTGGCGAACACGGGTTTCCTCATTCAGTTCCGCGTGCAGGACCGGGAGCGGACGCAAGGCCTTGGATGCCATGGACCAGGAGTCGGCCATGACAGACAGCTCGCCGCGGCGGGAAGAGATGACCTCGCCCTTGATAAAGACGTGGTCTCCAAGGTCAACAAGGGCCTTCCAGTCAGCGAGCGCTTCCTCACCAACATTGGCCAGGCTCAGCATTGCCTGGAGGCGCACCCCCTTGCCGTCCACCCCGCCCTCCTGGAGCGTGGCGAAGCACAGCTTGCCGGTATTGCGGACGAAGACGACGCGGCCGGTGACGCCCACGGTGTCTCCCGTGGTTTCATCGGCTTCCAGGTGTGCGTACTTCTCGCGGATCTCGCTGAGGGAATGGGTCCGTTCTACACCCACCGGATAGGCCTCGGTGCCGCGCTCCATCAGCTTGGCGCGCTTCTCCATACGGATGCGCATTTGCTCGCTGGCATCGATGGGCTCTGCGGAGGTGTTCTGGGCGGGGGTGTTTGCGGAAGTCACAATCCTTAAGTTTACCGGTGATTACGGGCCTTTACTTCCGGGGGCCCAGATCGGGGAAACGCATAGACTCAGGCTGTGGAAACGTGGACGGTTGAAACGAACGACGGCGGCGGGCAGCTTGAGGTGCACACCTTTCGGCCTGCCGATTCTGCAGGTGCTTCCCTTCCGGGTTCGAAGGCACCTGCTGAACCAGCCGGCGTCGTACTTGTTCATGGCACCTTGGTGACCGACGCCCTGTACTGGCCGTTCGCGCGGACGCTGAGCGTCATGCTGGAACGTCCGGTGCACAGTTATAACCGGCGCGGAAGGGGACATTCCACACCGCAGCCGCCCGACTATTCTGTGGGCACTGAGATCGCGGACCTTCAAACCGTCATGGAACGCACCGGCTCCACGGATGTGGTGGCACACAGCTATGGCGGATTCGTAGCACTGCAGGCCGCGCGCCAAGCCAGAATCAACAAGCTGGTGACGTACGACGCCGCCGTGTCGCTCTCAGGCAACCTCAACAGCCGGTGGCGGCCCGAGCTCGAGGAAGCTGTAACCTCCGGCCAGCTGGATCACGCTTGGGCCCATCTGGTGCAAGGACTGGGAACGGCGGGGCCGATTTCCTATCTGCCCATGGGTGCGCTGCGTGCGCTCAGTGTCCTCTCCGCCCGGACCCGGCTGGGTTTGGAGATGCGCTCCCTCCTACCCACCGCCGTCACGGAAATGCGCGCGGTACTGGACGCAGACGCCCACCTTCACGATTTCATGCAGCTCTCCACCCCTACTCTCATGCTCAGCGGTGGGTGGAGTCCGTCGTATTTCGCAGAAACCGGCCGGATTCTGGCCGGTGCCGTGCCGGCAATCACTTTCGCGGTGGTGCCGCTTCAGTTCCATGAGGGTCCGCTCCGGCCCGGGAAACGGCTCGCGTCGCGGATCGCCCGGTTCCTGTCGGGTAGTCCCGGTAGTCCCGTGGAGGACGAAACCGACAGCGCCCCCTAGGATGTTCCGGTGAGGGAACGGGACATCAAAACGCACGACGGCGGCAATCTCGCCTTGTACAGCTACGGCACGGAAGACGCGCCCGGGGAGCGCCGCGTGGTGCTCATTGGAGGCGCATTCCTCACTGCCCTGATCTACCGTCCTTTTTCCATAGCCCTATCCAAGGGACTGGGCGAAGGCTGGGCCGTGGATGTGTACGATCGCCGCGGCCGGGGCCAGTCAACCGAGCAACCCCACAATTACTCCATGGCGACGGAAATCGCCGATGTCCGCACCATCATGGACGCCACGGGTGCCCGTAACATCATGGGCCATAGTTTGGGCGGCGCCGTGGCGCTCAACGCAGCCCAAGCCTTCGCAGGCACGCCCCACCAGCCGGACAAACTTGCCGTGTACGACGCCGCCGTAAACATTGACGGCAGCATGGATACCGGGTGGATCAAAGGGTTCGAGGACTCCGTCAATGCCGGTGACATCAACCAGGCCATGGCAAAGATGAAGCGGGGCATGGAGGCTGGTACAGCACTTGCCCGCGTACCGGAACCCATTCTGGTCGGGCTCATGGCCGTGGTGTCACGAACCAAAGTCAACAAGCTCTTCCGCGACTTGCTGCCCACTGGCGTGGGGGAACTCAAAGCAGCCTTCGATGAGTCCGACACTCCGCGGGATTTCTCCGTCCTTCCTCCCAGCACGCACTTCATGGTGGGTAAGAAGAGCCCGCAGTTCTACAAAGTGGCAGCCGCACGCCTGAACCGGGCCGTTCCAGGCAGCACCTTGGAAGTCTCGCCCAAAGGCTTTCACGGCTCTGTTCCGGCCGCGGTCAATGAATTGGTCTCCGACATCTCGGACTACTTCAAGGGTTGATCCGTTCCCTGGTTATACACATAAGGGGCGGCATGCTGCCTGCATTCAGGTCGCTCGGTTAGGCTCGAGTTATGACGCGCGACATCATCATGACCCACGACGGCGGACACCTCGAAGTACTCACCACCGGCGGTGAACTGGCAGCAGCAGGCTCCGGCGTCGTCGTCGTTCCTGCCTCAATGGTGACTGCCACTGACTACCAGCGTTTCGCTCAGAAACTCAGCGAGGCCCTTGGCCGCCCGGTCCACACGTTCAATCGCCGTGGGCGCGGGGATTCGTCCCCGCAGTCGGAGGACTACACGCTTGAAGCGGATATCCGGGACCTCCACGACGTCATGAAGCACACGTCCAGCACTGATGTGTTTGGTCACAGCTTCGGCGGCGCAGTGGCGCTGCACGCGGCCCGGACCCTTCCGGTGGAACGCCTGGCGGTGTACGACCCCGCCGTGTCCGTTAACCACAGTGTCAAAGCTGATTGGACACCGGATTATGAACGCGCGACGGCGGCCGGTGACTATGATCGCGCCCTCGCCATCCTCATCAAGGGAGTTGAGACCGGCGGCGCCTTCGCCCGCATGCCCCTGTCCATGCTGACCTTGGCAAACAAACTTGCCGCCGGAACTCCATTGGGCAAGCAGATGCGTGAGCTGATGACTTGCGGTGTCCGCGAGATCAAGGCGGTCATCGCTGCGGACATGCCGGCCGAGCCGTTCGTTGAACTGCCTTTGGAGACTTTGATTGTGGTGGGCGAAAAGAGCCCCGCATACTTCGGCGTTGCGTGCGGCCAGATCCATGACATCCTTTCCGGATCCAGCTACACCATCCTGCCCGGCTCGGGGCATGACGGGCCCATCAAGGCTCCGGAAAAGCTGATCTCGGAGTTGTCAGAGTTCTTCTCGGGCTAGGGACCTTCGCTGGCATTCGGGCGGGCTCTACGTCCTTGAACCATGGTTTGGCAGAAACTTGTCCCCCGCTTAGGCTGTTAATACTAAGTCCCCTTACCATTTAGGGGGCGTGCGTTGACCGGTTCAGATTCCCGGCAGCTGCATGACGTGTTCCAGACCTCGGCAACAGGAGGACCACCATGACTGATCAGTACACATTCCGAAACCCCGTCACGGCCTACGAAAAAATCTCGCCACCCAAACAGCACCAGCCCGAGCCCGGCCTCGATGCTGAACTGACGCCCAAAGCCGACCTGGGTGAAGAAAGCTACCGCGGAACGGGACGGCTGGAAGGCCGCAAGGCGATCGTCACCGGCGCGGACTCGGGAATTGGTGCCGCCACGGCCATCGCCTTTGCCCGGGAAGGGGCAGACGTCGTTCTTTCGTACCTGCCCGAAGAGGAAGAAGACGCAGCCCGAATTGCCGGCATCATCGAGGCCGCAGGCCGCAAGGCCGTGAAGGTGCCCGGAGACCTCAAAGACTCTGCCATGTGCCAGGAAGTGGTGGACACCGCTATTGCTGTCCTCGGCGGTGTGGACATCCTGGTCAACAACGCAGGCAAGCAAGTGGCGCAGGAAGATCTCACCGAGATCACCGACGAACAGTTCGACCACACGCAGAAGACCAACGTGTACGCCATGTTCTGGCTGACCAAGGCAGCGCTCCCCCACCTGCCTGCCGGATCCACCATCATCAACACCACATCCATCCAGGCCTACAACCCGTCACCAACACTGGTGGACTACGCCACCACCAAGGCGAGCATCAACAACTTCACCAAGGGACTCGCGCAGCAGCTGGCGCCCAAAGGCATCCGGGTCAATGCCGTAGCACCCGGCCCTATCTGGACCCCCCTACAGGTCAGCAGTGGTCAGCCGAAGGAAGAACTTCCGGAATTCGGGCAATCCACACCCCTGGGCCGCGCAGGCCAACCCGCCGAACTGGCTCCGGCCTACGTGTTCCTTGCCTCAGCGGAATCCAGCTACGTTGTCGGTGAAACGCTCAACGTCAACGGCGGCAGCCCCACGCCATAATTAGGGCCCGCTCACCTATTCGGCGTGCGGCTTCTTAGGGGGCGAGCTTGTTACCGCCTATTCAGGGCAGGCTCGCTCCCGGGGCGGGCTGCTCAGCCTTGTTGTGGGTGGGTTAAATGCGGGGAGCCCCGACCGTGTGGTCGGGGCTCCTCCGTGAATGGTTGTCCGGCGGTGTCCTACTCTCCCACACCCTCCCGGGTGCAGTACCATCGGCG
>Ga0247742_10000154_pt1 | contig 59042 bp, 60 predicted proteins | sample UWRJL208509C2_FD_180944 | JGI IMG/M metagenome (GOLD analysis project Ga0247742, IMG submission 180944) | Plant litter microbial communities from Arlington Agricultural Research Station in Wisconsin, United States - UWRJ-L208-509C-2 | ecosystem: Environmental > Terrestrial > Plant litter >...
CCAAGCCACCCCCCACAACCGCAGAAGGCAACCTGACTAACTTAGCACCCCACCAGGCCCAGTCAAAACCACAACATCCCGGGCGTTTCGCCAAGCGATGCAAAGTTCCTTAGGCCCACCGGAGTGGGTTTTCAATCCTATGCCCAAACCATCCACACCGTAAAGTGTGAGATTCGAGCCGGATCTGGTCCCTCTTGAGGCCGGCAAGCTTCGCGATTCTTTACCAGAACCGGGCTTGTTTCCGAACCTTTGGGGTGACAAGAAAGAACAATACGTGGCTCCCGGGGTGCGTGCAAATCACGCCCGCACGCCGGGCGTGTCGTCCGGGATGGCGGCATTACGGCTCGCCGTGACAGACCGTGTCAGCCGCAGTAGGTCGTCACCCAGGCAGGAAGAGTGCTGGCGGTCGCGACGGCGCGCAGCTCGCTGTAGTCGCGATCGTGGTCGACCACCCGCGAGGCGCGGATGCGCTCCGCTGCGCCATGGGCGGCCGTCAGCACGTTCTGGGCCTGCGCCTTCATCTGCTTCGGCGCCGCTGCCGCGACTGTGGTCCACCACGCCTCATAGTCGGAGACGGCGGTGACGTAGGCCGGGATGGTCGAGTCCACCGCGGGCCAGCCGAACGCGGCATCCGTCAGCACTCCCGGCTTCTGGGCGAGAATCGTGCACATCGCAGCGCTATTCGCGCGAAGCGCATCTTCGTGGGCCTGCCGCTGCAGGGCAATGCCGGCGACCACTCCCCCGGCCGCGCCGATGAGCGACAGGATCAGCGACACCACGACGGCCCCCTTCGCCATGCCGTTGACATAGCCTCGACGGCGAGAACTCAGGACGGCGGCGACGATCGCCGTGAGAAATCCCAGCGGCGCCACCAGTATGGCCAGAACGAGGGCGACGACGTCGAGGGCCGAGTGGGCACGCTGCGGCGGCGGCGCAATCAGACCGTGCAGGCCGAGCGGGGTCGGAATGGCGTCCGAGAACATCGGTGCGGACGGCGCATCTGATCGATCGCGCGCCGCGTCGCTCGGCTGCTCACGCGTTGTCGTCTGCTCCAGCGGTTCCATGTCCCCCCGTCCACGCCAGAGCGTAGCGAGGGAACGTCACCACCGTGTTTCGGCGACGAGCCCCACTTCGGGGGGTCTACTCGACGAAGATGCCCGCGAGTGTCTTCTTGCCGCGGCGCAAGACCACCATGCCGCCCGGCAGAGCGCGTCCCTCGATGGTCATCGCGACATCATCGACCTTGGCGTTGTTGAGGTACACGCCGCCCTGGGTCACCGCACGACGGGACTCGCCGATGCTCGATGTCAGCCCGGTGTCGACGAGGAGTTGCACGACCGGCGCGTCGCGCGCCGTCGTGGTGTGGGGAAGCTCCCGCAGCGCGGCCTCCAGGGTCGCGCCGTCGAGCAGAGCGAGGTCGCCCTGACCGAACAGCGCCTCGGCGGCGGCAATCGCGGCCGCGGTCGCCGCCTCACCGTGCACGAGCGTCGTCACCTCGAGGGCGAGCGCGCGCTGCGCCTCGCGGCGGAACGGTGCGGTCTGCACCGCATCGGCCAGCCGTTCGATCTGCGCGCGCTCGAGGAAGGTGAAGATCTTGAGCCGCTCGATCACGTCGGCATCGTCCGTGTTGAGCCAGAACTGGTAGAACGCGTACGGGCTCGTCAGTGCCGGGTCGAGCCAGACCGCGTTACCCTCGCTCTTGCCGAACTTCGTGCCATCGCTGTTGGTGATGAGCGGAGTGCCGATCGCGTGCGCGCTCGCCCCTTCGGCCTTGCGGATCAGGTCTGTGCCACTCGTGAGGTTGCCCCACTGGTCGCTTCCGCCGGTCTGCAGCACACAGTGCTCGGTGCGGTACAGCTCGAGGAAGTCCATTCCCTGCAGAATCTGGTAGCTGAACTCGGTGTAGCTGATGCCCGCGTCGCTGTTGAGACGCGCGCTGACGGCATCCTTCTTGAGCATCGTGCCGACCCGGAAGTACTTGCCGATGTCACGGAGGAAGTCGATCGCACTCATCGGTGCTGTCCAGTCGAGGTTGTTGACCAGGCGCGCGGCATTGTCGCCGTCGAAGCTGAGGAACTTCGCCACCTGCGCCTGCAGGTAGCCCACGAACTCCGCCACCGTCTCCTTCGAGTTGAGGACGCGCTCGGAGGTGGGCTTCGGATCGCCGATGAGTCCGGTGGACCCGCCGACCAGTCCCAGCGGGCGGTGCCCCGCCAGCTGGAGTCGCCGCATGAGCAGGAGCTGCACCAGGTTGCCGAGATGCAGGCTCGTCGCGGTCGGATCAAAGCCGCAGTAGTAGGTGATCGACGGCCCGGCGAGCAGTTCTTTCAGCTCGGTCGCGTCGGTGGAGACGTGGACGAGTCCGCGCCAGAGCAGCTCCTCCCAGACGTCATCGAAGGTGGGATCGTTCTTCTGCGCGGCGAGGGTCTCGGATGCTGACACCGGGCAAGAATACCCCGCCGCATGTCGGCCCTCGGCCCTATCCTGAAGCACGTCGAACGCGGCCGGGGGCTGAGACCGCTCTCTGCGATCAACCACTGGGGGTTGTATTTGCCCACATCAACCAATTAGGGTTGATATCGCATCGATCATCCTTGACGGCTTGATTTGTGCCGGCACTATCGACCCCCGACGCCGATTCGATCGTCACCCCACGGAAGGAGCACCGCATGTTCGTGATCACCGCGGACCAGGTCGACAGCAGACATCGTCTGGACCTCGCCTCGGCGGCCGTGCTCGAGCTGAACGAGCGGTGGCGGCCTCGACTCCTCCTGCCCGTCGATCGCACGGCGGGCGACGAGATCCAACTGATGCCGGTGGACGGGGCGACGATGCTCGAGATCGTGCTTCACCTCACCCGCAGCGCCGCCTGGAGCGTGGGCTGTGCGATCGGAGCCGTGACGACGCCCCTGCCGGAGAATACGCGCGAGGCCAGCGGTCCGGCCTTCATCGATGCCCGCGATGCCGTGGATGCGGCAAAAAAACGCGACACCCGATTCGCCTTCCGCGGACCCGGCACAGAGCTCGAGCCGCTGATCGACCTCGTGCTTCTGCTGCGCGCCCGCCGCAGCCCAGCAGGGTGGGAGCTCTACGACCGTCTGGTCGACGGGATGACTCAGACCGACGCCGCCGCCGCGCTGGGCATCACCCCTCAGGCCGCGAGCAAACGCACCCGGGCCGCGAGCATCAGAGCCGAACTGGCTGCTACCGTGACGCTCGCCGCCCTCCTCGACGGCGTCAACGACACCGAAACCGCTGCAACGATCACGGAGGCGACCTCATGAACGGCCTCAGCATCCTGACCTGGATCCTCGCCCTCGCCGCGCTACTGGCGGCGATCGTCGTGAGCGTCGCCGCGCTACGCCTGCGCCGACCACAGCTCGCACTGCTGGCCGTGATCCCGGTCGCCCTCGGCCTCGCCGGCATCGTCTTCGACGTCGACATCCCCGCCCCGACCCACCTGGCACTCGTGCTCTGCGGCCTGGCCGCGGCTGCGCTCGGGGTGATCGGCGGTAACCCGATCACGGTGGCAGTGCTCGAATTCGCCGACAACCGGTCGGGCGGCGAGAAGGTCGCCCTGGGCAGCAACGGCGGCATCATGGAACGCGTCGAGCACGAGGGCGGCCGGCCGGAACAGCGTGAAGTGCTGCGCGGCGGCACCACGATCGGCTATCTGGAGCGCATCGTCGTCATTGCCGCGATCGCCACAGCGCATTGGGAGATCGTCGCCGTGCTCGTCGCCATCAAGGGGCTGGGCCGATTCGGCGAGCTCGACAGCCCGCAGACCCGGGAGCGGTTCATCATCGGCACGCTGGTGAGCATGGTCTGGGCAGGAGCGTGCGCGGCCCTGTTCGCACTCTGAACCCTTCGCAGCCGGAACTGTCGGCAGTCTGAGCTGCGTGCCCTACCGGATTACAGAGCCGTGCGCTTCTTCGGCGCGCTCGCCCGGTAGGGCGAGACGGTGCGGTCCCCCGGAATCCAGAACCGCCAGGGAAAGTCCGCCGTGCCGCCCGCGCCGGAGACCCCGGTGCGCGGTCCCGAGGCGAACGGCTGCGCGACCGCCCGAACGGATGCCGGCAGCGTCAGGTCGAACGGAGGCTCGGCCAGGTCCGCTCCGCCATCGCTCAACTCGATCCCCATCGCCACGACCAGCCGCGCCGGGCCGCGCGCGAGATCGGCATCGGACCTGCTCGTGTGACGCCGTTCCCGAGCCAGATCGATGCCCTCGACCACCTCGCCGGCGCGCAGCAGCACCGCCGACCCGATCCCGCCCGGCGAGCAGACGATGTTCGCACAGACGTGCATGCCGTAGGTGAAGTAGGTGTACAGGCTGCCGGGCTGGCGGAACATGACACCGTTGCGCGCGGTCTCTCCACGGAATGCGTGCGAGCCGGGGTCGGTGCCACCGAGGTACGCCTCCACCTCGGTGAGGCGCACAGCGACGGTGCCCTCCGCCGTCGACTTGCTGATCACCGCACCCAACAGCAGCGGGGCGACCTCTGTTGCCGGCGCCTCGAGGATGCTGCGGTCGAACACGGGACCCACTCGCCGTTAGAAGAGCGAGACGCCATTCACGACCAGCAGCACTACCGCGATGACGAGCATCACGCCGGCCACGCCGAAGATGCTCCACATCACGATGCGCTGAGTGCGGTTCTGCTCATAGCGCTGGCGACGCCGTTCGTCCTGATTGCGCTTGTCGCTGCTCAGACTCATGCTGACAGACCTCTCATGCCGACACCTCTCTCATGACCATGCTTCGGCGATCGCCCGAACCCGGGCCGTGAGCGTGCTGATCTGCTCGGTCACCCGCGCGGGCGCCGTTCCGCCGGCGCCGGTGCGGCTGGCGATGGACCCCGCGACGGTGAGCACGTCGCGCACGCCGGACGTGAGCTTCGGCGAGATGCTGAGGTAGTCGGCATCCGTCGGCTCATCGAGTTCGAGACCGCGCTGCTCGCAGAAGCTGACCAGGGCACCGCTGATCTCGTGCGCCTCGCGGAAGGGGACCTTCTGGGTGACCAGCCACTCCGCGACGTCGGTAGCCAGCGAGAATCCCTGCGGGGCGAGCTCGGCCATGCGCGCGGTGTCGAAGGTGAGGGTGCTGACCATGCCGGTGAAGGCGGGAAGCAGCACCTCCAGAGTCTCGACAGAGTCGAAGACCGGCTCCTTGTCCTCCTGCAGGTCGCGGTTGTAGGCGAGCGGCAACCCCTTCAGCGTGGCGAGCAGCCCGGTGAGGTTGCCGATCAGTCGCCCGGACTTGCCGCGCGCGAGCTCGGCGATGTCGGGGTTCTTCTTCTGGGGCATGATCGACGATCCCGTGGAGAACGCGTCGTGCAGGCGCACGAAACCGAACTCGCGGGTGTTCCAGATGATGATCTCCTCGGCGAAGCGCGACAGATCGATGCCGATCAGCGAGGCGATGAACGCGAACTCGGCGACGACATCCCGGCTGGCGGTGGCGTCGATCGAGTTCTCGGTCGGGCCGGTGAGTCCGAGTTCGCGGGCGACAAGCTCCCCGTCGAGCCCGAGCGAACTGCCCGCCAGCGCGCCGGACCCGTAGGGCGAGAAGGATGCCCGCACCGACCAGTCGCGCAGGCGCTCGAGGTCGCGCACGAGCGGCCAGGCGTGCGCCAGCAGCTGATGCGAGAGCAGCACCGGCTGGGCATGCTGCAGGTGCGTGCGACCCGGCATCGCGGCATCCGGGTGCGCGCTCGCCTGCCCGACGATCGCGTCGACCAGCTGCACCACCAGGTTCGTCAGCACCCGCGCGTGGTCGAGCAGGTATAGGCGGATGAGGGTGGCGATCTGATCGTTGCGGCTACGGCCGGCGCGCAGCTTGCCGCCCAGCTCGGCGCCGGCGATATCGATGAGGCCACGCTCGAGCGCCCCGTGCACGTCTTCGTCGGAATCGAGGGCGACGAGACTTCCGTCGCTCCATGCCGCGAGCAGACCGTCCAGCGCGGCCAGCATGTCGCTCAGCTCGTCGGCGGTGAGGTACCCCCCGGCCGCCAAGGCCTTGGCGTGAGCCCTCGATCCGGCGATGTCGTACGGCGCGAGCTGCCAGTCGAACTGGGTCGACTTGCTCAGCCGGGCCAGTTCGGCTGACGGTCCCGAGGCGAAGCGGGCGCCCCAGAGTGCACCCTCGGTCGTCTGACCGGTGCTGTCCTCTGGTGGGCCCGTCTCTGGGCCTGTGTGCGTCATCCGTTGCCTAGTTCTTGGCGTCGCGACGGGCGCTGATCTTGCTCGGCAGCGACCACAGCTCGATGAAACCCTTCGACAGCGACTGGTCGAAGGTGTCACCGGTGTCGTAGGTGGCGAGGTCGAAGTCGTACAGGCTCTCCGCGCTCTTCTGGCCAGTGACGACCGCGCGGCCGCCCTGCAGCTTCAGACGGATGTCGCCGCTCACGTAGCGCTGCGTGTCATCGATGAAGACGTCGAGCGAGCGCTTGAGGCTCGAGTACCACAGGCCGTCGTAGACGAGGTTCGACCACTCTGCCTCGACCCCGCGCTTGTACCGATTGAGATCGCGCTCCAGGGTGAGGCTTTCGAGCGCCTCATGCGCCTCGATGAGGGCCATCGCGGCCGGGGCCTCGTAGACCTCCCGGCTCTTGATGCCGACCAGACGGTCTTCGACCACGTCGATGCGGCCGACGCCGTGCTTGCCGGCGAGGTCGTTGAGCTTCTCGACGATGGCGAGGGCGCTGTAGGAGACGCCGTCGATCGCGGTCGGGATGCCGGCGGTGAAGGTGATGGTGATCTCATCGGCGGTCTTCGCCACGGACGGGTCCTGGGTGTACTCGTAGAGGTCCTCGATCGGAGCGTTCCACGGGTCTTCGAGGAACCCGGTCTCGACCGCACGGCCCCAGACGTTCTTGTCGATCGAGTACGGGTTCGCCGCGCTCTGGCGGATCGGCAGGTTGTGCTCGTTGGCGTAGACGATCGCCTTGTCACGCGTGAGGGCAAGATCACGCACGGGGGCGATGCTCGTCAGCTCGGGGGCGAGGGCGGCGACGGCGGCCTCGAAGCGCACCTGGTCGTTGCCCTTGCCGGTGCAGCCGTGGGCGACGCTGTCGGCGCCGAGCTCGCGGGCGACGCGGGCGAGGTGCTTGGAGATCACCGGGCGGCTGAGCGCGGAGACCAGCGGATAGCGCTTCTGGTACAGCGCGTTGGCCTTGAGGGCGGGCATCAGGAAGTCGTCGGCGAACTCCTCCTTCGCGTCGACGACGATCGCCTCGACGGCGCCGCAGTCGAGAGCGCGCTGGCGGATGTCCTCCATGTTCTCGCCGCCCTGGCCGACGTCGACGGCGAGGGCCACGACCTCCTTGCCGGTCGCATCCTTCAGCCAGCCGATGCCGACCGAGGTGTCGAGTCCGCCCGAGTATGCGAGGACGACGCGTTCTGCCATGTGCTGTGCTCCTTGTGTTGTGTGAAGTTTAGGTGTGTCTGTGCGTGGGTGTTTCGATACGCGGACGCGCCAGAGCGCGTGCGCTACTCAACCAGCGTCTTGCTGGAGCAGCCAGACCATGAGGGCTTTCTGGGCGTGCAGCCGGTTCTCGGCCTCGTCCCAGATGACGCTCTGCGGCCCGTCGATGACGTCGGCGGTGACCTCGTAGCCGCGGTCGGCGGGGAGGCAGTGCAGGAAGAGAGCGTCCGGCTTCGCCAGCGCCATGAGATCGGTGTCGACCCGGTACTGAGCCAGATCGACCAGGCGCTTCGCCTTCTCCTCCTCCTTGCCCATCGACACCCAGGTGTCGGTGACCACGACGTCCGCGCCGGCCACGGCCTCAATCGGGTCGGTGTAGATCGTGATGGAACCGCCGGTGGTGGCGGCGATCGCGTCTGCGTCGGCCACGACATCCGCATTCGGGAGGTAGCCCTCGGGGCAGGCGATGCGCACGTGCATTCCGGCGGTCGCACCCGCGAGCAGGTAGGAGTGCACCATGTTGTCGGCGCCGTCACCGACGAAGGTGACGGTGAGGCCGGCGAGGTGACTGCGATGCTCCCGGATGGTGAGCAGGTCGGCGAGCAGCTGGCAGGGGTGGAAGTCGTCGGAGAGGGCGTTGATGACAGGTACGGTGGTGCCCCACGCCATCTCCTCGAGTCCGGACTGGGCGTAGGTGCGCCAGACGATCGCGGCCACCTGACGCTCGAGCACCCGCGCGGTGTCGGTCGGACTCTCCTTGCCGCCGAGCTGACTGTTAGCGGTGGAGATGATCAGCGGCACTCCACCGAGGTCGGCGATACCCACCGCGAAGGAGACTCGGGTGCGGGTCGACGACTTGTCGAAGATGACGGCGACGGTCTCCGGGCCCGCGAGGGGCTTCACCGCGAAGCGATCCTTCTTGAGGTCGACGGCGAGGTCGAGCACCGCCACCTGCTCGGCCGGGCTCAGGTCGTCGTCGCGAAGGAAATGACGGGTCATGCGACGGCCTCCAGTGCCTTGGTGAACAGGGTGCGGAACTCGGCGAGCTCGGCGTCGCCGACGATCAGCGGCGGTGCGATGCGGATGCTGTGGTCGTTCGGCGCATTGATGATCAGTCCCAGCTCCAGGGCCGCTGTCGCGATCTCATGGCCGACCGGACGGCTGAGTCCGATGCCGACGAGCACACCCTGGCCGCGCACCTCCGCGATCAGCGGCGAGTCGATCGCCGAGACGATCTCGCGCAGCTGCTCGCCGCGCAGCTGCGAATTCTCGATCAGTCCGGCGCGCTCGATCTCGCCGAGCACTGCATTGCCGGCGGCGGTGGCGAGCGGGTTGCCACCGAACGTGCTGCCGTGCTGTCCGGGCCTGAACAGGTCGGAGGCCGCACCGAAGGTGACGAGAGCACCGATGGGGACCCCGCCCGCGATGCCCTTGGCGAGGCAGAGCGCGTCGGGGACGACATCCGTCTGCTGGAAGGCGAACCAGGTGCCGGAACGGCCGACGCCGGTCTGGATCTCGTCGAGGATGAGCAGCGCGCCATGCTCGGTGGCGAGCTCGCGGGCTCGCTCGAGGAAGCCCGCGGGGAGGTCGATCACACCGGCCTCGCCCTTGATCGGTTCGATGACGATCGCAGCGACGGTGTCGTCCATCGCGCGCTCGAGCGCCTCGATCGTGGTGTCGATGTGCTCGATGCCCGGCAGCAGCGGTTCGAAGTCCTCGCGCAGCGCGGCCTTGCCGGTAAGCGAGAGGGAACCCATGGTGCGGCCGTGGAAGGAGTTGACCAGGGAGATGATGCGACGACGACGGCCGTCGTCACCGCGGTTGAGGCGGGCAAGCTTGATCGCGGCCTCGATCGACTCCGCACCCGAGTTGGAGAAGAAGACCCGACCGCGATCGCCGGCACCGGTGATGCGACGCAGGCGTTCGGCCAGCTCCAGCTGAGGCGGGCTGGCGAAGTAGTTGGATACGTGGGCCAGGGTCGCGACCTGGCGGCTGACGGCGTCGACCAGCACCGGATGCGCGTGGCCGAGCGAGTTGACCGCGATGCCGGCGAGGAAATCGAGATAGCGCTTGCCGTCGACATCCCAGACATAGCAGCCCTCGCCACGCTCGAGCATGAGCAGCGGCGGAGCGAGGGAGCCCATCATCGCGTCGGCGAAACGGCCGCGCCAGTCGTCGGACGCGGTGGAGGGGTTGGTGGTCTCAGTGCTCATGATCTCTCCGGGGTCGGAACGACGGTGGTGCCGGACGGCACGAAGGCCTCCAGCAGCACGGAGTGCGGGATGCGGCCATCGATGATCGTCGCGACGGGGACGCCCCCGCTGACGGCCTCCAGGCACGCGGTCATCTTGGGGATCATCCCCGCCTCGAGCGAAGGAAGCAGTGCAGCGAGCTCGGTGGAGTCGATGCTCGCGACGAGGGAGTCCCGGTCGGGCCAGTCGCGATACAACCCGGCCACGTCGGTGAGGATGACCAGCTTCTCGGCGCCGAGCGCCACGGCGAGCGAGGCGGCGGCGGAGTCGGCGTTCACGTTGAGCGCCTGGCCATCGGCATCGGGGGCGATCGAGGAGACGACCGGGATCTGGCCGGCATCGAGGATGGCACGAACCACGGCCGGGTCGACGGCGGTGACGTCGCCGACGAAGCCGAGGTCGACCTCCTCGCCGTCTACCACGGTGCCGCGGCGGGTGCCGACGAACAGGCCGTCGGTCTCGCCGGACACCGGCTGCGCCGAACCCCCGCTCGCAGAGATGAGGGCGGCGAGTTCGGGGCCGACCTCGCCAGCCAGCACATCGCGGACCACGGTGATCGCCTCGCCGGTGGTCACGCGCAGACCGCCACGGAACTCGCTCGGGATGCCGCGGGCGGCGAGGGCCGCGGAGATCTGCGGGCCGCCGCCGTGCACGACGACCGGCAACACCCCTACCTCACGCAGGTAGACCATGTCGGCGGCGAAGTCGCGCTTCAGTTCGTCGTCGACCATGGCGTTGCCGCCGAATTTGACGACGACGATGCGGCCGCGCAGCGAGCGCAACCAGGGCAGGGACTCGACGAGCGCCGCGGCCTTGGCCACGGCATCCGTCTCACGTGTGTCGGCCATCAGCTCGAGTACGCGCTGTTCTCGTGCACGTAGTCGTGCGTGAGGTCGTTGGTCCAGATGGTCGCGCTGGCGTCGCCGGAGTGCAGGTCGATCACCAGGTGCAGTTCGCGGCCGCTCATGTCGACCAGATCGCGCGGTTGATCGGGCTCGCCCTGGTGCGCGACCCGGATGCCGTTCATCGTCACGTCGATGTCGTACGGATCGAAGGCGGCGGCGGTGGTTCCCACCGCGGCGAGCACGCGGCCCCAGTTGGGGTCCTGCCCGAACACCGCGGCCTTGAACAGGTTGTTGCGGGCGACCGCGCGACCGACCTCGACGGCGTCGTCTTCGCTGAACGCTCCGATCACCTCGATGGTGATGTCGTGGGCAGCGCCCTCCGCATCCTCCTGCAACTGAGTGGCGAGGCTGGTGCACAACTCGGTCAGCGCCGCGGTGAAGTCGTCGAGCGCCGGCGTGATCCCGGATGCTCCGGAGGCGAGCAGCGTGACCTGGTCGTTCGTCGACATGCACCCGTCGGAGTCGAGCCGATCGAAGGTGACCCGGGTGGCCGCACGGAGCGCCGTGTCCAGCCGATCGGACGGCAGGTCCGCGTCGGTGGTGATGACCACGAGCATGGTGGCAAGGCCGGGGGCGAGCATCCCCGCACCCTTGGCCATTGCGCCGATGGACCAGCCGTCACGCTGGACGATGGCCTGCTTCGGGTGGGTGTCTGTGGTCATGATGGCCGTCGCGGCATCGAGGCCGCCGTCGGTGCTGAGGGCGGCGACCGCGGCGTCGATGCCGGCGAGCATCAGCGAGCGATCGAGCTGCTCGCCGATCAGGCCGGTGGAACAGACCAGGATGTCGCCGGCTCCGGCATCGAGCAGCTCCGCCGTGCGCTCCGCCGTGGCGTGCGTGGTCTGGAAGCCCTGGGCGCCGGTGTAGCAGTTCGCACCGCCCGAGTTGAGCAGCACGGCCGAGACGATGCCGTCGGTGATGACCTGCTGCGACCAGATGATCGGGTTCGCCTTGGCGCGATTGCTCGTGAAGACCACCGCCGCCGCCGAGAGCGGGCCCTGGTTGACGACGAGCGCGACGTCTGTGTTGCCGCTGGCCTTGAGCCCTGCGGCCACGCCAGACGCTGCGAATCCCTGCGGGTGTGTGACGCTCACGGGGCGACTCCGTCGATTGGGAGACCGGTGGTCTCGGTGAGCCCGAGGGCGATATTGGCGCACTGGATGGCGGCCCCGGCCGTGCCCTTGACGAGGTTGTCGAGAGCGGCGATGACGACGACGCGACCCACGGCCTCATCGACGACGAGGCCGATCAGCGCGGTGTTCGAACCGGCGGTGTCGCCGGAACGCGGCACCTCGCCGGCGGGCAGCAGGTGGACGAAGGGCTCGTCGGCGTAGGCGACCTCCCAGGCCTCCCGAACCTCTGCGGCAGTCGTGCCGGGCACGATCCGCGCCGTCGTGGTGGCCAGGATGCCGCGCGACATCGGCACGATCACCGGCGTGAACGAGATGGTCGGCGTCGCCGCGCCCGCGGACACCAGCGACTGCTGGATCTCGGGGATGTGGCGGTGGGTTCCCCCCACCCCGTACGGGTTCGCGGAGCCGAGCACCTCGCTGGCCAGGTACTGCAGCTTGAGGTTCTTGCCGGCGCCGGAGGGACCCACCGCGAGAACGGAGACGATGTCCCGCTCCTCGATCACGCCGGCGGCGATGCCGGGCGCGAGGGACAGCGCGACGGTGCTGGCGTTGCAGCCGGGAGCCGCGATGCGGCGGGCTCCGACGAGCGCGTCGCGCTGCTTGCCCGCGCTGCGACCGACGGGGCCGACGGGCAGCTCGGGGACGCCGTATGCCCAGGAGCCGAAGTACTCGCCACCGTAGAAGTGAGCCCAGGCGCCGGCATCCGTCAATCGGTGGTCCGCGCCGCAGTCGACCACCAGGGTGTCGTCGGGGAGCAGCGCCGTGATGTCGCCCGACTTGCCGTGCGGCAGGGCGAGGAATACGACGTCGTGGCCGGCGAGGTTCTGCGCCGTCGTCTCGACCAGGGTGAGGTGGGCGAGGGAGCGCAGGTGCGGCTGCACACTGAGCAGCGGCTGGCCGGCGTTGCTGTGGGCGGTGACGGTGGTGACGGTGAAATCGGGGTGCGCAGAGAGGAGTCTGAGCATCTCCCCACCGGCGTAACCGCTGGCACCTGCCACGGCGACTGAGTAGGACATGAGCGAGACCTTTTCGAGTGAGTGGACGAGGAATGGTCCGGCGGCGCTCACGCGAATCTGGGTGCCTGTGTGGCAGCCGATTACGGCGCTAGAGCGTCGCCTTCACTCGCTCTCCGCGCAGACGGAGGCGGCGGCGCATGCTGCGTCGCTCTGCCGATCCGGTACCACGGGTGTTGTCCACCGTTCGAGCATAGTGGAAACGGGCGTACCGTCGTCGCCACACGCTCGCGTGCCACCCCGAGGAAAGCAGATGACCATGGCCGACTACTCCGAGCTTCTCGCCCAGATCCCGGTGCGCGACATCGCCTCCAGGCTCGGGGTGAGCGAAGCGGATGCCCGGGCCGCGATCGAGACCTCCCTGCCCAGTCTCGTCAGCGGCCTCAAGGCGAATGCCGACGATCCGGCGGGTGCCGCGTCGCTCGAGCGTGCGCTCGGCAAACATCACGGCACGACCCCGAAGTCCCTCGCCGACGTGGACGAGGCGGACGGCGGCAAGATCGTCTCCAACATCTTCGGCACGAAGACGACGTCGGTCGAGAAGGCGGTCGCCGACTCGACCCCGAAGGCAGCGGTGACGCAGGACCTGATCGGCAGGCTCCTGCCGATCATCGCGCCGATCGCGCTCTCGTGGCTGGCGAGTCAGCTCCTCGGGGGGAAGAAGCCGGGCGGCTCAGCCATGGGCGGGATCGGCGATCTGCTCGGAGGGCTGCTCGGTGGCGGCTCCGGATCGACGAAGTCGGGCGACCCGATGGGCGGGATCGGCGACCTGCTCGGCGGTCTGCTCGGCGGCGGCAAGCGTTAGCGAGCCGGCCCGGGCATCCGTCGAGTCGTCACAAACGGCGCTTCACAGAGAAATGAAGCACCGTTCGTGAAGACTCGTGCGATCGGTGGGGCGAATTACTCGCGGATGCTCGCGCCGAACCGCTCGCCCGCGAGCGCGGCACCGGCGAGCTTCGCAGCGCTGGCCTCCTCCGCCTTGAGCGTGCGGTCATCGGCGCGGAAGCGCAGCGCCAGCGTGATGGACTTCTCACCCTCGGGGATTCCCGTGCCGCGGTAGTCCGCGACGAGCCGGGCGTCTTCGAGCAGCGGACCGGCACCCTCGACGACCGCCGAGAGCACCTCCCCCGCGGGCACGTCGGCCGGAACGACCAGCGACAGGTCCTGCGTGGCGGCCGGGTAGCCGGCGATCTCGTGCGGCGTCACCTCGGGACGGGCCAGCTCGATCACCCGATCGAGGTCGAGTTCGACCACCGCGACGACGCGCGGCAGGTCGAGCTCCTCGGCCAGCGCGGGCAGCAGCTCGCCGGCGTAGCCGACGCTGTGACCGTCGACGAACAGCTCGGCGGTGCGCCCGGGGTGCAGCGAGTGATGCGAACCCTGACGGATGTCGAGGCTCGCGTCGACCGCGGCGGCGACCTGTCGCGCGACATCGAGTGCATCCGCGACGCCGTAGGCCACCGCGTCGGTGCCGGGCTGCTTCTCGATCGCATTGCCGAGCAGCAGTGCCGTGACGTGCAGCGGCTGCGGCGGAACGCTCTCGAGCAGATCGACCAGATCGCCATCGCTCGGGCGTACGACGCCGGAGGGCAACGGTCCACTGCCATACCGCGTGCCCTTCTCCGGCAGTACCACCGCGCCCACCTCGAACAGGGCGAGATCGGTGAGACCGCGGGACAGGTTGCGACGGGCGATCTCGATGAGCCCCGGGATGAGCGAGGTACGCAGGAAGGGCGCCTCGCTGTCGAGCGGGTTGACCAAGCGGATCGCGGGAACGGTCTCCTCGGCGGCGGCACCGAAGGCATCCTTCGCGCTCTCGCTGAGGAAGGGGTACGACAGCACCTCGACCAGCCCGTTGGCGGCGAGCACCTGGGCGGCGTTGCGCCGCAGCCGCTGCACGCGGCTGAGGCCGCGGCCGGGCGGGGCGACGGGGAGCACCGCGGGGATGCGCTCGTAGCCGATCACCCGCGCGACCTCCTCCACCAGCGTGGCCTTGTCGGTGAGGTCGGGGCGCCAGCTCGGCGGGGTCACGATCAGCGCGTGGTCGCCCTCGGCGAGGGTCGCACCGATGGCGGTAAGCGAGGAACGGGTCTCCTCCGCGGTGTAGTCGGCTCCGGTGAGCCCATTCACGTACCCGTCCGGCAGTTCGATCGGGGCCGGGAGCTGCGCCGTGTACAGCCGTGACCCGAGGGGGTCGGCGTGCCCACCGGCCAGGGACTCGAGCAATTCGACGACACGGGCGGCCGCGGCATCCGCCACCTCGGGGTCGACGCCGCGCTCGAAGCGCCGGCTGGCCTCGCTCGGAAGCTTGTGACGACGGGCGCTGCGCGCGATCGACACGGGGTCGAAGTTCGCGGCCTCGACCAGCACGTTCGTGGTGGCGTCGGTGATCTCGGTGGCGAGCCCGCCCATGACGCCGGCGAGGCCGATCGCACCGGAATCGTCGGTGATGAGCAGGTCTTCGGCGTGGAGCGTTCGCTCCTGCCCGTCGAGAGTGGTGAGGGTCTCCCCCGGTGTGGCGCGACGCACCACGATCGGGCCCTGCAGGGTGTCGTAGTCGTAGCCGTGCAGCGGCTGGCCGAGCTCGAGCATCACGTAGTTGGTGATGTCGACGACCAACGAGATCGAACGGATGCCCGCGAGGGTCAGTCGCCCGACCATCCACGGCGGGGTGGGCAGGCTCGGGTCCACGCCGCGCACCAGTCGCGTGACGAAGACGCTGCAGCCCTGGCGACCACGGATCGGTGCGCGATCATCGACAGAGACGTCGACGCCGGTGCCGTCGACACGCGTCGGCGTAAGCGCCGGGTCGCGGAAGGCGGCGCCGGTGGAATTGGAGTACTCCCGCGCGATGCCGCGGATCGAGAAGGCGTACCCGCGGTCGGGGGTGACGTTGACCTCGATGGCCCAGTCGTCGAGGCCGAGGAGGGCGATCGCATCCGTGCCAGGCTCGGGGTCGAGGCCGAGCGCGGCGAGACGCAGGATTCCGTCGTGCTCCTCCCCCATGCCGAGCTCGCGCGCCGAGGCGATCATGCCGTCGGACACGTGACCGTAGGTCTTGCGGGCGGCGATGGGGAACGGGCCGGGAAGGATCGCGCCCGGGAGGGACACGACGACCTTGTCACCGGCGACGAAGTTGTGGGCGCCGCAGACGATGCCGCGCGGCTCCGCTTCGCCGACGTCGACCTGGCACCAGTTGATGGTTTTGCCGTTCGACTGGGCTTCGGGCTCAAAGGAGAGCACCTGGCCGACGACGACCGGACCGGTCACCTCGAAGCTGTGGACGTCCTCCTCCTCGAGACCGACCCGGACGAGCGCGGCCTGCACGTCCTCCGGGGTGGCCTCCTGCGGGATGTCGACGTACTCACGGAGCCAACTGACGGGTGCGCGCATCAGACCACCATTCCGAACTGCTTGCTGAAGCGGACATCGCCCTCGACCATGTCGCGCATGTCGTTGAGCTCGTTGCGGAACTGCAGGGTGCGCTCGATGCCCATGCCGAAGGCGAAGCCCTGGTACACGTCGGGATCGATGCCGGCCGCCCGCAGCACGTTGCGATTGACCATGCCGCATCCGCCCCACTCCACCCAGCGCGCGCCGCCCTTGGCGTTCGGCTGCCAGACGTCCATCTCGGCGCTGGGCTCGGTGAACGGGAAGTAGTTGGGGCGCAGACGGATCTTCGCCTCGAGGCCGAACATGATGCGGGCGAAGTGCTCGAGGGTGCCGCGCAGGTTGGCCATGGTGAGGCCGCGATCGACCGCGATGCCCTCCACCTGGTGGAACACCGGGGTGTGCGTCGCGTCGAGCTCGTCGGTGCGGAACACCTTGCCGGGAGAGATGACGTAGAGCGGTAGGTCTCGCTCGAGCAGCGACCGCACCTGCACCGGGCTGGTCTGCGTGCGCAGCAGCAGGTGGTCGGTGACCGGTTCGACGAAGAAGGTGTCCTGCATCGCGCGGGCCGGGTGGTCCTCGTCGAAGTTGAGGGCGTCGAAGTTGAACCACTCGTTCTCGAGCTCCGGGCCTTCGGCGATCTCCCAGCCCATGCCGATGAAGACGTCGCCGATGAACTCCTGGAGCAGGCTGAGCGGATGCCGCGCCCCGGTCGTGCGGGTCGACGGGAGTGCGGTCACGTCCACGGTCTCCTCCGCCAGCCGGCGGCTGTCTTCGGCCGCGAACAGCTCGGCCTCGCGCGCGGCGAAGGCCTGGTTCACCCGGCCCCGAGCCTGGCCGACGAGCTTGCCCGCGGCGGCCTTCTGATCGGGGGCGACCTCGCGCATGGCGGCGTTCAGCCGAGCCAGCGCGGACGCCTCGCCGAGGTGGGCGGACTTGACGAGCTTGAGCGCCGCGAGATCCTGCGCGTCGGCGATCGCACTGAGTGCATCGGCGACGGCGGATTCGACCGCGGCCTCGGTGATGGGTTCTGACACGGGTCACAAGCTTAATGGCTCGAGCCGACCCATCCCGCCGAGAGTCAGACCCGCTGGGCGAACGCGCTCTCGTAGAGACACACCGATGCCGCGGTCGCCAGATTCATCGACTCGGCGTGACCGTAGATCGGCACGGTGATCGCGCGATCGGCGAGAGCGAACTGCTCGTCGGAAAGACCGCGAGCCTCATTGCCGAACAGCCAGGCCGTGGGCGCCGCGAGCACCCCCTCCGTGCGCGCGGTGAGCAGATCTTCGCCCTTGATATCGGCGGCGAGGATGGTGAGCCCGTTCTCGCGTGCGCGGTCGAGCACCGTTTCCAGCTCGGCACCGACAGCGACCGGCAGGTGGAAGATCGAACCGGTGGACGAACGGACGACCTTCGGGTTGTAGAGGTCGACGCTGCGACCGGTGAAAATCACCCCGTCGGCGCCGGCGGCGTCCGCTGCCCGGATGATCGTGCCGGCGTTGCCCGGGTCACGCACCTCTTCCAGGATCGCGACCAGCTTCGAGCCGCGCAGAATGTCTTTGACCGAGGTCGGGAATTGGTGACAGACCGCCACGATGCCCTGCGGCGTGACCGTGTCGGCCATCGCGTCGAGCACCTGCTCTGTGACGAACTCGACCTCGATGGCCGCATCGGCCGCCGCCTGGGCGAGCTCCGAGTAGCGGTCCCATGCGGTCGGGGTGGCAAACAGCTCGACGAGCAGCTCGGGGCGGAAGGCGAGCGCCTCGGAGACGGCCTGGGGACCTTCGAGCAGGAACAGACCGGTGGTGGAGCGGGCCTCGCGCTTAGCGAGCTTCGCGACGCTACGGACGCGGGGGGAACGGGGGTTATCGAGCACGCGGTAATTGTATGCAGCGTGAGGTATCAATATCCCGTGCCCCGCCGGGAACACGAAAGGCCCGGTCGCAATGCGACCGGGCCCTCAGTTCGAGCAGCTGTTACGCGGTGACCTTCGGAGCCGAGGTGTCGGCGGGAAGGGCGGCCTTGGCCGTCGCGACGAGAGCCGCGAAGGTGGCGGGCTCGGTGACCGCAAGGTCGGCGAGAATACGACGGTCGACACCGACGCCGGCCAGGTTCAGTCCCTGGATGAGGCGGTTGTAGGTGAGACCGTTCGCGCGCGACGCGGCGTTGATGCGCTGGATCCACAGGCGGCGGAAGTCACCCTTGCGGGCACGACGGTCACGGTACGCGTAGACGAGGGAGTGGGTGACCTGCTCCTTGGCCTTGCGGTACAGGCGCGAACGCTGTCCGCGGTAGCCGGAGGCGCGCTCGAGGATGACGCGGCGCTTCTTGTGAGCGTTTACCGCCCTTTTTACTCTTGCCATTGTTCTAAGTCCTTGTTTCCGGTCGGCGTTAGCGGGAGTACTTGCCGAGAAGCTTCTTGATGGCCTTCACGTTGGCCGGGGCGATCTGCTCGTCGGTGTTGAGGCGGCGCTTGCGCTGACCCGACTTGACCTCCAGGTTGTGGCGCATGCCAGCCTGCTGCTTCATGATCTTTCCGCTACCGGTGACCTTGAATCGCTTCTTGGTGCCCGAGTGCGTCTTCTGCTTCGGCATTTCTCTCCTTGGTTTTCAGTGCATACGGCGAACTAGCTGGCTAGTTCGTCGGTGAATCTGCTGGTGCAGTCTTGGGGGCCGTCTTCGGCGCTGCCTTGGTGGCGGGCTTCGGTGCGGCTGCGCCCGGCTTGGGCGTGGGCTTGGGCACGGAGCCTGGTGTCGCAGGCTTCGCGGTGGCAGCGGGCGACGCGGGCTTGCTCGCCGGTGCCGCAGCCGCGGGTGCAGCAGCCGCAGGTGCAGCAGCCGCAGGTGCAGCAGCCGCAGGTGCCTTCGCCGCGGATGCCGCAGCAGCGATCTTCGCTGCCGGGGCCGCCGCGGAGGCGACCCTCGCGGCGGGAGCCGCGGAGGACGGAGCCGACGACGGCGCTGACGACGAACGCGGTGCCGACGAGGGGGCGGACGAACGCGCGGGTGCCGAGGCGGAGCGTGCCGGCGCAGAGCGCTCCGTGCGCTCGGGGCGCTCAGAACCGCGGTCGGTCGTGCTGCGCTCGGGCGCGGTACGCGGCGGCGCCTTCGCGAAGGTGGCGAGGGGCTGCTCCACCGGCTGCTTGGGGGCGGCCTTGCTCGAAGCGGGGGCCTCCTCGGTGGCGGCCGGGGCATCCGTCGACTCGGCGCGCTCGGGGCGCGATGTCGGCTTCTTGGCGTCGTGCTCTGCCTTGACTTCGGCCTTGGTCTTCAGCGGACCGATGACCATGACCATGTTGCGACCGTCGATGGTCGGGGTCGACTCGACGGTGCCGAACTCGGCGACGTCTTCGGCGAAGCGCTGCAGCAGACGCACACCCTGCTCGGGGCGCGACTGCTCGCGACCGCGGAACAGGATCATGGCCTTGACCTTGTCACCCTGCTGAAGGAAGCCCTCGGCGCGCTTGCGCTTGGTCTCGTAGTCGTGCACGTCGATCTTCAGACGGAAGCGCACCTCTTTGAGGATGGTGTTGGACTGGTTGCGCTTGGCCTCTTTCGCCTTCTGCGCGGTTTCGTACTTGAACTTGCCGAAATCCATGATCTTGGCAACGGGAGGCTTGGAATTGGGAGCAACCTCAACCAAATCCAGGTCAGCCTCCTGGGCGAGACGGATAGCGTCTTCAATGCGCACTACACCGACCTGCTCGCCGCCTGGGCCAACAAGTCGGACCTCCGGCACGCGGATTCGGTCATTGGTACGGGGATCGCTGATGTGTGACTCCTTAGTCAGTTTCTGTCGGCCGGAGCTATCTCGACGGGCTGTCGAACTCAGACGAAGGAGTAGATTCACGCGCCGACGCCCCGCAGGTTTCACGGTTCGTTCACGGCACGGGGCCCTAGCTGCCCTCTCGCCTGTGCAAGAGAACGGGGCACCAACTACCCGGTAACCTTGGATTCGGCACGAGCACCTCATGAGGCACATGCACCGGGCGGTCAAGCGCGGGTGGGAAGAATCTCCACTTTCGTTTCGAGACCAGCGAGGTCTCGAAGCCAACGGCAATCATAACAGAGGAAATACCCGTGAGCGATACCGCCCATACGCACGAATCCGCAGCGCACGATTCGGCACATGAATTCGACGAACAGGATGCCGCCCGCGACATCGCAGACGTGCCGGCTATCGAGGTCATCAACACGGTCGCCGTGCACCTGCTCAGCGCGGCCGCAGTCAAGTGCGGACTGGCCGACGACCCGGAGAATCAACTCGACCTCGACGAGGCCCGCAAACTGATCAACGCTCTGGCCGGGCTGGTCACGGCCTCGGCCCCTGATCTCGGGGATCAGCACGCCCGGGCCCTGCGCGATGGGCTGCGCTCCGTCCAGCTCGCCTTCCGTGAGGCCTCGGCCATGCCCGACGCGCCCGGATTCGGTCCGGGCGAGAAATACACCGGCGCGGTCTCGTAAAGACGCGGAGGTTTCGCAGATCGCGTGTGCGGAGCACGACCGGCCGCAGGTCAGAACCAGCGCTCGAGCACCACTCCGACGGCGGACTGATCGTGGTCACCCGCCACCTCGGTGGTGATCACCTTGACCGCGTCATCCGCATTACCCATGGCGACGGAATGTCCGGCCCAGCGCAGCATCTCGATGTCGTTCGGCATGTCGCCGAAGGCGATGGCCTGCTCGGCGGCGATCCCCCACTGTCGGGCGAGACCGTCGAGTACGGCACCCTTGGTGATGCCCGCGGCCGAGATCTCGATGAGTCCGTCATCGGTCGAGCGGGTGAGCGTGAAGTCGGTGCCGTAATCGCGGGCGAAATGCTGCACGATTGCGGGGCCGTCTCCCGCCTCGGGACGCACGAGCACCTTCACCACGGTGCCTGCGCAGAGTTCGGCGAGGCTTGCCCGCGGCACCACCCGGTCACCGCGCGCCGGAAACTGTTCCTCGGCGGTGAGGTCGTCTCCCGGGAGCCCCTCCGTCGCCACCGCGAAGCTCACACCGGTTGCGCGCAGCTCGGTGATCGCGCGCAGCAGCGTCGCGCCGTCCAGCGGATACGCGGCGATCACGGTTCCCGCGTCGAGGTCCATCACCACTCCGCCGTTGCAGCAGACCGCGATCGTTGCGGGGATGTCGGAGCGCAGGTGTTGGAGCCAGCGCGGCGGTCGGCCGGTGGCGATGACGACGCGGGCGCCGTCCGCCTCCGCCCGGCGCAGGGCGGCGGCGTTGCGGCCGCTCACCTCGCCGGCGTCGTCGAGCAACGTGCCGTCGAGGTCGAGGACGATGAGCCGCGGCGCCGGCGTGCTCGGGACGGCCGGTGCCGGAAACATACTCACGCGGCGATCACCGTCAGGCCGAGCGAGTCGACCCGGGTGGCGATGACGGTGTCGGAGGCCCACCGCTGCTGCAGCCGCGCGAGCAGCGCCGCGAGCGAGGGTTGGTCGAGACCGGGACGGAGGGCGAGGTGTACGGCGAGCTCCGGGCCGGCGAGCCGGGCATCCGGATCTCCCGCCAGCAGGCGCACCGCTGCCACGTCTGCCTCAGAGGCGACCGACCGATCGAAGCTGCCCTGCACCTCCGGGTCGAGATAGCTCGGCCTCCAGGGCTGCGACTGGGCGAGAGCCCAGAGCGCCGGGCGACGGATGACGAACTCGGTCGCCGAGGTCGGGTCGACCACGACGAGATCGGTCTGCTCCCCCGCAGCGGCCAGCGCCACCCGCACGGCGTCGGCGGGAACGGGGCGCGCCCCCGGGTTCCAGGCGCGCATGCTGTCCACCGAGCTGAAGGCCGGCAGGATGCTGCGGCCGTCGGGTGCCTCGACCGTCACGATCGCGAGCTCCGCGCTCTTGTCGACGGTGTGACCGTGGTCTCCGACGGCCGCCTCCCCCAGCTGGGCGACGAGCGGGATGAGCAGCCGGGACTCGCGCAGCGCGTCGAGCACCTCGGCCTCGCCGAGCTCGGTCGCCCGGAATCGCCGGATGGCCTCGATCAGGCGTTCCGGCGCCGAACCGTCGTCGTCGGCGGCAGGGTTCGGCTCGAACTGGCGCCCCGCCCACGGCGTTCCGTTCGAGTCGGTCCCACCGTGGTGATGGTCGTGCTGGTGCGGATCGCTCATCCGGCCACGGCGAGGGCTTCGACCAGGGTGAAAGCATTCGAGTACAGCGCCTTGCCCACGATGGCCCCTTCGATGCCGAGCGGCACGCGCTCGCGCAACGCGATCAGGTCGTCGAGGCTGGAGATGCCGCCGGAGGCGATCACCGGCTTGTCCGTGCGCTCGGCGACCGCGAGAAGCAGCTCGATGTTCGGGCCCTTCAGGGTGCCGTCCTTGGTGACATCGGTGACGACGTATCGGCTGCAGCCGGCCTGCTCCAGGCGGTCGAGCACCTCGAACAGGTCGCCACCGTCTTCGGTCCAGCCGCGGGCGGCGAGGGTGGTGCCGCGCACGTCGAGGCCGACGGCGATCTGATCACCGAAGCGCGCGATGACCTGCGCCGCCCACTCGGGGTTCTCGAGAGCCGCCGTGCCGAGATTGATCCGCCGCGCACCGGTCGCCAGAGCTGCTTCGAGGCTGGCGTCATCGCGGATTCCGCCGGAGAGCTCGATCTGCGCCTGACCGCCGACCTCGCGGATGACGTCCGCGATCACCGCGCGATTCTCGCCGCGACCGAAGGCTGCGTCGAGATCGACCAGGTGGATCCACTCCGCGCCCTGCGAGGTCCAGTCGATGGCCGCGTCCACCGGACTGCCGTAGTCGGTCTCGCTGCCCGCCGCCCCCTGGGTCAGGCGCACCGCCTTGCCGTCGGCGACATCCACTGCCGGGAGCAGCACGAGGCGGGGGGAGGTTTCAATCATCTGAGCACTTTCTGAACGAGGCGGCGCGACTCAGAGCGAGTCGATCCAGTTGCGGAGCAGACGGATGCCGGGCTCCCCCGACTTCTCGGGGTGGAACTGCGTGGCACTGAGCGGTCCGTTCTCGACCGCCGCGAGGAACCGCGTGCCGTGACGAGCCCAGGTGAGTATCGGCTGCGGGAACGGCGGCATGACGTCGAGTTCCCATTCCGTGGCGGCGTAGGAGTGGACGAAGTAGAACCGGTCGTCGCCGATGCCGTCGAACAGCACCGAACCCGGCCCCGGCTCGACGGTATTCCAGCCCATGTGCGGCAGGACCTCGGCCTCGAGTTCGACGATCGTCCCTGGCCACTCGCCAAGGCCCTCCGTCTCGATTCCCCGTTCGACGCCGCGGGAGAACAGCACCTGCATGCCGACGCAGATACCGAGCACCGGTCGGCCGCCGGCCAGACGCGCGTCGATGATGTCGCCGCCACCGGCGCGGTTCAACGCGCTCATCACCGCATCGAATGCGCCGACGCCCGGAACGAGTAGACCGTCGGCCTCCATCGCTCGACGACGGTCGGAGGTCAGCTCCACGTCGGCACCGGCATGCTCCAAGGCCTTGACGGCCGAGTGGACGTTGCCGCTGCCGTAGTCGAGGACGACGACGGATGTCGAACCCACGACTACAGCGCGCCCTTGGTCGACGGGATGCCGCTCACCCGCGCATCCAGCGCGACCGCCTGGCGGAACGCCCGCGCGAAGGCCTTGAACTCGGCTTCGGCGATGTGGTGCGGGTCGCGACCGCCCAGCACCGTGATGTGCACGGTGAGGCCGGCGTTGAACGTGATCGCCTCGAAGACGTGGCGCACCATCGACCCGGTGAAGTGGCCACCGATGAGGTGGAACTCGAAACCTTCTGGCTCACCGCTGTGCACGAGGTAGGGCCGGCCCGACACGTCGACCACGGCCTGCACGAGCGCCTCGTCGAGCGGCACGAGCGCGTCGCCGAATCGCGCGATGCCCGACTTGTCGCCGAGCGCCGCCCGGATGGCCTGGCCGAGCGCGATGCCGACATCCTCCACGGTGTGGTGCACATCGATGTCGGTGTCGCCGGAGGCCGTCACGGTGAGGTCGACCAGGGCGTGCTTGGCGAAGGCGGTGAGCAGGTGGTCGTAGAACGGCACCGTCGTGTGGATGTGGGAGACACCGGTTCCGTCGAGGTCGATCGAGAGGTCGATGCTCGACTCGCTCGTCTCGCGCACGATGTGTGCCACACGCTGGTTACTCATTGGGCAATCCTATCGATCGGCCTGTGACTGCTTGGCAGTGTGACAGGCGGAGTCGAGCGCCGAGTGACGTAGCCGAGCACCACCGGGCGGGATACTTGACATTGGTTCGCGTTCGCGAGCCGCGGAAATCCACCACGTCTGAGATCGGAATGCGCGTTACATGACGGTGAAGAAGTGACCAAGCAGCCGACGCCCACAACACGGCAAGCACCCGGAGGGGGAGCCCGTTCGTTCGCGTTCGTCATCGCGCTCGTCGGACTCGGTCGATACGTGATCCTCTTCCGACACACCGCGGACCGTGAAGGTCTCGACGCGGCACTGATGGAATTGCTGAGAGATTCGGCCATTCTCGTCGGTGTGGTGGGCGTGATCTTCACCATCATGTATCTCGTGGTCGGCGCGGCCCGCGCACGAGGGAAACGCCTCGCGGACTCCCATCCTGGAGCCATCGTCGTCACGTGCAGCCGGACCAACGTTCTCGCGAAACTCTTCAAGACCGGAACGCTGACGCGGGCAAATGATTCTTCAGAAATGTACTTCTCGGTGGTGTTCACTCTGGTGGCAGACGCTCACGGAATTCAGCTGTGGGGAGGGATCAGCACGTTTCGTCTGCTGTACGAGGCGCCCTGGCACACCGTCAAGGAAGTCGTCGGCGACTACATCGTGGAGGGAGGGTCCCGGCGGCGGGTTCTGTCGTTCGTGATGTCACACGACGACAGCGACATCCATCTTCCCATGATCGTTCTAGGAAGCGGGCTTGCGAGCCTCTATTCCGTGAGCCACGCCCAGCTCGATGAAATCACGGGAGAGCTTGCAGAAATGCGAGCGACGGCGTCGATCGAGCGCCCCGAAAACGCGTGACCTGAGGTCGCTGGCGCGGGAAGGTCAGTGCAGCTGCAGGCTCTCGAGCGCAGTCAGGAACGCGGTCGTCTCGGCGGCGGTGCCCGCGGTGACGCGCAGGTGTCCGGGGATGCCGAGGTCGCGGATGATGATGTCGTGTTCGAGCAGGGCCTCGAACACGGCGTGCGGGTCGTCCACTCCCCCGAACAGCACGAAGTTCGCCGCGCTCGGCCAGGCGTGGAAGCCCAGGCGGGGCAGTTCGGTGAGCAGCCGATCCCGCTGGGTGCGGATGTCGTCGACCATCGCGAGCATCTCCGGCGCGTGGGCCAGCGCTGCGATCGCGGCCGCCTGGGTCAGCGCTGACAGGTGGTACGGCAGCCGCACGAGCCGCAGCGCGTCGGCAACGGCCGGATCTGCTGCGAGGTATCCCACCCGCGCACCGGCGAAGGCGAAGGCCTTGCTCATCGTGCGGGAGACGAGCAGGCGCTCACGCCCGGGCAGCAGACTCAGCGCGCTCTCGACGCCGTCGGGCGCGAACTCGGCGTAGGCCTCATCGACGACGACGATCCCATCGGTCGCCTCGTAGGCGGCGGCGATGGTCTCCAGTGACACGGGAGTGCCGGTGGGGTTGTTCGGCGAGCAGAGGAAGACGATGTCGGGCGAGGTCTGCTCGATCCAGCGGGTGACGGTCTCCGGCGAGAGCTCGAAGCCCGCATCGCGCTCGCCCGCGATCCAGGTGGTGCCGGTGCCGCTCGCGATGATGGAGTGCATCGAGTACGTGGGTGGGAATCCGAGCACCGTTCTGCCGGGGCCGCCGAAGGCCTGCAGAATCTGCTGCAGCACCTCATTGGAGCCATTGGCCGCCCAGATGTTCTCCGCGGTGAGGCCGTGCCCGAGGTATCCGGCGAGACTCTCCCGAAGTTGGGTGAACTCGCGGTCGGGGTAGCGATTGACACGCAGGATCGCACGGGCGAGAGACGCGACGATGTCGGTGGCGACCGCCTCCGGGATGGCGTGGGTGTTCTCGTTGACGTTCAGCTGAATGCGCACGTGCTTCTGCGGAGCGCCGTAGGGGCTCAGGCCCCGCAGGTCATCACGGATGGGGAGATCGCTGAGGGAGGCCACCCCCTCAGCCTATTGCGATGGGCTAGTGCGAATATTCGAGCGGGATCGCGATGCGAGCGCCGGCCTGGATCTCACTGCTCGGCAGCTGGTTGAGGTGCACGATGTCGGAGATCACCTCGCGCGGATCAGCGTTCGGCGCAACCTCGCCGGCGATCTGCCAGAGCGTCTCACCGGCGGCGACCGTGACGTAGTCGAAGGTCGCCCCACTGGACGAATCGGTCGCCACAGCGCCTCCCCCATTGACCGCGAAGAACAGCGCACCCAGGGCGACAGGGACCGCGGCAGCCGTGGTGACGACGATGCGACCGCGGCGGGTGAGCCGCAGACGACCGCTGCCAGCGGTGGAATCGGCAGAACCGGTGCCGATGGAAACTCCGGTGAAGACTGCTGTGCTCATGTCGTGCCCCTCTCGTTCCCGCTCTGCCTGTGTGTGAGTGCTGCCTGTGTGAGTGCTGCCGGGCTTCGCATCCGCCCCTCGGCCGGGAGTGACGGATGCGAAGCTCTGTTCCGAACATACATTCGAACGACGCCTGAATCAAGCGTATATTCGAATCTTTGTGCTATTTAGTTTGCGACACACTCGAACAGGTGTTTGTCTACGCGGGAGGAGACGGATACAGTTTCGAGTGTCTGGGGATGACTCAACCAGGCACCACCGACATTCGAGCGAGGCGGACATCCGATGGACGACCCCATCACCCCTGAAGCGGGCACGGCCGAGGCGAAACCCGGCACGCGCCGGCGCAAGAGCCTCAGCGACAAGCAGCTCGCCATCCTCGACGTCATCCAGCGCGCGGTCGCGAGCCGGGGGTACCCGCCGAGCATGCGGGAAATAGGTGACGCGGTCGGACTGTCATCCCTGTCGAGCGTCACCCACCAGCTCAACCAGCTCGAGCTGAGCGGCTACCTCCGCCGCGACCCGAACCGTCCTCGCGCACTCGAGATCCTGATCGACCTCCAGCAGGAGGAGGGCGGCGTCGTCTCCGACAACCCGACCCCGATCGGCGATGCGGCAATGGTGCCCCTGGTTGGCCGGATCGCCGCCGGAATTCCGATCACCGCGGAGGAGATGGTCGACGAGGTGTTCCCCATCCCCCGCGCGCTCGTCGGCAAGGGCGACCTGTTCATGCTCAAGGTCGTCGGAGACTCGATGATCGATGCCGCCATCTGCGACGGCGACTGGATCGTCGTGCGTCAGCAGCAGGATGCCGAGAACGGCGACATCGTCGCGGCGATGCTCGATGAGGAGGCGACCGTCAAGGTCTTCCAGCGTCGGGACGGCCACACCTGGCTCCTCCCCCGAAACAGTGCATTCGCACCGATCCTGGGCGACTTCGCTCAGGTGCTCGGCAAGGTCGTCGCGGTGCTGCGCTCGGTCTGATCTCCCCGGGGGTCGCGTCGCCGCGGTAACAGGTACCAGGCGAAGCAGATGAGCACGGCGAGCACCCCGGCGACTGCGATCGACCGGGTCGCTGTGTGATAGAGCACCACCCGACCGAAGACGTCGGAGCCTCCCAGCACGCCCCCGACCCAGATGGTGAGGGCGACGGCCGCGAGCACAGACGCGACCGCGATCCACCCGACGAGGCGCCAGGATGCCCGCAGCCGCGTCGGCGGGAGCGCGCGCACCGGCGCCTTCCGTACCCACACCGCGCCCCACACCGCCAGTACCAGGAGCCCGAGCGCACTGCTGCCGTACTGCGCCCAGCGATAGCCGGTGAACGGCCCGAACTGAGCGCGCAGCGGCGCGATCCGGAGCACCGCCCACCCGTCGGGGTGGGTGAAGGCGTCCCAGACCAGGTGACTGGCGATCCCGACGATCAGTGACGCCAGCACGAGCAGAGCCGCGAGCGCGAGCCGCGACGCGGTCCGTGGCCATGGGCCTGGCAGTACGAATCGTCGACGCAGCCAGGCCGGCGCGAAGTCGAGCAGTGGTGCGCGGAAGACGAGCACCCAGAACAGCAGGCTCACTATTCCCATCGGCACATCGACCAGGGGCACTCCGAGCAGTGAGTGGCTCAATTCGCGCTCCACCGGCAGCGGCACGAAGTAGGGCAGGTCGGGCACCATGCTGCCGATCGCGAGCGAGGCGGGGAGGAGCGGCGTGCGCACGAAGGGCAGGATCGCCGCGATGTGACTCGGGGTGAACGGCATCCGTTCACTGTATTGAACGGATGCCGTCGCGCTCGCACCTCCCCCGGCAGGTTCGTGCTGGCGTGCGTTATTCAGGAGGTCGTGTGGCGCGTGATTCAGGAGTGACGGATGGTGCGAACATCCGTCACTCGGTGCGCACTAGTGTCACGACCTCCTGAATATTGCGAGGAGAGCGCGTCAGGCGTGGACGTGCGCCTCGCGAACAGCGCGGGTGGCCGTGATCACGTTGGTCAGGGACTCGACGGTCTCGTCATAGCCACGCGTCTTGAGACCGCAGTCCGGGTTGACCCAGATCTGGCGCTCGGGAATCGAGCCGAGAGCGATCTCGATCAGCTGGGTGACCTCGTCGACCGACGGCACTCGCGGTGAGTGGATGTCGTAGACGCCCGGGCCGATGCCGCGACCGAAGCCCGAGGTCTGGATGTCAGGCACGACCTCCATCTTCGAGCGCGCGGCCTCGATCGAGGTGACGTCTGCATCGAGCTTGTCGATCGCGTCGATGACGACGCCGAACTCCGAATAGCAGAGGTGGGTGTGAATCTGCGTGGCCTCGCCGACGCCGGCGGTCGCCAGTCGGAATGAGCCGACCGACCAGTCGAGGTAGTCGGCCTGATCCTTCTTCTTCAGCGGCAGGAGTTCGCGCAGCGCCGGCTCGTCCACCTGGATGATGCCGATGCCCGCGGACTCCAGGTCGACGATCTCGTCCCGGAGCGCGAGCGCCACCTGGTTCGCGGTGTCGCGCAGCGGCTGGTCGTCGCGGACGAACGACCAGGCGAGGATGGTGACCGGGCCGGTGAGCATGCCCTTGACGGGCTTGGAGGTCAGGGTCTGCGTGTACGTGGACCACTCGACCGTGATCGGCGACGGGCGCGAGACATCACCCCAGAGGATCGACGGGCGCGTACAGCGGCTGCCGTAGGACTGCACCCAGCCGTTCTGCGTCACCGCGAAACCATCGAGGTTCTCGGCGAAGTACTGCACCATGTCGTTGCGCTCCGGCTCGCCGTGCACGATGACATCGATGCCGATCTGCTCCTGCAGCTCCACGACGGAACGGATCTCGGCGCGCATCGCCTCGACGTACTCCTCCTCGCTGATTCGTCCGGCGGTGAAGGCGGCACGGGACTTACGGATGTCGCCGGTCTGCGGAAAGGACCCGATGGTCGTCGTCGGCAGGAAGGGAAGGCCGAGGGCGGCATCCTGTGCGGCAAGGCGGGCGGCGTAGTCGCCGCGGGTGAAGTCCTCCGGCGTCAGGGCTGCGGCACGCTCCCGTACCGCGCCGTCGTGAACTCCGACCGCGCCATGACGGTCATCGAGGGCAGCGGATGCCGCATCCAGCTGGGACTGGATCGCGGCCTTGCCGTCCAGCAGGCCGGTGGCGAGGGTGGCGACCTGTTCGACCTTCTGGTCGGCGAAGGCGAGCCAGCTCTTCAGCTGGTCGGCGAGCAGCGGCTCGTCGTTCACGTCATGCGGCACGTGGAACAGCGAGGTCGAGGTGGTGACCGCAACCGACGGCGACAGCTCGAGCAGCGACTCGAGCTTCGCGAAGGCACCCGCCAGGTCGCCCCGCCAGATGTTATGACCGTCGACCACGCCACCGACGAGGGTCTTCGTGGTGCTGAATCCCTCCGGCAGCGACCCGCGCACCAGGTCGAGGTGGATCGCCTCGATGTCGGTCGCATCGAGTACGGGCAGTGCGTCGTCGAGGCTGTTGTACGGGGCAGCGACGAAGATCTGCGGGCGGGTCGGCACGGCGCTGAGCAGGTCATATGCCTGCTTCGTTGCGGCGAGCACTTGCGCGCGCGGCACGTCGATGCTCTCGCTGACCAGGCCCGGCTCATCGAGCTGTACCCAATCGGCGCCGACCGCGGCGAGGCCGGCGAGCAGCTCCGCGTAGACGGGCAGCAGGTCGTCGAGGCGGTCGAGCGGCTGGTACCCCTCGGGCGCACCCTCGCTCGGCTTGCTGAGGAGCAGCAGTGTCACCGGCCCGACGATGACCGGGCGGGTGGTGTATCCGGCGGCCGTCGCCTCGGCGACCTGGCGCAGCAGGCGGTCGGAGGCGAGGTGGAAGTCGGTCTCCGGACCGATCTCCGGCACCAGGTAATGGTAGTTCGAGTCGAACCACTTGGTCATCTCGGCCGGGGTGTTCTGCCCGGCGCCGCGGGCGATGGTGAAGTATCCGGCGAGGTCGATGGTGCCGTCCGCGGCGACGAGGTCGGCGAAGCGGGTGGGGATCGCACCCACGGTGACCGCCGCATCCAGCACCTGGTCGTAGAAGGAGAAGGCCTCGGGGATCGACGAGTCGTCTGCTCCCAGCCCGAGGCTCACCAGGCGCTCGCGCGTCGACGCGCGCAGCTGCGCGGCGGTCGCCTCGAGCTCGTCGACGGTGATCCTGCCGGCCCAGAACGACTCGACGGCCTTCTTGAGTTCGCGTCGGGGGCCGATGCGGGGGTAGCCGAGGATGCTGCCGGTGGGGAAGGCGGGCGCGCTCATACTGTTGTTTCCTTTGCGATGGGGGCGGTCAGATTCAGGTCTTCCAGCACCGAGATCACGGCCTGATGCTGGTTGAAGGTATAGAGGTGCAGGCCGGGGGCACCGCCGCCGAGCACCGACGCGGAGAGCTCGATCGCATGCTCGACGCCGATCTCGAACTGCTCCTCGGCCGAGTCGGTGGAATGCAGGCGACGGGAGAGCTCGGCGGGGCGGCGCTCGCCCGTGAGCTCGAGGATGCGCTCGAGCCGAGCCGGAGTGGTCGCCGGCATGATGCCCGGCAGGATCGGAATGGTGACGCCCGCCGACTGTGCGTCCGCCACGAAGCTCAGGTAGTCGTCGGCGTGGAAGAACAGCTGAGTGATCGCCATGGTCGCACCCGAGACCTGCTTGGCGAGAAGGGTGTCGATGTCCTGATCGCTGCGCGTGGAGCGCGGGTGGCCGTTGGGAAAGGCGGCGACGGCGACGCGCACCTTCTCGCGCCGCTCCGGAAGGCGCCCGCCCCCGCCGAGGGAGGTGAGGGTGGCGTACTGCGCGCGCTCGGTCTGCACGCGGTGGATGAGCTGCACCAGTTCGGATGCGCTCCCCAGGTCGCCGAGGAACGAATCGCCCTCGACGGCACCCTTCGGCGGGTCGCCACGGAGCGCGAGGAAGCTGGTGATGCCGGCATCCAGGAACTGCCGCACGAGCCGATTCGCCTCGAAGTGCGAAGAGCCGACACAGGTGAGGTGCGCGAGCGGATGCACCCGCGTCTCCTCGCGGAGGTAGCGCAGCACGTCGAGAGAGCTCTGACGGGAGGATCCGTTCGCCCCATAGGTGACGGACATGAAGTCGGGACCGGTGGCGGCGAGGCGCTGGATGGTGTCCCAGAGGGTCGCCTCGGCGCTCGGCGACCGAGGCGGAAACAGCTCGAAGGAGAAAGGCACGCGGCCGGTGCTGCCGGACATTCGGTCCCCCATTCGATCGTGTCGATCGCCTGCGGGCCGCTCACGGACCCACGGGCATCACAGATGATCATCGGACGATGATCACGGATGCCGGAGCCACACCTCGTCTCGACCAGAACGGTGATCTGTGTCGATACTGCAGTGCTGCTCCGGTGGGCGGGTGCCGGGCTCGGCTGTCGCTCCATGCTGCACGGGCAAGGACCGTGAACACGACTCCAGCCTACCCAGCACCCCACACGTGTTGCAGCGTGTTACGCGAGCCGATTACGCCGATGAACCGGTCAGGCAGGCACGACGGCGAAGGGTCGCAGCGTGGCCGCGAAGTCCTCGTGCACGAGCACGTCTACGCGCGTTCCACCCTCCTCATAGGAGGTGCTGACGACGTTGCCCTGGTCGTGCAGTGTCGAGACCAGGTCGCCCCGATCGTAGGGAATCAGCAGCTGGAGCTCGACCGACGGCTTCGGCAGGGTGCTCGCGATGCGCTCGAGCAGTTCCTCGACGCCCTCCCCGGTGCGGGCCGACACGAAGATCGCGGTCGGCTCGAGCCCGCGCAGCACGAGGCGCTGATCGTCGTCGACGAGATCGCTCTTGTTGAACACGACGATCTCGGGAATGTGCCGGGCCTCCACCTCGCCGATGACATCGCGCACGGTGGCGAGCTGGCTGCCCGGATCGGGGTGGGATCCGTCGACCACATGGAGCACGACATCCGAATCGGCGATCTCCTCGAAGGTCGACCGGAATGCCTCGACCAGCTGATGCGGTAGCTGCCGCACGAAACCGACGGTGTCGGTGAGCGTGTAGTGCTGGCCGTCGGCGGTCTCGTTTTTGCGTACCGCCGTGTCGAGGGTGGCGAAGAGGGCGTTCTCGACCAGGGCACCCGCCCGGGTGATGCGGTTGAGCAGCGAGGACTTGCCGGCGTTGGTGTAGCCGGCGATCGCGACCGACGGCACCGCGTTGCGGTTGCGGTTGGCGCGCTTGGCCTCGCGCGCGGGCTTGAAGCCGAGGATCTGCTTGCGCAGTCGTGACATGCGGGTGTGGATGCGGCGGCGGTCGAGTTCGATCTTGGTCTCACCCGGACCGCGGCTTCCCATGCCGTTGCCCGCGCCGACCTGCCCACCAGCCTGGCGGGACATCGACTCACCCCAACCGCGAAGCCGGGGAAGGAGGTATTCGAGCTGCGCCAGTTCGACCTGGGCCTTGCCCTCGCGGCTCTTCGCGTGCTGGCTGAAGATGTCGAGGATGACGGCGGTGCGGTCGATGACCTTCACCCGCACGACATCTTCGAGTGCACGACGCTGGCTGGGAGCGAGCTCGCTGTCGACGATCACGGTGTCGGCGCCGGTGGCGGCCACGACATCCCGAAGCTCGAGCGCCTTGCCCTTGCCGAAGTAGGTGCTCGGGTCGGGGTTCGGGCGACGCTGCATCAGACCGTCGAGCACGACGGCACCCGCGGTCTCGGCGAGAGCGGCGAGCTCCCGCATCGAGTTCTCCGCCTCGGCGGCATTGCCCTGGCTGTAGATGCCGATCAGCACAACGCGTTCGAGGCGCAGCTGGCGGTACTCGACCTCGGTAACGTCTTCGAGCTCGGTGGAGAGACCGGCGACGCGGCGCAGCGCCTGACGGTCTTCGCGGTCGAGCTGGTCGCCGTCGTCGCTCGGCCGGGGGTCGAGACCCTCGGTCTGCAGCGCCTGGGCACCGCTGAAGGCGTCACCGGACGGGCCGGCCGTGAACAGGGAGTACCCAGACGACCGCGTGGCAGCCCGTGCCAGCACTCGGTCGATCAGGTCCGCATCCCGCGATTCCGACGGCTCGATATCCATTATTTCGTTAACCTTAGCTCCTTGATTTTCGATAGGTTTCTCTCCATGGCCAACGAGCATTACTTCTCCGCAGACCCGGGAAGTGAACTCAAATTACGCCAGATCCGAGTGCCGCTGGCGGGCCAGGTCTACGACCTCACCACGGCGAACGGTATTTTCAGCCCCGAGCGCATCGACGCCGGGACGCAGGTTCTGTTGGCGAACACTCCGCCACCCCCGCCCGGCGGTCACTTCCTCGACCTCGGAACCGGATGGGGTCCGATCGCTCTCAGCCTCGCCCTCGACTCGCCGCATGCGACGGTGTGGGCCGTCGACGTCAACGAGCGAGCACTCGACATCGTGCGTCGCAACGCCGAAATCGTCGGCGCCACCAACATCAACGCCGTTCGGCCCGAAGATGTTCCCGATGACATCGTGTTCCGCACCATCCGCTCGAACCCGCCGATCCGGGTGGGCAAGGACGAGCTGCACGGCATGCTGCTGCGCTGGCTCCCCCGCCTCGAGGTGGAATCGGATGCCTGGCTCGTCGTGCAGCGCAACCTCGGTTCGGATTCGCTACACCGTTGGCTCGAGGGGGTCCTCCCGGAGTCCTTCGCGGTGAGTCGCGCCGCGACCAATAAGGGCTACCGCGTGCTGAGGGTCCGTCACAAGTAACCGCACGACCCGCACCGCCGAGGCTCAGACCGTCAGGTCGCCCTCGAAGACCAGGTCGGCAGGGCCGCTCAACGAGACGTGTTCGCCGTCCTCGGCCGCCCACATCCGTACGCCCAGCGTGCCTCCCGGTACCTCGACCCGCCACTGGTTCGGCGCGTCCGGCCCCGCCCAGTACCGGGTCGCGAGGGCCGCCGCCGCCGCGCCGGTGCCACAGGACAGGGTCTCGCCGCTGCCGCGCTCGTGCACCCGCATGCGGATGTGGCCGACACCGTCGCGCACCAGCGGATCACCTGGGACGACGAACTCGACGTTCGCGCCGTCCTCCGGTGCCGGTTCCAGGTGCGGGATGTAGGTGAGGTCGGCCGATTCCAGCTCCGCATCGCTCGACAGAGCGACCACCACGTGCGGGTTTCCGACATTGATGCCGAGTCCGGGGCGGGCGACCTGCAGGTTCTTCGCTCGCACGAGTGGCTCACCGCCGTCGAGCGACCAGCGCCCGAGGTCGACCTGGAAGCCGTTCGCGTTCCGTTGCAGATCGCGCACTCCGCCACGGGTGCCGACGGTCAGGGTCTCGCCGGGCTCGAGGGTGACGAACCCGTTCTCCACCAGGTACCGCGCGTAGACGCGGATGCCATTGCCACACATCTCCGAGGGCGAGCCGTCGGAGTTGTGGTAGTCCATGAACCACTCCGCAGCATCGTCCTCGGCCAGCGCCGCGGCGCCGTCCGGGAGGTTCTTCGAGCGCACCGCCCGGATGACACCGTCTCCCCCGACCCCGAAGTGCCGGTCGGCGATGGCCGCGATCTGCGACGGCGTGAGGTCGACCTCGCCGTCCGGGTCGGAGAAGAGCACGAAGTCGTTGCCGGTTCCGTGGCCCTTGGTGAAGTGCAGTTCAGGCATACCTCTCAGCGTACAAGCGCTTCAGCGCTCGAGAGCCGCGACCGCCAGCTCGACCCGCGCCGGATCATCGGACTCGAGCCAGGTGGCCGGATAACGGCCGAACCAGCTCACCTGCCGCCGGGCGTACTTGCGCGTGAGAGCGGCGCTCTGCTCGATCGCGTCCGCCTCGGCGAGTTCGCCCCGCACCTGGGCGATGGCCTGTGCGTACCCGATGGCGCGGCCCGCGGTGACGCCTACGCCGTGCTCGATGAGCGCACGGGCCTCGTCGAGGATGCCGTCACGCCACATCGCCGCGACCCGCTCGTCGAGTCGGGGCGTCAGCTCGGCCCGCGGCGCCCGTAGCCCGATCAGGCGGGTCGGCGACCAGAGTCGCGACTCGTCGGGCAGGCCGGAGCCGAACGGTTCCCCGGTGATCTCCCCCACCTCGAGCGCCCGCACGATGCGGCGCCCGTTGTGCGGGCCGATCGCCGCCGCCGCCGCCGGGTCGCTCTGGCGCAGACGCTGAAACAGCATGCCAGGGCCCGACGCAGCGAGCTCCTCCTCCAACCGAGAGCGGATCTGAGGGTCGGTTCCGGGAAACCGGAAGTCCCAGACCACGGCCGAGACGTAGAGGCCCGAGCCGCCGACCAGGATCGGGACGGCGCCCCGGGCGCGGATCGCGTCGATGGCGGCCCGGGCATCCGTCTGGAAGGAGGCGACACTCGCCTCGTCGCGCGGGTCGAGCACGTCGAGCATGTGGTGCGGGATGCCGCGGCGCTCCGCCTCGGGCAGCTTGGCTGTGCCGATATCCATGCCGCGGTAGAGCTGCATCGCGTCGGCGTTGACGATCTCGACGGCCTGCCCCCGGGCGGCGAGCCGGTCGGCGAGGTCGAGGGAGAGCGCGGACTTGCCGGTGCCGGTCGCGCCCACGATGACGACGAGCGGCAGGGTGCCGGTCGTGGCGGGCTCGGGGCTAGCGCTGCCCATCGTGCAGGTCGTAGATGGGGATGGTGCTGACGCCCACCGGCGCCCCCACCCGCAGTGTCGGCAGCCCGAGCGAGACGGCGCCGCCCGCGGTCGTCTCGTGGGCGGGCACGGCACAGGAGGCGGCCTGGGCGCGATCCCAGGCGTCGCCGGCCCGGGTGCGACGGATGCGCAGTGCGGCCCCGTCGCGGGAGTCGGCGATCAGATAGAACGGCTTCGCATCCGACACCGTGACGGTGACGACGTCGCCGGGACGCGGGACCTCGCTGTGAGGGGGGATCTCGAAGTGCACGAGTCGACTGTCTTCGGCACGGCCGGAGAGACGATGCGTGTCGGCGTCTTTCGACCCCTCGGCACCGACCAGCACCTCGACGTTCCGTCCCACGACGAGCTGGTTCTGCTCCCAGGAGATGCGGTCCTGCAGCGCGATCAGACGCTCATAGCGTTCCTGCACGATGGCCTTCGGCACCTGGCCGGGCATCGTCGCGGCCGGCGTGCCCGGGCGGATCGAGTATTGGAACGTGAAGGCGGTGGCGAACTTCGACTGCTCGACCACGCGCAACGTCTCGTGGAAGTCCTCCTCCGTCTCACCGGGGAAGCCGACGATGATGTCGGTGGAGATGGCCGCGTGCGGCATCTGCGCGCGCACGCGCTCGAGGATGCCGAGGAACTTCTCGGAGCGGTAGCTGCGGCGCATCGCCTTGAGGATGCGATCCGAGCCGGACTGCAGCGGCATGTGCAGCTGCGGCATCACGTTCGGGGTCTCGGCCATGGCGTCGATGACGTCGTCGGTGAAGGCGGCCGGGTGGGGGCTGGTGAAGCGGATGCGCTCCAGGCCCTCGATCTCGCCGGCCGCGCGCAACAGCTTGGAGAACGCCTGGCGGTCGCCGAACTCGACGCCGTAGGAGTTGACGTTCTGGCCGAGCAGGGTGACCTCGATGGCGCCGTCGTCGACAAGCGACCGGATCTCGGCGAGGATGTCGCCCGGCCGACGATCCTTCTCCTTGCCCCGCAGCGAGGGCACGATGCAGAAGGTGCAGGTGTTGTTGCACCCGACCGAGATGGAGACCCAGCCACTGTGCGTGGAGTCGCGCTTGGTCGGCAGGGTGGACGGGAAGACGTCGAGCGACTCGAGGATCTCCAGCTGCGCCTCGTCGTTGTGACGGGACCGCTCGAGCAGGGTCGGCAGCGCACCCATGTTGTGAGTGCCGAAGACCACGTCGACGTATGGCGCCTTCTCGAGGATGACGTTCTTGTCCTTCTGAGCGAGGCAGCCGCCGACCGCGATCTGCATGCCCTCGTGCTCGCGCTTGATGCTGGCGAGGTGACCGAGGGTGCCGTACAACTTGTTGTCCGCGTTCTCGCGCACGGCACAGGTGTTGATGACCACGACATCGGCCTGCGCACCGTCCGCGGGCACATACCCGGCCGCCTCGAGGGAACCGCTCAGCCGCTCGGAGTCGTGAACGTTCATCTGGCAGCCGAAGGTGCGCACCTCGTAGGTGCGGGGGCGCTCGAGGGTGGCGGATGCTGCGCGGTCAGTCATGGTGGATCCAGTGTACGGCGGGGCCGCTGCGACCCCGCATCACGGGGCGGGTCGCACCGGGTTTCGGTCAGCCGACGGGGACGCCGCTCAGCGGAAGCGCACGCCGCTCGACGACCCCGATGAGCGACCCGAGAGTGCCTCGTCCACCGCGGCTCGCACCACCGAAGAGGCGTAGCCCTTGCGCATCAGGAATCCGGTGAGACGGCGCTTCGCCGTCTCGGTGTCGTAGGAGCGCAGCTGCGGTGCGCGCTTCAGCGCGAGCTCGGTGGCGCGGGACTGCTCGTCATCGTCGTCGACCTGCTCGAGCGCGGCGTCGATGTGCTCCTGGTCGATGTGCCGACGGCGGAGCTCGGCCGTGAGTGCGGAGCGACCGAGTCCCTTGCGCTCGTGCTGCGTGCGCACCAGCGTCTCGGCGAGGGCCGCATCGTCGAGTAGTCCGACCCGTTCCAGGCGGTCGAGCTCCTCGTCGACGGCCTGTGGCTCGAACTCGCGGGAGAGGAGCGTCTTCTCGAGCTCCCACCGGGACATGCCCCGACGGGTGAGCGCGTGCATGCTCACGTTCTCCGCGCGCACCTCGCGCTTGCCACGGCCGAGCGCGTCCTCGCGGGGCGCGGACCCTGCCTCGTCGGGCGGGGTCGACCGTCGCCGCGACGGAACGGCTGCGACCGGAGAAGCGGGAGTCACCACAGCCGGCTGAGGCTCCTCCGTCTCACCGAAGAAGCTGGCGAAGTCGGGAAGCGGAGCACTTTCGGCCGTCGCCCAGTCATCGTCACCCGCGGCCGACGAATGGTGCGCCGGGGACGTATCGGCCGCCGATGTGTCGGGCGCAGACGGTGGCGGGACCACGCCGGGCAGGTAGGTCACGCGAGCGAGACGCTCGCCGCTCCCTGCCCGGGCGCGGTCGTCGCCACCGTCGACTGCCATGACTACGCGCCGACCGCGGTGCGCTCGGCGGCGGCCTTGACCGGGATGGTCTTCGTGGCCTTCGCCGGAGCCGGGGTCAGCGAGGCCGCCTTCTGCTCGGCGGCCGCCGACGCTGCGACGGCCTTGGCATCCGCGACCACACCGAGTTTGGCGAGGATCTTGCCCTCGATCTCGGCGGCGATGGCGGGGTTGGCGATGAGGAACTTGCGCGAGTTCTCCTTGCCCTGGCCGAGCTGGTCGCCGTCGTAGGTGTACCAGGCGCCGGACTTGCGCACGATCTCGTGCTCGACACCGAAGTCGATCAGGCTGCCCTCGCGGGAGATGCCGGTGCCGTACAGGATGTCGAACTCGGCCTGCTTGAAGGGCGGGGCCATCTTGTTCTTGACGACCTTGACGCGGGTGCGGTTACCGACGGCATCCGTTCCCTCCTTCAGGGTCTCGATGCGGCGGATGTCGAGGCGCACCGAGGCGTAGAACTTGAGCGCTTTACCGCCGGCCGTGGTCTCGGGCGAGCCGAAGAACACACCGATCTTCTCGCGCAGCTGGTTGATGAAGATCATCGTGGTGTTGGTCTGGCTGAGCCCACCGGTGAGCTTGCGCAGTGCCTGCGACATGAGGCGGGCCTGCAGACCGACGTGGGAGTCGCCCATCTCACCCTCGATCTCGGCCCGGGGCACGAGCGCGGCGACCGAGTCGATGACGACCAGGTCGATGGAGCCGGACCGCACGAGCATGTCGGCGATCTCGAGCGCCTGCTCACCGGTATCGGGCTGCGACACCAGGAGAGCGTCGATGTCGACGCCCAGGGCCTTGGCGTATTCGGGGTCGAGGGCATGCTCCGCATCGATGAAGGCGGCGATTCCCCCGGCGCGCTGGGCGTTGGCGATGGCGTGCAGCGTGAGGGTCGTCTTACCCGAGGACTCCGGGCCGTAGATCTCGACGATGCGGCCGCGCGGCAGGCCGCCGATGCCGAGCGCGACATCCAGCGCGATCGAGCCGGTCGGGATGACGGCGACGGGGGCGCGCTCATCACTGCCGAGGCGCATGACGGAGCCCTTGCCGAACTGGCGGTCGATCTGGGCGAGGGCGGTTTCGAGCGACTTCTCACGGTCGGCTGCTGAGGGCATTGCGACTCCTTCATGTGGTGCACGATGCGTGCACGGGCGTTGCGCCTATAGGCTGCCGTTTCGCCGAAAGAACCGATCCTGCAGGGTTTTCTCGACCAGCGGCAAGGCTGGTGTCGGTGGCTTGGTCCGACGAATCCGACAGTACGCGGGACCGGTGACATAACCCGGACATCCCCGCGAACGGTGGAGAACTCGTCGATTCGAGCACCTGGTGAGGAGCCTACTCCGAACCGAAGAAATGTTCGAATAAACCCCGCGGCGTGTCGTCACGCGTTCGAACAGCGAAGCGCCGGTGCTTATGAATTCGACAAGATCCAGCACGCGATCGCCGGGTTGGCTTCGGGATGATCTTGAACGCGATGACCGTATCCGCCGAGGACCAGGTGCCGAGCACCGCCCGAGGCCATCGCCGTGGCAATTTCCTCGTAGTCATCGCTCCAGCCCCCGCTGAGCACCAGCGTCGGCACATGCTGGAGAACTTCGATGGGGAGGTTGTAATTCCACGGGGCGTCGAGGAGGCGGTTCCGCTCGGCGGCGCGGAGCTCAACCGCGTCCACAGGCTGGGGTGGGACCGATCCGGTTAGCGCAGTGAGGAATGCGACATGATATTCCGCGGCGGTCGTTTCTGCGGCCCGTTCCACAATGGGCGCCATCCGGCTGATGAAGGCCTCGGTTTTTGGCATGCCGCGCGCGTAGGCATATGCCGCTGGTTCGAACAAGGTCAATGAGCGCACCTGTTGCGGGGCGATGACCGCGGAGAGGATGGCCGCCAGGCCACCATAGGAGTGCGCAATGACGTGCAGGCCGTCCCCGCACTCCAGGATTCGCGAGACCCATTCGCCCATATCCGTCGAAACCGGAGCCTCTTCGCCATACCCGGGCATAGTGAGGAATACGGCATCGGAAAGGTACGCCTGCTCAGGCCAAGCATCTGTGCCCGATCGTCCAGAGCCGTGCACGAAAACGAGCGTCACCGCTGCCGTCCGGTCAGCTCTTGGGCTCGCGCACGCCCGCGCCGTACCAGCGGTTCTCAGGCACATCGGTGGCACGGCAGAGGGCGAGCCAGACCTCTCGGGGCTGCACGCCACGTTTGATCGCCTGCTCCGCGGTCAGACCGCCGACGTCGCTCAGCACCAGGTCGTGGGTGAGCGCACGCCCGTAGACGTCGCCGAACTCGTCAGTGACGGCGATCCAGAATTCGCTGAGACGCATGGGTTAACGGTAGCGGTTTCGATGCGCGGCCTCCTCCGTCGGGCGCTACTCAGCCAGCGACCCTTCGACAAGCTCAGGGACCGATAACAGGCTCAGGGACCGATAACAAGCTCAGGGGCCGTTAACGCAAGGATGCCCGGCTCGCGTGAGCCGGGCATCCGTTTCGATCCAGCCACACCGTGCCGGAACGAGCTAAGTCGTGAGTCAGCGGGAGACGAGTCCCGCGTCGAAGTCCGCGACGAGGTCGTCGGGGACGGTATCGGGAATCACATTGATTCCCTCGATCACTGCGAGGCGGTCGCCCACCTCACGCATGATGACCGAAATCGGCGTCTCGAGTGCATCCGCGACCGAAGCAAGGATCTCGGAGCTAGCCTCTTTCTGGCCACGCTCCACTTCGCTCAGGTAGCCGAGAGCAACGCTAGCCTTGCTCGCGACCTGACGAAGAGTACGACCCTTCTGCAGGCGGAAGTCCCGGAGAACGTCACCGATTTCCTGACGTACTAGAACCACTGGAACCCTCCTCCTATGACGTGACCCTGGATGGAGCTGATCTGATGAGGGCTGTAACACTACCGCCACCGTTCTCAGAACTCTAACCAGCGCACACTGTGTGACGCTTGTGAATCCTTGAGCTGTAACGCGATCGAAACGGGAAAGATTCCCGCGGCCCGAATCACGCCGTCGCGAGCTCCCGCTGGAGCCGTAGAAGTGATTCGGAGACGGTGGCTCTGCGGATGGCTTCACGGTCGCCCGCGAGCTCGAGCCGCTCCGCGAAGACGAGGCCGCCGATCGCGAATCCGACGTACACGGTGCCCGCCGGATGTCCGTCCTGTGCCCCGGGGCCGGCCACACCGGTCGTCGAGAGGCCAATATCCGCGGGCTTTCCGTCGACCGCGAGCACCGTTCGCACCCTGCCGGCCATCTGCCGGGCGACCTCCGGGTGCACCGGGCCATGCTCGGCGAGGAGGTCGGCGTCGACCCCCAGCACGCTGTGCTTGATGGCGGTGTCGTAGGCGACCACTCCCCCGCGCACGACGACTGACGCACCCGGAACGGCGATCAGTTCTGCCACAAGAAGGCCGCCGGTGAGTGACTCGGCCACTGCCATGGTGAGCGCCCGGTCACGAAGCGTCGAGATCAGCTCCGCCGCTACCGTCATGGACGTCGCGAGCGGTTCTGCCGGGCGTACTTGATGAAGAAGTCGATGCCCGAGACGACGGTCAGGGCGAGGGCCGCGCCCATGACGATCCAGTTGACCCAGAACACCCAGTCGCCGAGCAGCGCGGGGAAGGGTGCGAGGAAGAGGGTTATCGCGACCGCCTGCAGCACGGTCTTGAGTTTTCCGCTCGCCACCGCCGGGATGACGCTGGTGCGGATGACAGCGAACCGGAAGACCGTGATACCGAACTCGCGCACCAGGATGACGATCGTGACCCACCACCACAGCTCGCCGAGGATGGACAGGGCGACGAGGGCGCTGCCGATGAGGATCTTGTCGGCGATCGGATCGACGATCTTGCCGAAGTCGGTGACCAGGTTGCGGGAACGCGCCAGGTGCCCGTCGAGGCTGTCTGTGACGATCGCGATCACGAAGAACACGGTCGCGACCCACCGCAGCGGACCGCCGCGCCCGTCGTCGAGCAGGAGCAGCCAGATGAAGACCGGCGCCATGAGGATGCGCACCACGGTGATGATGTTCGCGATGTTCGCGAGGTTGGCTGGACCCTCGCCCGCCCTGACGATGCGACCGCGGAACGGGGTGGAGCCTGGCGCGGCCGCGGAAGGAGGCATCGGGTCAGTCCCTGCCGGTCAGAGTCCAGGCATCCTCGTCTGAGGGGCCCTCGTCGACCTCATCGTAACCGCTCGTCATGTCGCCGACCGGGTCGGCGCTGTAGCGCTCGTCGGGGGCGGGGGCGGGACCGTCGTCGCCGCGCAGCTTGGCCAGCACCGCGGGCAGCTGCTCTGGTGCGACCAGCACGTCGCGGGCCTTGGAGCCCTCGGAGGGGCCGACGATCTCGCGCGACTCGAGCAGGTCCATGAGGCGCCCCGCCTTGGCGAAGCCGACCCGGAGCTTGCGCTGCAGCATCGAGGTCGACCCGAACTGGGTGCTGACACAGAGCTCCGCCGCTGCGAGCAGCAGTTCGAGATCGTCGCCGATGTCGCCGTCGATCTGCTTCTTCTCTGCTGCGGCCGCGACATCCTGCCGGTATTCGGGGCGGGCCTGGCGTGTGACGTGCTGCACCACCGCGTTGACCTCGCTCTCGGTGACCCACGCGCCCTGCACGCGGATCGCCTTGGAGGCACCCATCGGCAGGAACAGCGCGTCGCCCTGGCCGATCAACTTGTCGGCGCCCGGCTGGTCGAGGATGACGCGCGAGTCGGTCATGCTCGACACCGCGAAGGCGAGGCGCGACGGCACGTTGGCCTTGATCAGACCCGTGACGACGTCCACCGACGGCCGCTGGGTCGCGAGCACGAGGTGGATTCCGGATGCTCGCGCCAGCTGGGTGATGCGCACGATCGAGTCTTCGACGTCGCGCGGGGCGACCATCATCAGGTCGGCGAGCTCGTCGACGACGACCAGCAGGTACGGGTACGGCTTGAGCGTGCGCTGGCTGTTCTCGGGCAGAGTGATCTCGCCCGCGAGCACCGCGGCGTTGAAGTCGTCGATGTGGCGGAAGCCGAAGCTGGCCAGATCGTCGTAGCGCATGTCCATCTCCTTCACGACCCAGGCCAGCGCTTCCGCTGCCTTCTTCGGGTTCGTGATGATGGGAGTGATCAGGTGCGGGATGCCGGCATACGGCGCCAACTCGACCCGCTTCGGGTCGATCAGCACCATGCGCACCTCCGTGGGTTTTGCGCGCATGAGCAGCGAGGTGATCATCGAGTTGACGAAGCTCGACTTGCCGGAACCGGTGGAACCAGCCACGAGGAGGTGGGGCATCTTGGCGAGGTTGGCGACGACGAAGCCACCCTCGACGTCCTTGCCCAGGCCGATCGTCATCGGGTGCGAACTCGAGGTGCTGGCCTTCGAGCGCAGCACGTCACCGAGCGACACGATCTCGCGGTCGGCGTTCGGCACCTCGACGCCGATGGCGCTCTTGCCCGGGATCGGCGCGAGGATGCGCACCTCGTTGCTCGCCACGGCGTATGACAGGTTCTTGGTGAGCGCGGTGACCCGTTCGACCTTGACGCCTGGACCGAGCTCGATCTCGTACCGGGTGACCGTCGGGCCGCGGCTGAAGCCGGTGACGCGGGCGTCGACCGAGAACTGCTTGAGCACCTCGGTGATCGCCGCGACGATCGCATCGTTCGCCTCGGAGCGGGTCTTCGGCGGGGTGCCGGGAACGAGCGAGGATGCCGCGGGCAGCCGATACGGTGCCGTCGGCTGCGCGGACGGGAGGGCGACATCCGTATCGAACTCCCCCGCCGCTCCCTTGATCGAGGCGGTGTCGGAGAACCCGGGGAGCAGGTCGGCGACGAGCGGGCCACCGTCGTCACGGATCGCGGTGGCGGGAGCCGCGGCATCCACCTCCCCGGTGAAACGCTTGACGGCGCTCTCGGCCTGGTCGAGGTCGACGAGAACCTCCGTCAGCGGCTCGGGTGGCGGCGTGCGGTCGATGACGTCGGTTTCGTCTGCCCTGCTGATGACCGGGGTGTCGAAGGCTGGATCGTCTTCGCGCTTGGTCTTGTTGCGGCGCCACCACGGCAGCTGCGCGTCGTCCTCGTCGTCGAGGCCCAGGTCATCGAGGTCGCCGAAACTCACGCTGTCGGCACTCGCCTTGGTCTTCGGCGTCGGCTCGGCCAGCTGGGCACCGAACAGGTAGGCGTACAGCTCGCGGAAGCGCGCACCGACCCGGTTCGGCGGGGTCTTGGTGATGATGAACAGCGACAGCACCAGCAGCACGATCACCACGGGCGTCGCGAGATAGGCAGTGCCGACGGCGATCAGTGGTGCGGCGAGCACCCAGCCTATGATGCCGCCCGCGGTGGCGAGCACCGCCATCCCCTGTGAGGGATGCGGCTGACCGCCGAAGATGTGGCAGAGCGCACTGACGGTGATCAGCAGGATCCCCAGACCGATGCCGATGCGACCGTTGTCGTGCACGGAGGCTGGATGCCGGAACAGCCAGAGCGCGAACAGCAACATGATCACGGGGAGCGCGAAGGCGACGCGTCCGAACAGACCGCCGAAGGTCCAGGAGTCGAGGGCGATGGCGAGGGGATCGGTCGGGTTGAACCATTCGACCACCGCACCGGCGATCGCGAGCACGAAGATGAAGAAGGGCACGCCGTCACGGCGCTCGTCCTTGGAGAGCGTCTCCTTGCCGAAGACCCGGGCGGCTCCCCCGACGATATGGGCGAGACCGAGCCAGGCCGCGCTGAGCAGGCCGGGCTTGGACTCGACGGTCTGGGCCACGGGCAGCTTGCGCGTCGTCCCCTTGCCGGTCGCCCGACCCGCCGCGGTCGTGCGGGAGCTCGAGGCGCGGGCGCGCGGGGTCGACTTGGTACTCGTAGCCATGTGAACAAAGGTAAACGGCAGGGGCGACAGAGCGGCGGATGCCCGGGGCGCGTGTTCTGCGCGCCCCGGGCATCGGGCGCCCGGGTCAGTGCGCCCGGCTCAGTACCGGATCGCGTCGATGACCTTCACCCGCACGGCGACCAGGGCGGGCAGGATGCCGGCGAGCGCGCCGACGGCGACGGCGGCTGCGAGCCCGACCAGCGCCGCCTCGATCGGGAACGGCGGCAGATCGGTCGCCCCCTGCGCCAGCTTCTCCTGCACCCAGGGATTCTCGACCAGCAGGATTGACAGCGCGACCCCGACCACGCCGGCGGCCAGGGTGGCCACCACGCTCTCCATCATCACGGCGAAGAACACCCGCCCGGCGGTCGCGCCGAAGCTGCGGCGGATGCCGATCTCGCGGATGCGCTGTCGCACGGTGACCAGCGAGATGTTCACCAGGCCGAGCGCCCCCAGGAAGAGCACGAGGCCGGCGACCCCGCCCACGCCGAGCTTGATCGGCAGCAACGGGTCACCGCCATGCGCCGCGTAGTCGTTGCGATTGACGTTGAGTTCGAGGGATGGCCCCAATGCAGCCCGCATATCGCGCTTGATCAATGGGGCGAGCTGCGAGGCGAGAGCGGGTGGCACCCAGGCCTCGAACTGCGGGAAGTTGCCGTCATCCGCCTTCGGGTCGGAGAGGGCGGCGAAGGCGGGCTCGAGCATGTACATCGTCGCGAAGTCGCTCTGGTAGGTGTCCCGGGAGACTCCCACGATCACCGCAGTGGCTGTCTCCGCACCCTGGACCTCGACGGTCGGATGGGTCGCCAGTGCCGGAGAGCCGAGTTGCTTCCAGAAGAATGGATTGACGACGACCGCCGGCGCGAGACGCTCCTCATCCGCAGGGGCGAACCACGCACCGCTCTGCATGGCGACCCGGTGCATCACGCCGTAGTCGGCGTCGACCGCGGTCGTGTTGACCTGCTGAAGGCCGTTCGGGAACTGCACCTGCAGCCCACCGTTGATGCTCGCCGAGTGATAACGGATGCGGTAGCGGTCCACCACGGAATCGAATGCCGTGCGAACCGCCGTCGCGTCCACATCGCCCGACTGGCTGTACGCGTTGACCATGAGCATCGCGGATCTGCCGCCGTTGCGCTCGTTCGATTCCTGCAGCGACTGCTGCACGATCGCGCCGAGGCCGACCACCGAGCTGATCGCCGCGACCGCGACGGCCACCCCGATCAGGCTGAGCAGCACCCGGGTGCGATGGATGCGCACCTCCGCCCAGGCCTCGCTGAACGACCCGACCAGGGCCGCCGCCATCGACTGCCGCGGCCGCCGGCTCACAGGGTCACCTCCGGCTGTCCCGCGAGGGTGAGGACGCGGCCGACGTCGATCGGTGCGAGCACGCCACGGTCGAGCCGGTAGTGCCGCCGGGCGAGCGCGGCGACGTTCGCATCGTGGGTGATCGTGATGAGCGCCGCACCGGACGTCTCCGCGATCTCGTCGAGGAGCGCCATCACGCTGGCGCCGGTCTCGATGTCCAGTGCTCCGGTCGGCTCGTCGGCGAGGATCAGCCGCGGACCACGCACGAGAGCGCGAGCGATGGCGACGCGCTGCTGCTCGCCGCCCGACAGTCGTTCCGGGGTGGAGAGGAGCCGCGCGCCGAGACCGACCCGCTCGAGCATCTCGGTGGCGACCTGGCGACGGCGCCAGAACGCTCGGCCGCTGGCGTAGAGCAGAGGTGTCATGACGTTTTCGAGAGCGGTGCGACCGGGCAGCAGGTTGAACTGCTGGAAGATGAATCCGATGTCGGCGCCACGGGTGCGATCGCGCTGGTTGAGCGAGAGATCCCGACTGTCGCGGTCGTCGAAGCGGATACTGCCGCTTGTCGGGGTGTCGAGAAGCCCGAGCAGGTTGAGCAGCGTCGACTTGCCCGAGCCGCTGCGCCCGACGATGGAGACATGGTCGCCGACGGCGACGTCGAGGCTGATCCCCCGGAGGATCTCGAGCGTGCTGTCATCCGGAAGCCGCACCGACCGGGTGACCCCGTCGAGGCGCAGCAGAACCTCGGCCGGCTCGGCGCTCGTCACTGCTGGCACGGCTGCATGTTCGGGTCGCAGGGCGCTGCAGCCCCGGGGACGAACTCCAGGATGCTGTCGCCCTTGGCCACCCCGGAGACGATCTGCACCATCTTCCCGTCGGTGAGCCCCAGGGTCACCGCCTTCTTCGTGGTCGTACCGTCGCTCGCGGCGATGTAGACGTTTCCGGCCTGGGCGGTGCCCTCGACCGCGGTCGTCGGCACCACGAGCGCATCGCTGGCGACGCCGCCCGAGATGGTGATCTTCGCGGCGAGGCCCGGGAACACGGTCACCCCGGCGGGCACCACGCAGCGCACCGTCGTTGCGGCTGTTCCGCCGGTGTCGGCCTGGCCGCCCTCGGCCGTGCTCGCACCCTGCTGCGCGGTCGTGATACTGAGGCCGGTGCAGGTGAACGGCGCCGGACCACCCGTGATGGCCACCGTGGCCTCCGTCGGCCGGTTGAGCAGGCGGTACTGCTTCTCCGCCGCAAGGCTGCCGCTCACGCTGAAGGTCGGCGGAGCGACCTGAGCTACGGCATCGCCCACCGCGACGACCTGACCGACGATGACGGGGAGGGACGAGAGGACGCCCGCCGACCCGGCGAGCACGGTGACGGTCTTGACGGCGGGGGTGCCGTCATCCGTCACGGTCTCGGAGCGGATCGTGAGCACCGGGGTGTTCGCGTCGACCTGGGCGCCCTGCGCGGCGATCACCTTCTTCACCTCGCCGGCGAGGGTCGCCTTGACCGGCACCGCGGGATCGGCCGAGATCAGCGCCTTCACCGTGACATCGTTCGTGATCGTGCCGGTCTCCACGACGATCTGCGGCTCGGTTACCTGCGCCGCCGGCTGCACTGACTGGTCGGCGGCGTGGGCGGTTCCCGAGAAGAACGCGAGCTTCAGCAGCGCGACCGCGATGACGGCGAAAACGACGATTCGGATGATGGGGAATACCCATCGACGTGCAACACTCACGAGCCCCCCAGGGGTCAACGACGACCAATACCGAAGTCGACCCTAGCGCCGAAATGACGAACGGCGAGTCATCCTCATGGATGACTCGCCGCCGTCGGTGCTCGGAGGTGCCGGGCGTGGAGCCCCTACGCCTCGATGACGACCGGGACGATCATCGGGCGGCGACGGTGGGTGGAGTTGACCCAGCGCCCCACCGTGCGGCGGATGACCTGGCTGTACGAGTGCGTGTCACGGGTTCCGTTCTCCGCGGCCTGGTACAGCGCCTTGATGATCATCGGCTTGACGTCATCGAAGACCTTCTCGTCTTCGGCGAAACCGCGAGCCTGGATCTCCGGCCCAACGATGGCGCGACCGGTCTGCACGTCCACCGCCACGAAGATGGAGACGAAGCCCTCTTCGGAGAGGATGCGGCGGTCCTTGAGGTCGGCATCCGTGATCTCGCCGACGGTGGACCCGTCGACGTAGACGTAGCCGAGATCGAGCTGGCCGACGACCTCCGCATGGCCGTCCTTGAGGTCGATGACGGTGCCGTCTTCGCCGATGAAGGTGTGCGACTCCGGTACGCCGCTGAGCACGGCGAGCTCCTGGTTGGCGATGAGATGACGGTACTCGCCGTGCACGGGCAGCACGTTCTTCGGCTTCAGGATGTTGTAGACGTAGAGCAGCTCGCCGGCCGAGGCGTGGCCGGAGACGTGGACCTTGGCGTTGCCCTTGTGCACGACGTTGGCGCCGAGCTTCATCAGGCCATTGATCACGCGGTAGACCGCGTTCTCGTTGCCGGGGATGAGGCTGGAGGCGAGGATGACGGTGTCGCCCTTGCCGATCTCGATCTGGTGCTCGAGGTTGGCCATCCGCGCCAGCACGGCCATCGGCTCACCCTGCGAGCCGGTGCTCATGTAGACGATCTTGTTGTCGGGCAGGTCAGCGGCCTTCTTTCCGTCGATCAGCACGCCCTCCGGCACCCGCAGATAGCCGAGCTCGGCGGCGATGGTCATGTTGCGCACCATCGAGCGGCCCATGAAGGCGACGCGGCGTCCGTTGGCGTGGGCGGCATCCAGCACCTGCTGCACGCGGTGCACGTGGCTGGAGAAGCTCGCCACGATGACCCGGCGCGGGGCGGTGGCCATGACGGCGGCGAGCACCGGTCCGATGTCGCGCTCGGGTGCGGTGAAGCCGGGGACGTCGGCGTTGGTGGAGTCCGGCAGGAAGAGGTCGACGCCGGCCTCACCGAGGCGGGCGAAGGCGCGCAGGTCGGTGATGCGGTCGTCGAGCGGCAGCTGGTCCATCTTGAAGTCACCGGTGTGCAGCACCACGCCGGCGTCGGTCTTGATGGCGACGGCCAGGGCGTCCGGAATCGAGTGGTTGACCGCGACGAATTCGAGGTCGAACGGGCCGAGCTGCTCACTCTCGCCCTCGTGCACGGTCAGCGTGTACGGCGCGATGCGGTGCTCTTTGAGCTTGGCCTCGACCAGTGCGAGCGTGAGGGTCGAGCCGATCAGCGGAATGTCCTGGCGCAGGCGCAGCAAGTACGGCACCGCGCCGATGTGGTCCTCGTGGCCGTGGGTGAGCACGACGCCGACGACGTCATCGAGCCGGTCTTTGATCGGGCTGAAGTCAGGCAGGATCAGGTCGACGCCGGGCTGGTTCTCTTCGGGGAAGAGCACGCCGCAGTCGACGATGAGGATCTTGCCGTCGATCTCGTAGGTGGTCATGTTGCGACCGATTTCTCCGAGGCCACCGATGGGGGTGACGCGGAGGGTTCCCGGCTTCAGTTTGCGGGGTTCGTACACAGGTGAATTCATTGCATCCAGTGCTCGTGAGTGGCGGGGCCTCGAGCCCCCTGTTTCAAGTTCTTGTGGTGTGAGGCCGCGCTAGCGGGTGGTGCCCGCGACCTTGGGAAGTGCTCCGCCTGCGGCCGCGTTACGGTCGGGGCGGAAGTTGCTGAGGTCGACACCGGGGATGGTGCCGACGAGGGCGATCTCGTCTTCGATTCGCGCGGCTTCGGCGTCTTCCGGCCCGACGAGCGGGAGACGGACGCGCGGGCTGCCGATGCGGCCGAGGCCGTGAAGGATGTACTTCGCGGCAACGGTGCCGGGCACGTGGGTCATGACGGCCCGCACCAGCGGCTCGAGCTGCTTGTGGGCGGCGGTGGCCGTATGCAGATCGCCCGCGTTCACGGCATCGATGATGGCGCGATATGGAGCGGGGGCGATGTTCGCGGTGACGCCGATCAGGCCGCTGGCACCGATGCTGAGATGAGGAAGCACCATGGCGTCGTCACCGGAGAAGTAGAGCAGGTCGGTCTGGTTGAGCACCCGGCTGACCTCGCTGAGGTCGCCCTTGGCATCCTTCACCGCACGGATGTTGGGGTGCTGGGCTGCGCGAAGGATCGTCTCGTACTTGATCGGGATGCCGGTGCGGCCCGGGATGTCGTACAGGATGACGGGCAGATCGGTGGCGTCCGCGATCATGCGGAAGTGGGTGAGCACGCCCGCCTGCGTGGGCTTGTTGTAGTAGGGGGTGACGATCATCACACCGTCGGCCCCGGCCTTCTCGCTGTGCTTGTACAGCTCGATGGCGTGGGCGGTCTCGTTGGAACCGCCGCCGGTGATGATCTTGGCGCGACCCGCGGCGACGGACTTGCCGACCTCGACGAGCCGGATCTTCTCCGGGTCGGTGAGGGTGGAGGTCTCGCCGGTGGTGCCGGTGACGACGATGCCGTCCGCGCCCGCGGTGATGACGTCGTCGATGTGCTTCTCGACGCCGTCCCAGTCCACCTCGCCGTCAGCGGTGAAGGGGGTCACGAGTGCGACGAGCACCTGGCCGAAGGGATTGGGTGGCGTAGTCACGAGTTACAGGGTATCGCGTGGGAGCGACCAGGCCGTCGTCGTTCGCGGTCGGCACACCTGCGCCTGTTCGATCGCCGTCTCGAGTGGCACGACGAGTCGTCGTGTGTGATCGCCGCGGCGCGATGGTTCCGGAGCGATCCAGTGGAGGACGACACAATCGTCCCGCTGCGGGGCGAGTCGCTCGCGATGGTTGTCCGGGTGCCTGAGCCGGGACGATCCGATGGTGATGCCGACGTGAAGGCGGGGCTCCGGGTCATGCGGGTCATGCGGGTCATGCGGCTCTACGAGGCCGTAGTGAACGAGCGCACTGATGCACGCGAGCCGTCCGCCCACCCGCCAGGCACGAAGGAGTTGCGGTGCGGTGTCAGCGGTGGCGTACCACCCTTTGCGCACGCGGATGATGCGGCCGTACTGGGACAGCATGCGCAGTTCCCATGCAGGATGACCACGGGCATAGAGTTCGCTAGCCCGAGCTACACCTCCCAATTCGAGGATGCACTTCTCCAGATGATTCATGAACCGAGTGTGCGGGGCCGCAACGACGATCGAGAGCCGTGGCGGGCCAGGTGTGGAGCGCGGTCGGCGAGCGGTGAGTGTGAGGGACGGGACACTCGCCATCGTGCCGACAGCGCTGACCCAGTAGCGCGCGAAGCTGATCGTCTCGAAGATTTCCAGTTATCGGCTGTTCGAGCAGGATCGGGCCGCCGAACTCCCGTTATTCAGTTGCCGCTGCACTCTCGTCAACCGTTGGTCAGCATCATCCCTCACAACCGACGCCGTTGTGATTCGTCTGACTGCACAACTGACCACCGTTATTCAGCAGCGCCTGAAGTCGCTCCCCCGGTTGTGCAGCACGTGCTGAACAACCGCACAGTGGTGAAGATCACGCAGTGGTGAAGATCACGCAGTGCTGAAGCTCACGCAGTGCTGAATAACCGCGCAGTGCTGAACAACCTCGCAGGGCTGAACAACCGCACAGTGCTGAATAACCGCGGTCACGAATTCAGGCCGTGCTGAACATCGGTGGGCGGTTATGCAGGAAGTGCTGCACAACCGACAGCGATTGTGCGGGGTATTGCTGATGAACGGAGGTCGGATCAGCAGCACCTGCTGAATAACGGGAGTACTAGCGACAAGGGCGGGAGTACTAGCGACAAGGGCGGGAGTACTAGCGGCACGAGCGGAGGTGCTGCGTGATTAGCGGAGGTGCTGCGTGATTAAGGGAAGTGCTGCGTGGGCGTGCTGGCGGGGTGCTCCATGGAGTACTCGCGACAGCGCTAAGGGGGTACCGCATGGGACGGGACGCCCCGGTCCTGTGGTCCCACAGCGGCGCGCTGGCGGCAAAGGACAGCCCGGTTGTCTCGTTGCGACGGACCGGCTGTGCGGACGGCCAGCGGCTAGGGCGCGACGCGGCCGTTGCCGTTGAACGCGGCGTAGGTGAGCGGCATGAGCTCGGCGAACGAGTCCTCGATCTTCTCCGCCACCATCTCGATCTCGCGCTGCGGGAACGACGGGAAGTGACTGCCCTCGCGCTTCGTGCGCAGCGAGATGAAGTTCATCAGGGAGCGGGCGTTCAGCGTCACGTACATCGACGAGTAGATGTTCAACGGCAGAACGATGCGGGCGACCTCGCGGGCGACACCGGCATCGAGCATCCGCTGGTACGACTCGAATGCTTCGGTCGACTGGCGGCGCGACTCCGCCTGCACCAGCTCCGTCTGCTCGGGTGTGCCGGGCTCGAACGTGTACGCGCCGGGCTTACCGACCTGCACCAGCATGCGCTCAGCACCGGGAACGTAGAAGACCGGCTTCAGCTCCCGGTACCTGCCCGACTCCTCGTTGTATGAGGCGATGCGGTGCCGCATGAACTCGCGGAACACGAAGATCGGCGCCTGCACGTAGAAGGTCATCGAGTTGTGCTCGAACGGCGAACCGTGGCGATCACGCATCAGATAGTTGATGAGACCGCGGGCACGCTTGTCGTCGCCGTCGGTGTCCTCCGACCCCTGGGCGGCCTCCAGCGTCTGCTCTCCCTGAGTCGACACCCGGGCAGCGAACAGCACATCGGAATCGTGCGCGCTCGACCGCACCAACTCCACGGTCACATCGGAACGGAAACTGATCTCAGGAGTCTCAACTGGCACGGCCTCACACTAGCGAGCGCCGCGGACATCCATTGGGCAACATCCCGTGACCGCCACAAACACGTGACTTAGGCTGAGGCCCAGTACCGACCGCGGCGGTCGGGCTCGCGGAGGAGGATTCATGGCAGTCACGAGCGAAGCTACGACACTGTGGCACGGAAACCTCCTCGCGGGAGACGGAACGACGACGCTCGACTCATCCAAGACCGCCGAGTTCCCGGTGAGCTGGGCCGCCCGTGCCCACGGCGAGGCAGGAAAGACCAATCCCGAGGAGTTGCTCGGCGCCGCGCACTCCGCGTGCTACTCGATGGCCTTCGCGAACCTGCTCACCACGGCCGGAACCCCTCCCGAGCAGCTTCAAGTCACGGCCGCCGTGACCTTCGACCCCGCTGAGGGGATCACCGGCAGTCATCTGCTCGTCAGCGCGAAAGTGCCCGGCATCAGCGAGGCCGACTTCCAGTCCATCGCCGCCGAAGCCAAGAAGACCTGCCCGGTATCCCGCGCGCTCGTCGGCATCCCGATCACCCTCGAAGCGAGCCTGGCCTGATGACCGAGCCCGCCACCACCCCGCTCCGCGTTCTCGTCGCCGGCGGCACCGGCTTCATCGGCACCGAACTCGTTCGACAACTGCGCGAAGACGGCCATCAGGTCACCGTCCTGGTGCGCGACGAGCCGCACGAAGACGGGCAGGCGACCTGGTCGCCATCGACCGGACTGCTCGACACCGGCCTCATGGATGACGCCGACGCGGTGATCAACCTGTCCGGTGCCTCCATCGGCAAGCTCCCCTGGACGCATAAATACCGCGACGAGATCCTGCAGTCGCGCCTCGACGCGACACAGACGCTGACGGACGCAATGGCTCGCTCCACGACACCGCCGGCGGTCTTCCTCAGCGGCTCTGCCGTCGGCATCTACGGCAACCGCCCCGGTGAGACCCTCACCGAGGAATCACCCCGTGGACCGGGGTTTCTCGGCGATGTCGTCGAACAGTGGGAGCGGGCTGCGCACCAGGCACCGGCGGGCACCCGGGTCGTCACCCTTCGCACCGGGGTGGTCATCGGAGACGGCGGGTCGCTCAAGCCGATCATGGCGCTCACGCGTGTGGGGCTGGGCTCGCGGCTGGCGAAGGGCGACGACATCTGGCCCTGGATCAGCCTGTATGACGAGGCGGCCGCCATCCGCTACCTGCTCACCTCGGCCCTCAGCGGACCGGTGAACCTTGCCGGACCGACGGCCGCGACCTCCGGCGAGATCACCAAGTACGTGGCCCACAAGATGCACCGACCGTACGCGCTGGCGGTGCCGGAGTTCGCCATCGACCTCGCGCTGCACGATGCCGGCGAAGAGCTGCTGCTGAGCAGCCAGCACGTCTCGTCGCAGAAGCTCATCGACGACGGATTCGTCTTCCTTGATCAGACCGTCGAGCAGGCGATCGACGAGTTCCTGTAGCGCCCCTTCGACAGGCTCAGGGACCGTACGGTTCCTGAGCCTGTCGAAGGACGGTTCCTGAGCCTGTCGAAGGACGGTTCCTGAGCCTGTCGAAGGACGGTTCCTGAGCCTGTCGAAGGACGAGGACTATCGGGCGCTGCGCTCGAGGGCGATGCTGCGCCGGATGGCCTGCCGGGCGCGGCGGCGGTCACCACTGGCGTCATAGGCCAGCCCGAGTCGAAACCAGGCCTGCCATGAACCGGGGTCGGCCTCGACCTCGGCCTTGTAGCGCGGAAACTCCGCATCCGCCGCCTCTCGCACCGGACGACCGCTTGCGCGAGTCGGCAGGTCGTCGAGCGGAAGCTCACCGGCCTCGGCGAGAATCGTGGTGAGCCGCTGGCTGCGCAGGCCGAACAGCAGCTCCACCATCAGCGCCCACAGCCCGATCACCGGGAGCACGAGCAGTGCGATGCCGAGCACCTTCGCCACCACTTCGTCCACCGAGATGAGCCGAACCGCCAACTGCGTCACGAGCACCAGGTAGAGCACCAGCAGCGCCGTTATGACGAGAGCGCCGAGCCTGCCGCGCATCAGGAAGGATCCGGTGAGCCCGCGTCGAGCTCGATGAGCTTATCGAGCCCCACCACGACACCCTCGGTCTGCGGCAGCGCCTGCAGCGCGAGGCGGATTCCGGCGACGTACGAGGTCGGCGACAGCGTCTCATGACTGACGGTGAGGATCTCGCCGGTGCCGCCGAAGATCACGTCCTGTTTGGCGACGACGCCCTCCATCCGCAGGCTGTGGATCGGAACGCTGGACACCTGCTGTCCGCGAGCCCTCTGGTCGGCGTGCGGCGCGATCACCGGACCGAGACTCGCACGGGCGGCACCGATCAGCTCCGCCGTACGCACCGCGGTTCCGGACGGCGAGTCCACCTTGGAGGCGTGGTGCGCCTCGATGATCTCGATCGAGTCGAAGAAACGCGCGGCCGTCGCCGCGAAGGAGGTCGCCAGCACCGATCCGAGAGAGAAGTTCGGGATGACGATGACGCCGAGCCCGGGCTGCGCCGCGACCCTGCGGGTGAGGGCGGTGATGCGCTGGTTGGACCAGCCGCTGGTGCCGACCAGTACGGGCTTGCCCCGGTCGACGGCGAAGTCGACCACGGACTGACTGACGGCCGGCACGGTCACGTCGACCACCACATCCGCTGCCAGCATCTCCTCGAGCGGGTCGGCCGAGCCGATGCGTGCCACCACCTCGAAGCCGTCGAGGCCGTCGACGACCTCGGAGACCAGGCGCCCCATCCTGCCGCGTGCACCGATGATCGCCACAGTCGTTGTCATGCGTCAAAACTACCAAGGCGAACCGTCACCCGGCCGCGCCAGCCTAGGCTTGAGCGCATGGTTACCTGGCGTGAATCCGCTGTCGACGACCCCGCGGCCCACCGCCTCCTCACCGAATACTTCGCCTCGCGCGCCGAGACGTTCCCGGGTGGTGGCTACATCACCGTGTTCCCCTCCCCCGCCGACTTCGTGCCGCCGCGGGGCGAGTTCGTCGTGGCGCACGACGAGCAGACGGGCACGGATGTCGGCTGCGGCGGATTGCGCCGGTCACCATCCGGGGCCGACGGCCTCAATCGGTTCGAGATCAAGCACCTGTGGCTGCAGCCACAGACCCGCGGGCGCGGTCTCGGCCGCGAGCTGCTCGCCGAGCTGGAGCGCCGTGCGCGCGACCTCGGCGCGCAGGAACTCGTGCTCGATACCAATGCCAGCCAGGCCGCGGCGGCGGGGCTGTACCGATCGGCAGGCTACGTCGAGATCCCGCCGTACAACGACAACCCCAACGCCACCCACTGGTACCGGAAGAGCGTCTAGAACGGCTGCGCCTCTGTGCTACCTAGAACGGCTGCGCCTCTGTGCTATCTAGAACGGCTGCGCCTCTGTGCTACCTAGAACGGCTGCGCCTCTGGCAACCCGGTGCGCAGCTCCGGGGGCAGATGCCCGAGATCGTTGTAGGTGATCAGCACCGGCGACTTCACCGACCGCACGCGAATGATGGTGAGGCCGCAGTTCGCCTGGTTGAGTCCCATCCAGCGCCACGCCGGAGCCCCGAACACCTCGCGCACGAACCAGGCGATCACGAAATTGTGCGTGATGAGCAGGTCGTGGCGGTCCTCCCGTGACGGCGTCAGCCACTCGGCCACGGCATCCGCCATCTGGGCCTCGCCCGCCTCGATCTGCTCGCGCGTGATCGAGCCGAAGAAGGGCTCGAAGGCGTGCGGCATGTCGTCGGTCGGGCCGGAGGGGATGCAGTCGAACAGCAGCGCTGACGGCTTCGAGTCGAGGCTCGGCATGCTCGCCGTCATGATCTTGGCCGTATCTTCCGCGCGCTGCAGCGGGGAATGCCAGGCGCCGGTGAAGGGAACTCCGCTCAGCCGGTCGGCGATCGCCTTCGCCTGGCGCTGACCGCGCCCGGAGAGGGGCCCATCGGGCAGGCCGTATTCGGCATCCTGCTGTTCGCCGTGACGGACGAGGTAGAGGTAGTGGGACATCATTGTTCCTGTCGAGCGGTGCTTCCGGGGAAGCTCGGTGGTGCGGGGCGGACTAGACCAGTCCGCTGAAGGCGTCCTCGTCAATGGTGCCTACGGCCGCGATCGAGATCGGGCGCGACACGAGTTCCGAGGCAAGTTCACGGACATCATCGGCTGTGACGAGGTTCAGTCGCCGCAACGACTCATCGAGGTCGGCGAACTCCCCGAGAGTGATCTCGGCGCGGCCGAGGCGCGACATGCGGGTGTCGGAGTCTTCCAGGGCCAGAGCGGATGCCCCGCTCAGCTGTCCGACCGCTCGGCGCATCTCTTCCGCAGTCACTCCCCCGTCGGCGAATCGGCGGAACTCGCCGAGCAGCAGTTCGCTCACCTGGGCCGCCTTGGCCGGCGAGCATCCCGCATAGAGCCCGAACAGGCCGTTGTCGGAATAGCTCGGCGAGAAGGAGTAGACGGAGTAGGCCAGCCCCCGCTTCTCGCGGATCTCCTGGAACAGCCGGGACGACATCCCGCCACCGAGTATCGAGTTGAGCACGGCCATCGTGGAACGACGGTCATCGCCGGCCGGGATGCCCGGAACGCCGATCAGGATGTTCGCCTGCTCGATCGGGCGCTGCACCACGACGAGCGGGCTGCCGCGTTCGATCAGCTCTCCGGATGCGACGCGACGCTCGACGGGGGCCGCCTCCTGGGTGAGGTCCCAGCCCGCGGCGACCAGCGCACGCTCGACGCCGGCGACGAGCTCGTCGTGGTCGACGGCGCCGGCGACGGTGATCACGAGGTCCTGCGCACGATAGTTCTCGCGGTAGTGGGCCCAGACCCGATCCCGGGTGGCCGCCTCGATGGCCCCGGGACTGCCCCCGATCGGGCGGCCGAGGGGATTGTCGCCCAGTACGGCCTCGAAGAACCGCTCGCTGACGACATCCGATGGATCGTCGTCGGCCATGGCCAGCTCTTCGAGGATGACGCCGCGCTCGGTCTCGAACTCCTCCGGGTCGATGACGGAGGAGGTGATCATGTCCGACAGCACCTCGACCGCCATCGGCAGATCGCGGTCCTGCACCTTGGCGTAGTAGCAGGTGTACTCCTTGGCCGTCACGGCGTTGTGCTCGCCGCCGACGGCATCGAAGCTCACCGCGATGTCGAGCGCGCTGCGGGTCGTCGTGCCCTTGAACAGGAGGTGCTCGAGGAAATGGGTGCTGCCGTAGGTGTCGGGACGCTCGTCACGTGATCCGACGGCGACCCAGTAGCCGATGGTGGAGCTGCGCGCTCCCGGCACCTGCTCGCTGAGGATGCGCACCCCGCTCGGCAGCACGGTGCGACGCACGCGTGAGTCGCCGGATGCGGTAAAGGACAGGTCGGCAAGGCCGAGGGGAAGCGGGACTGCACCGTTCATCGGTTCGAGCCTACGTCACCAGGGATCGACCGCCGACCGATCGAGTCCCCCGAATTGGGGACAAAAGATGAGAAGAAATTGTGGACAGACCGACCTGTCTGTCCTCAACCTGTGCTAGCTTCGATATATCGGAAGCCGGACGCACCTAGTCGTCAGGTAGCCGGGAGAGTC
>Ga0247742_10000155_pt1 | contig 58607 bp, 56 predicted proteins | sample UWRJL208509C2_FD_180944 | JGI IMG/M metagenome (GOLD analysis project Ga0247742, IMG submission 180944) | Plant litter microbial communities from Arlington Agricultural Research Station in Wisconsin, United States - UWRJ-L208-509C-2 | ecosystem: Environmental > Terrestrial > Plant litter >...
TGTCCGGGACGCTCATCCCGAAATGATCGTACTCATGCGCTGCGTGGCGTTGTGGGCCACTTAGCCAGAATTACCGACCATTCCTTACAGAAGCTGCTTTCAAAGTTTTACGCCTGCAGAACGGGGAGCTGATGAGGGTTGGCGCTGATTCTTTCCCCGCTGGAAAAAACCACCGCCAACACCGCTCTGAAGGAACGACTGTGCTCGTGACGCTTTGAAAACAGCTTCTAACGGACATTGGCGCCTAAAAAGGCTGGCTGATTCTACGGCAAAAAAAAAATTAACGTAAGTCAGGCGCTATAGGACTTTGGTGGCGGGCTCGGCGATCGCGTGGCGCCGGAACCCCTATTCTTTGAGGGGTGATGATTGCCCGGCAAAGGACTAACATGCCGGCCTGTTCCGCTTTTCCGTATGCTGCCTTCTATGCCCAATCAGACCATCAAGACTCCCTGCGTCGGCCTCTGCTCCACTGTTTACGGTGACTTGGTGTGCCGTGGCTGCAAGCGTTTCCACCACGAAGTGATCAACTGGAACGGTTACGACGAAGAGGCGAAAACCGCGGTGTGGCTGCGTCTTGAACAACTGTTGTCGCAGGTGATGGCCAGCAAGCTCGAAGTGTTTGATCCGTCGCTGCTGCGTCAGCAACTGGAGCAGCGCAAGATTCGCTTCGTCCCGCATCAGTCCGAATATTGCTGGGCCTACCAGTTGATCGCCCGGGGCGCGCGGGTGATCAACAACCTGGAAGCCTACGGCATGGTACTGATGCCGGAGTTTCGCGACTGGGGCCTCCCCGAATTGCGCGATGCGATCGATCGCGAGTTTTTCTTGCTGTCGGAGGCGCATTACCAGCGGTATATCGCCCCGGGGTTCTTGAAAGACGCCTTCGGCGACTAAAAGCATCGCTAGCAGGCTAGCTCCCACAGTGGATTTGTGTTCACCGCAGATCCCCTGTGGGAGCCAGCCTGCTGGCGATGAAGCCAACTCGGCTTCAAACCAGTTGAGATCTTCCCCCAACCATAAAATCTCCCACAGTGGATTTGTGTTCACCGCAGATCCCCTGTGGGAGCTAGCCTGCTGGCGATAGCCATGGGCCAGGCGCCGCCGACACTCAATGCCGCGCCACAACCTCCTCCAGGTGATCCATCACCTCATCCGGCTTGAGCACCAGTACATCGCTTTCCAGCGCATCCAGCACCACTTCGGCGGTATTGCCGATCAAGGCCCCGGAAAAGCCGCTGCGGGCCACGGTGCCGATCACGGTCACGGCGGCCTTGAGCTTGTGGGCCATGAACGGGATCAACACGTCCGCCGGGCCTTCCTCGATGTGCAGGTGCTCGTCATCGATGTCGAATTCCGCCTGAAACGCCTTGCACTGCTCGCGATAGCGGGCCTCGATGGTTTCCTTGAGCTGGAACACCGGGTCGGCGGCGGACAGCATCGGTGACGGGTGCGCGCTGATCACGTGCAGATGGGCCTTGGCCAAATGCGCGATGTCATAGCCGTGGTCGATGATGGTGGCGTGCAGTTCGCGGTGTTCGTGATCGGTGTTGCCGACGTCGATCGCCGCCAGGATCACCCCGTCTTTCCAGGAGTTGGCGGTCTTGACCAGCAAGACCGGGGTCGGACAATGCCGCAGCAGCTTCCAGTCGGCGGGGGTCAGCAGGGCTTTTTTCAGCGAACTGTCCGGAAAGTGTTGCTTGATCACCAGCCCGCAACCTTCGGCTTGCTGCACATTGACGATGGTTTCCTGCAGGCTTTCGTTCCAGGCCTGTTCGGTGGTGACGCTGTAGCCGTCTTCCAGCAAGCATTCCTTGAGTCCGCGCAGGTGCTCGGAATGATCGTGTTTCTTGTCGCAGACCAGCAGGTGTAAATGCGCCTGGGTCACCCCGGCGATCAGCCTGGCACGCTTGAGGGCCAGGCTTTCCGGGTGTTCTGGCTCGATGACCACCAGAATGCTACGGATGGCTTGCATGATCGCGATCTCCCAAGAAAAAAACAGCGTTGCACAACTATAGTTGCTACCCGGCCAACCGGGACTTGATGCGGATCAATCACGGTGACTGGTGGTCTGCGGGCAGGCCGGTATAATCGCCGGCCTTCGTTCGAACCTATTGTCCGTGAGCCCCATGATCCTTCCCGAAATTCACGAGTTCCTCGGCTGCCGCACCCCTGATGGCTGGGTCCAGGCGGCGCTGGCGGACCAGGAAACCCTGCTGATCGATCACAAAAACTGTGAGTTCAAGGCGGCCAGCACGGCCCTGAGCCTGATCGCCAAATACCATTCCCACGTCGATTTGATCAACCTGATGTCGCGCCTGGCCCGGGAAGAGCTGGTGCACCACGAGCAAGTGATGCGCTTGATGAAGCGGCGCAAGATCGAGTTGCGCCAGCTATCCGCCGGGCGCTACGCGTCGGGTTTGCGCAAAGTGGTGCGCAGTCACGAGCCGGTAAAACTGGTGGACACCCTGGTGGTCGGCGCGTTCATCGAAGCCCGCAGTTGCGAGCGTTTCGAAGCGCTGGTGCCGCATTTGGACGAAGAACTCGGCAAGTTCTATTTCGGCTTGCTGAAAAGCGAGGCGCGGCACTTCCAGGGTTACTTGAAGCTGGCGTACCAGTACGGTGACGCCAAGGACATCGCCCAGGTGATCGACAAGGTTCGCGCGGCGGAGCAGGAATTGATCGAATCGCCAGATGTGGAGTTTCGCTTTCACAGCGGCGTACCGAAGGCAGCCTGAAGGCATTCAAGACCCGTCGATGAAAACCGGCCCCCGTGGCCGGTTTTTGCATTCAGTCCTGGACCAGGCCCAGCCGCTCATGCCACTGGGCAATCGATTCCTGCGGATACACGTCGAATTGCTGGTCCTTGGGCTGCGCCTTGACTTCCACCCAAGACGCCTTGGAGCCCAGCATCAGATGGGTGTGCTCCGGCGGCACTGGCAGCGGGGTGTCGATGGCCGAGGCAAACGGGTGAATCAGCTCCGGCCATTCCGGGCTGAACAGCCATAACCCCGAGCCACAGACCGAACAGAAATGCCGCTCTGCCGTGCTGCTGTGGGCGCGCTGGTCACCGGGTTCCTTGAGCCGCGCGTGGTAGATCGCAATGTGCTTGCGTCCGCGTACCTTGAGGCTGGTGGCGTCGCCGCCGAGGTTGATCGCATAACCGCCACCGCCCTGGGTCTTGCGGCAAATTGAGCAATAGCAGCGTTGATAGGGGTAAGGGTGGGCGCTGTCCAGGCTGAACGACACCGCGCCGCAATGGCAGGAACCTTCGAGTTGCATGGTCACGTCTCCATGAGTGGGCACAGGGTTGTGACCGCCTGAGCCTCTGAGTGGTTTCGCTGTTCAGGTGGATGTGCTGACTTTTGGGCCTCTTCGCCAGCAGGCTGGCTCCCACAGGGGATTTGTGGTGCACGCAAAAGTCAGTGCTTCACACAAAACTTGTGAGAGCGGGCTATGCCAGGGCCGGAACCGCTTTCGGCACGCGCCACAAATACCAGGCCGCTACGGTGCGGTGCGGGCTCCAGGCCTGGCTGATCTCGATCATTTGCTTGCGGCTGGGTTGTGCGTCTAACCCTTTCAGCCGTCGATAGCCTTCGCGCACGCCAAAGTCGTCGGCGGGCAAGATGTCTGGGCGTTCGAGGCTGTAGATCAGCAACATTTCCACGGTCCAGCGGCCGACCCCGCGCAGGCTGATCAGTTGCTCGATCAGCGCTTCATCGTCCATGGCCAGGGCAGTGGGGTAATCCGGGACCACGCCGTCGAGGGCGGCTTGGGCGATGCCTTGGATCGTGGCGATTTTGCTTGCGGAAAAGCCGCAGCCGCGCAGTTGATCGAAACCGCTGGCCAGCAGTTGTTCAGGCGTGGGAAACGAGGCGCCCGGAAACAACCCCAGCAGGCGCCCGACAATCGCATCCCCGGCGCGCGCGTGCAGTTGCTGATAGGCAATCGCCCGCACCAGGGCTTCATAGGGATCGCGGGCCGGTTTCGGTGCATGCAGGCAGGGACCGACGGCGTCGATGAGCCGCTGCCAATCGTCATCGACGGCGGCCAGGAACTCGCTGGCGGTCTGGTAAGGGGCGGTCATTGTTTGCGATCAGGGTCCAGCAAGCCGTTAAGTTCGCCGTAGGTGAAGGCCTTGAGGTCGGTGCTGTCGAGCTGGCCGGTGTGCAGGAAGCTTTTGCTCAGGGAGGCCATGGCGCCGTAGAGGAATTCGGCGATGCTCGACCCGGCGCTCAAGCGCCTTACGCCGAGGGCTTGCAGTTCGTCCGGGGTCGGCAGCCCTGGCAGCCCGAGGACGTTGACCGGCAGCGGCGTGCCTTGGCACAGCGCGGCGATGTGCGCGGCGTCGGTGACTCCGGCGGCAAACAGCCCATCGGCGCCCGCCGCTTGATACAACGCAGCCCGGCTGAGGGTCTCGGCAATCCGTTGCGGTTCCGGTACCAGGCCTTTCAGATAGACGTCGGTGCGCGCATTGATAAACAGCTTCACCCCGTGTTGATCCGCGACCCGGCGGGCGATCTCGATCTTGCGTGCTAGCAGCTCCGGCGGCGCCGCGCCGTCTTCGATATTGATGCCCACCGCCCCGGCACTCACCACGCCGGCGATGACCTCGGCCACCTGATCGAGGTCATCGGAATAACCGGCCTCGATGTCCACGGTCAGCGGCACATTGATGATCCGTGCGATGGATTCGACGGTGGCGATCAAACGTGCCAGCGGCAGTTGATTGCCGTCCTGATAGCCATGGGACCAGGCCACCGAGGCGCTGCTGGTGGCCACGGCGCTGCTGCCGATCTGTTCCACCAGCCGCGCACTGGCGGCGTCGGCGACATTGGTCAGCACCAGCAAACCCTGCTGATGCAGGTCGTGAAAGCGTTGGTCGAGCGCGGTCATGAAGTCCTTCCCTTAAAACGCGAGTGGTTCGGTGAGCTGCACGGCGGCACGTTCCAGCCGTAACAGAAACGCCTTGCGCGGTTGCCCGCCACCATAACCGGTCAGTGAGCCATCCGCACCGATCACCCGGTGGCAGGGCAGCACGATCGACAGGCGATTCTGCCCATTGGCCAGGCCCACCGCACGGCTGGCGCCCGGTTTGCCCAGGCGTGCGGCAATGGCGCCATAGGTGCTGGTCTGGCCATAGGGGATCTGCGCCAACTCGGCCCAGACCTGGGTGGCGAACGGCGTACCGGGCACGTGTAGCGGCACGTCGAAGGTGGTTCGCTGGCCGGCGAAATACTCCGCCAGTTCCCGTTCGATCTGCTCCAAATGGCCGTTGTGCCCCGGCGCCACCGCGTAGCCGTAGCGCTGTTGCAGTTCCTCGATTTCCCGGGTTAGGGCCGGGCGGTCGAGAAACTCCAGCAGCACCAGGCCCCGGCGCTCAGCCATGGCGATCATCGGGCCCAGCGGCGTGGTCAGCCGCGTAAACAGCAACGCCTCGCTTTGCGCAGCTCGCCCCGGGGTGATGTGGAAAGATTTCTGGAACGCCTCGCGAAACCCGCTGAGGGATTCGTAGCCGGAATCGAACGCGGCATTGTCGATGGATTCGCCTTGCTTGATCCCGCCCAGGGCCACGCCCAGGCGTCGGGTGCGCAGCCAGGCGTGGAAGGTCATGCCGAAATGCTGTTTGAACCAGCGCCGCAGTTTCAGCGGCTCGATGCCGTGCTCCTGCAATTGCGCGTCGGTCCAGCGCACCTCGGGATCGGCTGTCACCGCGTTGAGCAGCCGTTGCACCCAGTCAGGGGCGATGGCGGCGGCGTCCATCGGTTTGCAGCGCAGGCAGGCGCGATATCCGGCGGATAACGCTTCGTCGATCTGCGCGAAAAACTCGACGTTTTCCGGCTTCGGCTTGCGCGCCGTTCAGGTCGGGCGACAGAAGATGCCGGTGGTCTTCACCGCCGTGAAAAACACCCCTTCGTAGGCGGTGTCACTGGCGAGCATGGCGCGGACCATTTCGGCGCGGGGCGGCAGCATATCGATTGATTTGTTCATGGGTCTGAGGATAAAACCCGGCGCGGTCGGCCTCCACCGAAAAATCGACAGTGAATCTCAGTCGACCACTCAGGGATTGGCCGGGCAGGCCCCGGCCGCACTGTTGGCTCCTTGGGCGATGGCGGCGGCCAGGCGCTTGACGTTGTTCTGCTGCGCCACCACCAGGTCATCGAGGCTGGCCCCGGACGGCGTTTGCAGCACGCTGCGGCAGGTCTTCAGCGCCGCAGTGGTCCCGCCGTCGAGCGGGCGCAGGCGCCAGGTCGCGTCGATCAAACCGTACTGGCCGGGAATCGAGTCGAAACGCTGCACGTCGACCCGCAGCGAGTAACGGCGCGCCAGGCTGGCATTGGCCAATTGGTCGACCAGGGCGTTCTGCAATTCGTCCATCAAACTGGCGCCCCACCATTCGGTTTCGAGAATCGCCAGACCGCTGTTGCCCTGGCGCACGACCATTTGCGGACGGTCGACTTGCGGCGGCACGCTCAGGCCTTCGAACTGGATCTGGCTGGCATTGCCATGGCTGACGCCGGACTGCGGCGGAATCAGCGTGTGATAGTGGATCGGGTCGCTGCGGCACGCGGCCAACAGCAACGCCAGGCCGATCAGCGGGAGTTTCATCGAAGGCGCCATGTGTTTCTCCTGTGATCAGTTGCGCGACGGCTGCAAGTCCTGCGCCGGTGCGTCCTTCGGTCGGCCGCGTAGCAGCGATTCCGGGTTGCGTCCCAGGTAGTCCGACAGTTCACGCAAGGAACGCGACATCCGGCTGACCTCGTCCATGGTTTGCTTGAGCTGTTCCCGTTGCGGCGAGTCTTCGGCCAGGGTCGAGTTAGCCGATTGCAGGGTCTTGCTCACGTCCTGCAAGGTGGTCTGCACCCCGGGCAGGGTCTTGGCGTTGAACTGGGCCAGGCCTTTGCGCAATTCCACCAGGTTGTTGTCCAGGTTGTTGGCGATGCGCTCCACCGGCAGCTTGTTGAGCTTGTCGACCATCGCCTCGAATTTCTCCTGCAACTGTTCGAGGCTGCCCGGCAAGGTCGGAATGATCACGGGACGGGCGTCGGGGTTGAACGCGACTTTCGCGGCCTTGGGGTAGAAATCCATGGCGATGTACAACTGGCCGGTCAGCAGGTTGCCGCTGCGGGCCTGGGCCCGCAGGCCGTTTTCGATAAAGGTGCCGATCAGGCGTACCCCCGCCGCTTCGTCATCCGGATCGTGGTGCAGCACCTTGAGCATCTTGGTGTAGGCCTGGCCCAGCCGTTGCGGGTAGACCACCACGCCGACCAGCACCGGGAAGCCTTTCTTGGCTTCGTCGAAATCCAGGTTGACCGACACTACCCGACCAAACTCAATACCGAGGAATTCCACCGGCGCATCGACCTTGAGCCCGCGCAGGGCCTGGTCGAAACGCATGGTCAGGTACTGCGGCCGGCCGTTGGGCGGGGCGAGGGCGGTTTGCTGGTCGTTGAACAGGTCGTAGTTCTTGTTTTCGGCGGCCGGTTTGTCGTCCGGGCTGTAGGGCGGGGCACCGAAGGCAATACCGCCCACCAGCATCGAGGACAGCGATTCGGTCTTCACCGCAAAGCCATTGGCACCGACGCTGACGTCGATGCCGCTGACGTTCCAGAACCGGGTGTTTTCGGTGACGTAGGCATCGTTAGGCGCATGAACGAACACTTCGAGGTTGACCCCTTTACCGTCGGTGTCCAGGGCATAAGCCACCACTTCGCCCACCGGGATCTTGCGGTAATACACCGCCGAACCGATGTCCAGCGACCCCAGGTCCTGGGTGTGCAGGGTAAAGCGCTTGCCTTGTTCGCCGTACGTGATCGGCGGCGGGTTTTCCAGGCCGTTGAAGTTCTTCGCCCGGTTGTTGGATTGGCCGATATCGGCGCCGATGTAGTCGCCGGACAGCAGGGTGTCGATGCCGGACACGCCGCCGGCGCCGATGCGTGGTCGCACCACCCAGTATTTCGAGTCCTCGCGGGTGAAGCTTTCGGCCTGCTTGGACAGTTTCACCGTGGCGACCACGCTCTTCTGGTCGTCGCTGAGCTCGACGTCCGAGACATGCCCGATCACCACGTTGCGGTAGCGTACTTCGGTTTTGTTCGCGGTCAGGCCATCGCCGGTCTTGAAGGTCAGGGTGATGGTCGGCCCTTCCTGCAAAATGCTGTGCACCACCAGGGAGATCCCCACCAGCACCGCGACGATGGGCACGATCCACACCAGGGATACACTGAAGCGGCGAGTCTTGACGCTCGCCTGGCCAGGTGTCGGGCGCTCATCAGCGATTTGGGACTTCATCCATGACCTCCTCGGTCGACGGGTTTTGCGCAGGTTCCAGTACATCCCACAGATCGCGAACGTCGCGCCCGGCGATGCGGATCAACAACAGGCTGAGGGCCGCCAGGGCGAACAGGCCGATACCCGGCAGCACATCGAGCAGCCCGGCCAGCTTGAACACCGCGACCATTGCGCCCAGCAGACAGACTTCGAGCATGCTCCAGGGGCGCAGGGTTTCCAGCCAGCGCATGCACAGCTTGAACCCCGGTGAACGATGGCCGCCGAGGGCGAAGCTGAACACCCAGATCAATAGCAACAACTGGAAGACCGGCGCGATGATGATGGAAATCGCCGCCACCAGGGCAATGAACGTGATTGGGCCCTGGCTGAGGGCGAGCACCGAATCCCACAAAGTGGCGCTGTTTTTCAGGCCTTGCAGGCTGATGCTCATCACCGGATAGAAATTGGCGAACAGCCACAGCACTGCGGCGGTGAAACTCAACGCGAGGCGTTGTTGCACGGTCAAGCCGTTGTAGCGTTGCAACACGCCGCCGCAGCGGGTGCAGAGGGTTTTCTGATGCTTGGCGAGGGTGACTTTTTCATATACGCAGTCACAGTGCTCGCAAATGATCAGCCGGTCGTTGGTTATCAAGGAACACACTCGAGGCAGAGCAGAAAAGGGCGTAGCACTCACACAATATAGAAGCGTGTGAGGATTGAGCAAATCGATGACCGGCACGCCGCGCTTCGGTTTATTCTTGGGTCTCGGTTCGCCCACCTTCCAGGACGCTGTGATGAATATGAAGTCGACGTTGCCCGAGCCGATCCCCGGTGCGCGGCCAGTGCACTTGCCCGGCTTGATCGCGTTCGAATGCGTGGCCCGGCACATGAGTTTCGCCCGGGCCGCGGCGGAGCTGGAAGTGACGCCGACGGCCATGTCGAAAACCGTCAAGCAACTGGAAGCGCAACTGGGCGTGCGCCTGTTCAACCGCACCACCCGCAGTGTCGGCCTCACCGAATCCGGCACGCAATTGCTCGACACCCTGGCGCCCGCCTTGGAGCAGATCCGCTCTTCGGTGCAACGGGTGCACGACACCGCCACCCGGCCCTACGGCGCGTTGAAAATCAACACCTCCTACGTCGCCTACGCCTCGCTGATCGAGCCGCATATCCCGGCATTCCTCGCCCGTTATCCGGACATCACCCTGGATTTTGCCGTGGACAACGGCCTCAGCGACATTGTCGGCGATGGCTTCGATGCCGGCATTCGCCTCGGCCATGCCTTGCAGCGCGACATGATTGCGGTTCCGTTGGGCGCGTTGCAGCCATTAGTAGTGGTGGGGTCGCCGGAATATCTGGCGCGGTCCGCACCCTTGAGCAAACCCGAAGACCTGCTCGATCACGACTGTATCCGCCAGCGCTTGATCAGCCGCTCGCGGTTTTTGACCTGGACGTTTCGCGTCGGCAAGGCCAGCGTCGATATCGATGTGAAGGGGCGTCTGGTGCTGGACGAGATGCGCACCACGTTATCGGCAGCGTGCATGGGCTGTGGCCTGGCGCTGGTGTTCCGGCCGTTCGCCGAGGCGGAGATTGCCAGCGGCCAATTGGTGGTTCAGCTGGAGAAGTATTCCCCTCCAGCCGAGGCGTTCCACCTGTATTACCCAAGCCGGGCGCAGATGCCCGGCAAGCTCAGGGCCTTTATCGATTTCTTTCAGGCGAGCAATCGCTGATTCAGAGGTAAGGGGTTTCCCAACTCCAGCTGTCCGGGGTTTGCGCATAGAGGTCCCAGAACGCTGCGGCGACCCCGGCCGATTGCGCCGATTCAGGGCTGACCAGGGTCGAGACGGTGACCGTGGCGATATGAATGCCGTGGGCCTTGAGTGGCTCGAACAAAGCCTGGGTCATCGAGCGAATGCCGGCCTTGCCGACGCTCAGGGTCAGCAGGTCCGCGCTCGGCGCAACCCCCAGCCCGCCGCCGGTCAGCAACACGGTGCCGCTGCCGCGCTGGGTCATGCCGGGGAGCGCGGCCTGAATCGCCACCAGGGCGCTGGCGATATTGATCTGGGTGTCGCTGACGAGGCTCGCCACCGATTCATCCCCCAGGCGCCGCAGGCTCAGGGCGCCGTCGGCAGCGTAGTGCAACACCCCGGCGTTGTAGTGCAGCACGTCGAGGCTGTCGGCATAGCGGTTGACCAGCGCCGCGACCTGGTGGGCGTCGCTGGCATCGACGGCTTCGAGAATGACCTCGGCGTTCAGTTCTTCCAGCTTGCGCAACAAGCCGGTATGACGGTGTGGATCGCGAGAGGCGAGGATCACGCGGAAACCGGCGCTGGCGAAGCGTTCAGCGGTGGCCTGGGCAATGCCGGGACCCGCACCAATGATCATCAGGGTTTTGCTCATGGGACTGGCTCCAATAGGAAAGGGGCCACTCAACGCCCGGGGTTTAACGATTCCGGTGGTTGAGCAGTGAGCAAAGCCTATCCCTAGGGCGGCATGGCGATAATCCGCACAATGGTTGCTCCGTTATGAACCCTAAGTGGGTAATCCGACGGCCGTCCTACGCCGGGCACGACGTTCGGCTTGCACACGCTCCGAGGCGCGGGCGCGACGCTGTCGATTGTCTGCAACAGGCTCTGGCGCAGGGTCTTGAGCATTCGATAGCGGGCCTTGTCCTGATGAAACTCGCCCAGCACCAGCGATTGGCTGATCAGCCGTGCGAGTACCGGCTCCACCGGACCGCCGTCGAAGCGTTCATCGGCGGTGAGGGTACGCAGGTTCGCCAGGGTGAAGCGGTCCGGGAGGGTACTGAGCCGGTGCGCCAATGCCCGCTCTCCGGGACTGAGGCCGGCCAATTGAGCCGCATACAGTGCGCCCAGCGAGGGCTGCCGGTGGCCGGCACCCGGGGACTCCAGCCGCAGGAATCCACCACTGTCCAACTCTTCGAGCAACGTGCTCAGCCCAAAGCTGTCGAGGTGGCTGGCCGCCCGCAGCAACGCCAGGGGCAAGCCGTCGAGGGCCTGACACAGTGTCAGCACCTTCGTCAGGTTCTGCGCGGTAAGGGTAAAACCCGCAGCGTCTTGGGCGCGCTCGGCAAACAGGCGGATGGCCGGCCATTGCAGCGCGTGCTCAAGATCCACAGCCGCGCCGGCCTCGGGCATTGCCAGGGGCGTCAGCCGCAGCACTGACTCACCGGCCAGGTGCAGCGGTTCACGGCGGGTGACCAGCAGGTGCACATGCTCGGCCCACTGCAACAGATCGGTGAAGGTGTCGGTAAAGGTCGCGGAAGGCGCGTCGATGTTGTCGAGCAACAACAGCACCCGACGGTCGGCCAGGCGTTGACCGAGGCTGGCCGCCGTTTCGCCCGGCAGTTTGGGCAAACCCAGCGTACTGGCGATCAACTCACCGAGGCAGCCCGGATCGCCCTCGGCCAAGTCGATGCGAAAACACCCGTCCGGGTAATCGCTGGCGCGCGCATGGGCGGCCGCCAGGGCCAGGGCACTTTTGCCCACACCGAGGGGCCCGGTGAGGGTGACCAATCGGTGCCGGCGCAGGTGCTCGGCCAGGGCGCGTTGTTCTTCCGCGCGGCCCAGCAGTTCGGTCAGGGGCAAGGGCAGGGTTCGGCGCGGGATGGTGGACGGCGGTTGAGCGGGCTCGCTCAGCGACGGGATAAATCGATAGCCCCGGCGCGGCACCGTGACGATGCAGGACGGCGCCGAGGGCCCGGTCGACAGCACTTTGCGCAGGGCGAGGATTTGCGTGCGCAGGTTGCATTCCTCGACCACCAGGTTCGGCCAGACCCGGGCGATCAGGTCATGCTTGTCGACCACGTCGCCGGCGTTTTCGATCAGCATCGCCAGCACTTCGAACGCCCTGGCCCCGAGTGGCAAGGGCTGCTTGCCGCGGTACGCCCGTTGTTGCTGGCGATACAGGCGAAATGGACCGACGTGGATATCCGGTTCTTGCGCGGGCGCGTGCGACTGGAGGTGATCGTTCATGGCGCTCCCGACGGGTGACTTGAATGAACGGCGCAGGGCCGGGCCTCTGCATAGTAAGGGCTGCGGGCGCGGGGGATTAGGCGGGTAAAAGTTAATGAACAATGAACCTGTATTTCATAATTGCCCCGAGGGGCGCCGCGGGTTTTCACAATATTCCATAAAAATTCACTGCCTTTTCCGCCTCCGCAGCGGCACTGTCTGGCTCAGGTTTCACAGGCAACACTGATGAGGAAAACCATGAGCCAGACCATCACAATCAATGGCGTAGACCATAACGTTGATGTCGACGACGACACCCCGTTGCTGTGGGTGTTGCGCGATGTCTTGGGCATGACCGGGACCAAGTTCGGCTGCGGCATGGCGCTGTGTGGCGCGTGTACCGTGCACCTCAACGGCACCGCCATCCGCTCCTGCGTGACGCCGGTGTCGGCGGTGGCCGGCCAGCCGATTACCACCATCGAACAGATCGGCGAAACCGAAGCCGGGAAAAAGATCCAGGCTGCCTGGCTGAACGCCGAAGTGGTGCAGTGCGGTTACTGCCAGTCCGGGCAGATCATGTCCGCCAGTGCCTTGCTCGCGACCAATCCCAAGCCCACGGACGCCGATATCGACGCCGCCATGGCCGGCAATATCTGCCGCTGCGGCACCTATGTGCGGATTCGTGAGGCGATCAAACAAGCGGCGGGCCTGGCGACAGCCTTGCCTCTGGAGGCTTGAGATGAGCACTGAATTGAAAGCCGCCACGGGCCTGAGCCGACGCAATTTCCTGGTCTCGAGCCTTACCGCTGGCGGTGGCTTGCTATTGGCCATGCATTGGCCGATCAGCGCCGAAGCCGCGACCGCCGCCACGGGTAAAACCCTGCAACCGAACGCGTTCATTCGCTTGTTGCCCAACGGCGAGGTCACCTTGATCGTGCCGTTTGTGGAGATGGGCCAAGGCATCTTCACCTCGGTGGCGATGTTGGTGGCGGAGGAACTGGAAGTGCCGCTGCGCAGCGTGCACATCGAGCAGGCGCCGGCCAATGAGGCGGCGTACAAACACCCGATTTTCGGCACGCAATTGACCGGCGGTTCGGCGAGTATTCGCGCCGGTTACGCCAGCATGCGCAAGGCTGCGGCGACGGTGCGGGTGCTGTTGGTCAGCGCGGCGGCCCAGCAATGGAAGGTCAAGCCTGAAAGCTGCAAAGCTGAAAATGGGCAGGTGTTTCACGCCGCGAGCGGCCGCCACGTGCCCTACACCCAACTGCTGCAAGTCGCGGCGAAAATGCCGGTGCCCAGCGACGCCGCGTTGAAGCAACCGACGGATTTCACCGTGATCGGCACCGCCCGTCATCGCAATGACAGTGCCGACAAGGTCAATGGCAAGGCGCTGTTCGGTATCGATGCCAAGATTCCGGGCATGCTGCATGCCGCCGTGGTCGCCAGTCCGGTACTCGGCGGCAAGGTGGCGAAGGTCGATCAGGCCCCGGCGCTGAAGGTGCGCGGAGTCAAGCAGGTGATCGTGCTCGACGACGCGGTCGCAGTCATTGCCGAACACACCGGTGCCGCACGCAAGGGCCTGGCGGCGCTGACCGTGGAGTGGAATGACGGCGCCAACGGCGGCGCGTCCACCGAGCAGATGCAAGGTGAACTGGTGCAGGCGCTGAAAGGCAAGGGCATCGTCTGGAAAGAAAAGGGCAGTTTCGACGACGCCTTGCAGGTCGCCGGCTCGCGGCAGGTCAGCGCGGTCTACCATTCGCCGAACCTAGCCCACGCGACCATGGAACCGATGAATTGCACGGTGCACGTCACCCGGGGCAAATGTGAATTGTGGCTGGGCACCCAGGCACCGGTGCGTGCGCAAGCGGCGGTGGTCAAGCTCACCGGCCTGCCGCTGGACAAAGTGCAGGTTCATAACCACCTGCTGGGCGGCGGATTCGGTCGGCGTCTCGATGTCGATTACGTCGAACAGGCCACTCGCCTGGCGATGCAGGCCAAGGTGCCGTTGAAGGTCACCTGGAGCCGCGAAGAGGACATGCGCCACGACGTGTATCGACCGAACTTCTACGACGAAGTCTCGGCGGTGGTTGACGCCCAAGGCCGGCCGACGGCCCTGAAACACCGCTTCTCCGGCTCGGCAGTCGTGGCGCGTTATGCCCCGCAATGGATGAGCAACGGAGTGGACACAGACGCCGTGGATGGCGCCGAGAGTTCCTACGATTTCGACAACCTCTTCGTTGAATTCGTCGCCCATGAACCGAAGGGCGTGGTGACCGGTTTCTGGCGCGGCGTCGGCCCGACCCACAACATGGGCGTGCTGGAAAACTTCATCGACGAACTGGCAGCCGAGGCGAAGCAGGACCCGGTGGCGTTCCGCCGCAGCCTGTTGAGCAGCAAGCCACGGGCCTTGGCGGTGCTGGACCTGGCGGCGGAAAAGGCCGGTTGGGGCCAGGGCAGCACCGTCGCTGGCAGCGGTCGCGGGGTGGCGGTGGTGACGTCGTGGAACAGTTACGCCGCGATGATCCTCGACGCGACGGTGGCTGCCGACGGGCAAGTCACGGTGACGCGCATCGTCACGGCGGTGGACTGTGGCCAAGCGGTCAACCCGGACGGAGTGATTGCGCAGATGCAGGGCGGGCACCTGTATGGCTTGACGGCGGCCCTGTTCGGCAAGATCACAGTCAAGGACGGGCGGGTCGAGCAAAGTAACTTCCATGATTACCCGATCCTGCGGATGAACCAGGCGCCAAAGGTCGAGGTGCACGTAGTCAACAACCACGAAGACCCCGGCGGCGTCGGGGAAATCGGTACGGCGGTAGTGATGCCGGCGTTGCTCAACGCGGTGTTCGCCGCCACCGGTAAACGCCTGCGCGATTACCCGGTGGACCCGGCCGTATTGCGCACGGTCTAGGACGCCAAAAAAAGCCCCCTGGCGAGTGATCGCCAGGGGGCTTTTTGCTGGTCAGTACCGGACGATTATTTCAGCGTGACAGCGCCTTTCATCATGCCGATGTGCCCGGGAAACGAGCAAAAGAACAGGTACTTCTCACCGGCACTCAGCTTCGCCACATCAAAGCTCACCGAGTCTTTTTCGCCACCGCCAATGATCTTGGTGGCGGCGATGATGCGCGCGTCGCCCGGCTTCAAGTAGTTCTTGTCGATGCCGGCGCTCAGGCCCTCTGAAGCGATGGGCTGGGCGTCCGCCTCTTTGCTCAGCACCCAGTTATGGCCCATCACGTTCTTCGGCAATTTGCCCGAGTGCGTCAGGTTGACGGTGAAGGTGGTGCAGCTTTTATCGATCTCGATGGCCTTGGTGGTGAAGGTCATCTGGTCGGTGGAATCGACCGTGACTTCACACTCCGCGGCAAGCGCGTGGGCACTGGCAAGGGTCAACAGGGAGACTGCGACGAGCTGACGAATCATGGTGTATCTCCAGGTGGTTTTCAGGGGTGAGTATTGAGCGCCCTCAAGCGTCCTCTTCCTTGAGCAACTGGAAGAATCGCGAGCGCAGCCATTGTTCGGCCGGGTCGTTGTCGTGCATGCCGTGCCAGGCCATCGACAGGTCCATACCCGGGTGGTCGAACGGCAAGGGCAGGGCTTTCAACCCGGCACCGCAGGCCATGGCTTTGGCGACGTAGTCCGGCACGATGCTGAGCAGGTCGGTGTCGACCAACAGCGAGGGCAGCGAGTTGAATTGCGGGATGGCCAGCACCACGGTGCGGCTGCGATCCAGTTGCAGCAGGGATTCGTCGACGAAACCGTGCATGTCGCCGCTGTAGGACACCAGCACATGCGGGCGCTCGCAGAATTCGTCGAGGCTCAGCTGATCGCTGCCGTTGTCGGCGCAGATCACGGTCGGGCGCATGTGCCGAATCTTGCGGCGCTTGGCGTTGGCGGGGAGGGCCTCGGTGTAGCTGATGCCCATGGAGATTTCCCCCGAGGACAGCATAGAGGTGATCTGCCAGACGTTGGCGCGACGGATCACCAGTTTCATCAGCGGCGCTTCACGGCGAATCTGCCGCAGCACTTTGGGCAGCAACGCATATTCGACGTCGTCGGACAGACCGATGCGGAAGGTCTTGTCGGCGGACTCCGGGGTGAAGGGCGTGCCCTCGCCAATGGCGCTCGACAGCGAATCGAGCACCGGGGAAATCTTGATCAGCAGTTCGTTGGCTCGCGCCGTGGGTTCCATCAGGCGCCCGCTGCGCACGAACAGCGGGTCGTCGAAAAACTCCCGCAAGCGCCGCAACGCCGCGCTGATTGCCGGCTGGCCGAGGTAGAGCTTCTGCGCGGCGCGGGTCAGGCTGCGGTCGAGCATCAGCGTCTCAAACACGATCAACAAGTTAATGTCGATTTTCCTCAGGTCATTGCGGTTCATGCGCGTCCTCTGTGTCTGAAACCTCGGTTTCAGCAGCATAGGGCGCGGGCGCGTTTCACAAGGTCAAATGCTGTGAAAGCGCCAGGGCGCGGGACCCGGCGCCGGCTTACATCTGCATGATGTACAGCGGCAGGTTCTGGGTGGCCAGCTCCAGGCGCTTATCTTCCAGCGGCTCGCAGCTGGCGGGGTCGTCAGTGTTGTGCACGGGCTCTGGCGACGGCAGGGTTTCGCTGGCTTCCGCTTTGCACAGCCACGGCAGCCAAGTGTGACTCAAGCCGCTGCAGTCGCCGGAACGGGTGTGTGGGCAGTTCATGGTGAAGTCTCCGCAGGGAACAGGCGCTAGGTTCGCTGGGGTAAAAGATACCGCTGCGGGTCGTGCCTGATAATCCGCCCTGGGCCGCATAGGTTATGAAGCTCTGGTGGGTAATCGCCCCGCGCCGAGCCTGTTCGCGCGGCGGATTGTGAACCTGACGTTGATAGGCTTATGCGTTTTGCGGGGATTATTCGCCGCAATGATCACCGGTACAGTGCTTCTCCAGACCGCCATGTTTTGCCGAGGTACCGCAGTTATGCGTCATCTGGATGTGCAAGTGATCGAACAGGCCCTGCACTGGGCGCGCGCCGGGCAGGCGCAGTGGCTGTGCACCGTGCTCTCGACCTACGGCTCGGCACCCCGGGCGCCGGGGGCGATGCTGGTGGCCAACGGCGCGGGCGAGCACGTTGGCTCGTTGTCCGGCGGTTGCGTTGAGGAAGAGTTTCTCGAAAGCCTGGGCCGGGGTGAGTTGCGTGAGGCGGCGCAGATCGTCAGCTACGGCGACAGCCCGGAACAACGCCAGCGTTTGCGCCTGCCCTGCGGTGGCGTGCTGATTGTGCTGGTGGAGCACCGTGCCGCCACGGCGGACTGGATCGCGCACCTCGAAGGCCTGCAAGCAGCGTTGCTGGGCCAGCGCCGTTTGCTGCGGCACATCGTGTTGAGCAGCGGTGAGGTGCGCCTGGAAGCGGAGTCCGCGCAAGGCAGCGAGCGGGTGCGGATCATCGACGAAACGGTGCGCATCAGCGTCGGCCCGGCACTGCGGCTGATCCTCGCCGGGCTGTCGCCGGTGGCTGAGTTCTGCGCCAGTTTTGCCCGTGCCATCGGCTGCGAAGTCATTGCCTGCGATCCCCGGGAAGAGATGCTCCACGTACAGCTCGAAGGCGTCGAGATGCAGCGGGTCTTGCCCTCGATGTTCATCGCCGCCGGCGGCTGTCACGGGGCCACGGCGGTGGTGGCGCTGACCCATGATCCGAAAATCGATGACCTGGCCTTGATGGAAGCCGTGCACACCCCAGCGTTCTATATCGGCGCCATGGGTTCGCAGGCGACCTCCGCCAAACGCGCCGAACGCCTGCGGCGCATAGGCAAGCTGAGCGACGAACAACTGACGCGGCTGCACATGCCCATCGGTCTCGACCTGGGCAGCAAAGCCCCGGCGGAAATCGCCTTGGCGGTGATGGCGGATATCTTGCGGGTGTACCACGGGAAGGCGCGGGATGCGTTGTAGATCTCGGCTTTAGGCAAACACACATGGATGGGCCCCCCTCTGTGGCGAGGGGGCTTGCCTGTGGTGAGGAGGCTTTCCTGCGGTGAGGAGGCTTGCCTGTGGTGAGGGGGCTTGCCTGTGGTGAGGGGGCTTGCCCCCGTTGGAGTGCGAAGCACTCCCCCAAATAAAGTACTGAATCCCAAATTATCGGGGCCGCTCCGCAGCCCAACGGGGGCAAGCCCCCTCACCACAGGTAGACCCTTCACCCCGGTAATCCCTTCACCACAGACCACCGGTTATACCCGGGTATGATCCCGGATACCGACGTATGGTTTCGGTCGCGTGTGTCGCGATGCACACTCATGGCATGAGCGATCAGTCGCTCTCGCGCCGAGAGGGCGACTTTCGCCTGAGCTTCGTGACCCCTGCATTCGGAGACCGACCATGACCCAATATTTGAACCATCCCAACCAACGGGACGTCACTCACAACCCCGCCATCGCCGGTTTTGGCGCCCAGGAAGTGGTGCCGTCGCGCTATGCCGTGCGCATCGGCGAGATCGACGTGATGGTCATCAGCGACGGGGTGCTGCCGCTGCCGACCGAGACCATGTCGACCAACGCCGACCCCGCTGCCCGCGCTGCGTGGTTCAAGGAAATGTTCCTCGGGCCAGAGGCGTTCGATTGGGCGCTGAACGTCCTGGTGATCCGCAGCGGCGAGCAGATCATCCTGGTCGACGCCGGCCTGGGCGGTCAGTTCCCGGGGTTCCCCCGTGCCGGACAATTCCCTAAACGCCTGGAGGCCGCCGGCATCGATCTGGGCGCCGTGACCGACGTGATCATCACCCACATGCACATGGACCACATCGGTGGGCTGCTGGTGGATGAGGTGAAGAACCGTCTGCGTCCGGACGTGCGCATCCACGTGGCCGCCACTGAAGTGGAATTTTGGGACGCGCCGGATTTCACCCAGACCTCCATGCCGTCGCCGGTACCGGACGTGTTGCGCGCCACCGCCGATGCGTTCATGAAGGCCTTCCACAGCAAACTGCGCACCTTCGAAGATGAATACGAAGTGGCGCCGGGCGTGGTGGTCAAGATGACCGGCGGCCACACCCCGGGGCACAGCGTGGTCTACGTGAAGTCCGGTGGCGAGAAGCTGACCTTCGCCGGCGACGCGCTGTTCCCGGTGGCCTTCGAACACCCGGATTGGCACAACGGCTTTGAACACGACCCGGATGAATCGGTACGTGTGCGGGTGCGCCTGATGCAAGAAGCGGCGGCGAGCGGCGAGCTGTTTGTCGCCACCCACTTGCCATTCCCTTCGGTGGGCCGCGTGGCCATCGACGGCGACGCCTTTCGCTGGGTCGCGGCGTTCTGGGACTACTGATCCGCTGCGTCCAGGGCACCTCGCTTCGGCGGGGTGTCCTGGCTGCACGGCGGCGCTGCTTAGCGCCAGCCGAGTTCGGGGGCAACCTGAGTCAGGATCGACTCAATCACATGCGCGCAATACTCCACGCCTAACTGGTTGGGCACCGTGAGCAACAAGGTGTCCGCCGCGGCGATGGCCTCGTCCTTGGCCAATTCGGCGATCAGCACCTCCGGCGTCGCCGCGTAGTTGCGGCCGAAAATCTTCTGCTTGTCGTCATCCAGAAAACCGATGCTGTCGTTGCTCTGGGTCTCGCGACCGAAGTACATCCGGTCCTGGTCATTCATCAGCGCGAAGATGCTGCGGCTGACCGACACACGTGGCTCTCGACTGTGCCCAGCCTCTTTCCAGGCCTCGCGATAGGCGTGAATTTGTTGCGCTTGCTGGATGTGCAGCGGGCGGCCGCTTTCGTCGTTTTTCAAGGTCGACGTTTGCAGGTTCATGCCCATTTTCGCCGCCCACACTGCCGTGGCGTCGGACCCCGAACCCCACCAAATGCGCTCGCGCAGGCCTGCAGAATGCGGTTCGAGGCGCAGCAACCCGGGCGGGTTGGCAAACATCGGACTCGGGCTCGGTTGGGCGAAGCCCTTGCCCCGCAGCACTTCATAAAACACTTCGGTGTGCCGGCGCGCCAGATCCGCGTGGGTTTCTCCTTCCTCCGGCGCGTAGCCGAAGTGCCGCCAGCCATCGATCACCTGTTCGCCCGAGCCACGGCTTATGCCCAATTGCAGGCGCCCGCCGGCAATCAGGTCGGCCGCCCCGGCGTCTTCGGCCATGTACAGTGGGTTTTCGTAACGCATGTCGATCACGCCGGTGCCGATCTCGATGCGCTGGGTCTTCGCACCGATGGCCGCGAGCAGCGGGAAAGGGGAGGCGAGTTGTTGCGCGAAATGATGGACGCGGAAGAACGCGCCGTCGGCGCCGAGTTCTTCGGCAGCCACCGCCAGGTCGATGGATTGCAGCAACACATCGGACGCCGAGCGGGTTCGCGAATGTGCGGCGGCGTTCCAGTGGCCAAAGGAAAGAAAACCGATTTTTTTCATGTGAATGTCGCCAAGAAGTTGTAGAGACTGAGCCGCAAGCGCCATGCAGAGAGGGCGTCCATAGGTGCTGTACTGGCGGCCCGGCTACGGTCTTCAGAAGCTCCATGTTTTCGACATTAATTGCAACAATTGCGCACAAAGACACGTTGTTGCAGACGTCGTTGCCGTGCGAATTTTTCGACTTGCGCTTCGACCCTATTGGCTGTTGGAACAGGCAGGCCCGCACATGTCAGATCAAACAGAAGCTTCGCTCCAGCGCCTGGCGCCGTTGATCGAACGCCAGGCCATACGTTATGGCCTCTACACGCCGATCGAAGGCCTGCTGGTGTCCCGATTTGTCAGCCCCAGTGAACCCATCGCCACGGTGCAACGGCCGGTGTACAGCGTGGTGGTGCAGGGCATGAAGGAAGCGATGCTGGGCGATCGGTTGATCCGTTATCGGGCGGGGGAATCGCTGATCGCCGGGGTCGATCTTCCCGTCACCTCGCGGATTATCGAGGCCAGCAGCCACACGCCTTATCTGTCTGTCAGTTTCGAACTCGACCGCGCCACAGTGTTGGAACTGGTCGGCAGCCAACCCGGCCAAGTGCTGGACGCGGAAGCGGTGGTGCCGTTCGACATTCGCCCGTTCGACGCGCGCCTGGCGGACCCCTTGGCCCGCCTGCTTGAACTGCTGGATCATCCCGATGACATGCCGGTGCTGGCGCCGCTGATTCGACGAGAAATCATCTGGCGCTTGCTGCAAGGCCCATTTGCCCCGGTTTTGCGACAGCTCGCGTGGCCGGAGGGCAACGTCGCGCGCATCGCCCGCGCCACCCACTGGATTCGGGAGAATTTTGCCAAGCCGCTGCGGGTCGCCGAACTCGCGGATTTTGTCAGCATGAGCGCGCCGAGCCTGCATCGTCATTTCAAGACCATCACCACGGTTTCACCGCTGCAATTCCAGAAGCAGGTCCGTCTGCACATTGCCCGTCGTCGCTTGCTCTCATCGGAGGGCATCGGCCTGGTGGCCTACGACGTCGGCTATGAAAGCCTGTCGCAGTTCAATCGCGACTACCGCAAGCTCTATGGCCTGTCGCCCAGCCAGGACGTGACCCGACTGCGCGAGCATCTTCAGGAACCTCAGGTCGTGCGCTGATCAGGCATTGAATCCGGCGTCGACGGTGACCACGGAGCCGGTCATGAATTGTGCGGCGGGGCTGGCGAGAAAGGTCACCGCCGCGGCGATATCCGACGGTTTGCCATAGCGGTTGAGCGAGGTCAGGCGTTTATTCGGTTCGGCCCAATCGCCATTGGCGGGATTTTGGTCGGTGTCGATCGGTCCGGGCTGTACCAGGTTGACGGTGATGTCCTGAGGGCCCAGCTCACGGGCGAGACCCCGGGTGAAGGCCAGCAACGCTGACTTCGACATCGAATACACCGTCAGGTTGGGGTAGGGCACGCGTTCGGCGAGGCAGGAGCCGACGGTGATAATCCGCCCGCCGGGTTTGAGATGCGGGATGGCGGCCTGTGAGGCGAGGGCGGCGGAGCGTGCATTGACGTGCAACACCGCGTCGATATCGTCCAGGCTCATTTGCGCCAGCGGACCGGAGCGGGAGATACCGACGTTGTTGACGAGAATGTCCAACCCGCCCAGGCGCTGGACCGTCTCTTCCACCGAACGACGCACCGCCGCCGGGTCAGCACTGTCCGCCTGAATTGCCACTGCGCGTCGGCCCTTGGCCTCAATGGCTTTGACCATCGCCGCCGCTTTGTCGGCTGACCGCAGGTAGGTAATCACCACATCCGCGCCTTTGTCGGCGAACGCCAAGGCAATCCCCGCGCCGATGCCCCGCGAAGCGCCGGTCACCAGCACCCGTTTGCCCGCCAGCTCTTGGGTCGGGGCAACTTTCGCATCCTGGCTGGCGGCCTGGGTGGCAGCGTGCGCCGACGTCGCGATGGACGCCGCCGCCATAGCGGCCATGCCCGTGGCGGCGCCGTAAATGACGTTGCGCCGAGTCATTCCCGATGGATTTTTTTTGCTCATGGCGTTCTCCTGAGGTCGTATCGCGAGGCGTGAGCGTTGGAGCTCGTGATGGCGATACTAGGCGCGGTGAATCCTCAGGGTTATGCAGATTCCATCAAAGATCGGCTGGTTTCTCTCATGTCATGAAAGGGGGCGCAGGCTCCCCGGCGCAGTGTCTATTTCTCGTCGAACAGACCCTGGGACTTTCTGACCTGCTCGCAATTGACATTCACCCAGTCCAGCAGCGTCCGCAGCGGGCCGAGCAAGCTCTCGCCCAGCGGGGTCAGTTGGTATTCAACCCGGGGTGGAATTTCGGCAAACACTTCCCTGGAGATCAAGCCGTCCCGTTCCAGGTTGCGCAAGGTCACCGTGAGCATCTTCTGCGAAATGCCGGGGATGCATTTATCGATGGCCGAAAACCGCGCGCGACAATCCGGAAACATCTCCAGGCTGAGCAAGATGAAGATGCTCCACTTGTCTCCCACTTTCGTCAGGATCTCGCGAATGGCCTCTGGGTCCTTACTTTTACAGAGCGTTACCGGGTCGGGCGGCATCGTTCTGTCGGGTCTTTTACTCATGACTTACCTCGAGGTGCGTGACTGACGCAAAAGTGCCTCCTTACGGAGATCTGCCAACGACTATATCCTCGGTCTACAAAGTGAAGCCACTTTCTATTGGTAAGTAAAACGCGACAACTTAAAGCGCTTGTCCCCTTAATTCAAAGTCATGGAGCAAACCCGATGATTGGTCACATTATTCTTAGCGTCAGCGATGTTCAGCGTTCTTTGAAGTTTTACGAAGCGGCCCTGAAACCCCTGAATATTTCCATGTTCATGCCGTTCAAAGGTGAAGATGGCCACGCTGACCTGTGGGGATTTGGCGATGGCCAGCGTGCCGTTTTTTGGCTCAAGCAAGGCACGCCGAGCCCGGAGGCGATTCATTGGGGTTTCGAGGTCGATGACAATAAAACGGTCGATGCCTTTTATGCCGCGGCGATGGAAGCAGGCGCCATCGACCGCATTTCGCCACGGGCTCGGCTGGAGTATTACCCGGGTTACTACGCCGCCGATGTAATCGACCCGGATGGTTACCATTTTGAAGTCACGCACCTGAACTAATGGCTAATACGCCACAGGAATAAAGTCCACATGACCAGTGACCAGGGATTGATTTGCTTTTGCGTGTCATAAAAGAGCGCAGAAATAAATCAGCCTCCTGCCCTCTTGATTTGATAGTGCATGGCCGATAAAGGCTCATAGCCACCACTCAAACTCAGGGAGGATCTGTTGTGAAATCGATGCTGGGATCAGTGAAAGGTATGTTGTTGCTGTTGGTGGTCGCTTGCAGCCTGGGCTTTGGCGCGATATTTGTCGGTGGCGTCGCGGCGTTCGGTCAGATGGATCGGGCGGCGATTGACATGGGGCAAGGCAAGGATGTGGTGGCCGATATTCTTCCGCCGCCGTTGTACGTGATCGAAGCGCATTTGATCGTCTATCAACTGATGAACAGCGGCATTGACACCGCGCAGGGGCTGAGCAAGCTTCACCAGTTACGCACCGATTTCGATACGCGCAACGCGTACTGGCTCGCCTCCAACCTCAACGATGCGGTTAAAGGCAGCCTGCTTGGCGCCCAGAAAAAAGCCTCCGACACCTATTTCAGCGCACTTGAAACACACTTCATTCCGGCCCTGAAACAAGGCAATCAAGCGGCCGCCGACGCCGCGTTCGAGGAACTGAAAGTCGCCTACGACCTGCATCGCCTGGGCGTAGACAAAACCGTTCAGGTGGCCAACGCCTACGCAGACGCGCAACTGCTGGAGATGAGTAACACCTCCAGCAACGCCCGTTGGCTATTGGGACTGGTCGGCGGCCTGAGCACGTTGGTCGCCTGGCTGATCTACACCTTCGTCGCCCGCCGGATCAAAACTCTGCTCGGCGCCGAACCCGCCGAACTGCGCCAGGAAATGGCCCGTTTCGCCTCAGGTGACCTGCGCAACGATAACCGTCCTCCCATCGCCGGCAGTGTCCTCGCCGGCCTGGCCGAAGCCCGGGAGCGCATTCGCAAACTGGTGGCCGACACCGCCGCTGGCGCGGAGTCGGTGGACGTACAGGTCAGCAGTGTCAATATTGCACTTGAGCAACTGAAGGAAAACTCCACGTGTCTCGCCGAGTCGGCGCTGACCACAGGCGTGGCCATGGAACAGATTTCCAACACCATCACTCACATCGCCAAACAGGCGGTGGCGGCGCAGACCTCTGTCGGCCAGGCGGACGATCAGGCTCGCGCCAGTGACAGCGCCCGCCTGGAAAGCCTGGAGAGCGTGCAGCGCCTGGCGACGGCCAGCCGCGAGACGCAATCTTCGGTCACCGACTTGGGCACACAATCGAACAAGGTCAGCGGCATCGTACAGACCATTCGTGAAATTGCCTCGCAAACCAATTTACTGGCGCTCAACGCCGCCATCGAAGCCGCCCGTGCCGGTGAACAAGGCCGTGGTTTTGCCGTGGTCGCCGATGAAGTGCGCAAGCTGGCCGAACGCACGACTCACGCGACCACTGAAATCGAGTCGTTGATCGACGCCATCCGCCGCAGCATCGAAGGCGCCGTGCAAGCGATCCAGCGCAGTGCCGGGGACGTCGACGTCGGCATCAAGACGGTGGCGGCGGCCGGTGAGTCGTTGATGGGCATTCAGGACCGCATCGCGGTAGCGACTCAGGCGATGCTGGAGATTGTCGCGGCTACCCTTGAAGTCACCAACGCCTCGCGCAAAGTCACTTCCAGTATGGAAGAAGTTGGCCACCTCGCCGACGCCGGCAACCGCTCGGCCGCCACCACCGCGGGCGCCGGTGAAGTACTCCAGAGTGTTTCGCAAAGTTTGCGTACGGCATTAAAGGCGTTCGCGTATTAAATCTTGCTCGCACAGGCCCGCTCTCATGTATTTGTGGGAGCAGGTTTGCCTGCAAAAAACGGGTGCGGCTATATCCCTACAACCGTTTAGTAACAAATATCCACTTAACATCGATTTTTCAATATTAAACAAGTTCTCAATGGCTCCGGATCAGATAGTCCTTGCGGTTCACACCTACACTCCGGCGCACGCCTCATCGCTGCTCAGAAAATGGATGACTCCAATAACTGGGAAATTGTACAAAAACTCATATAAACAATCATCAGGCTTGCCCACCGCCACCGGGAATTGCTGGCACGCCAAGCGCAGCAGGCCGATCGGCGTATCGGATTAGGCAGTCTGAACCCATACCGTAATCGGCGAGGCTCGCCGTACACGTTGCCGACCTTTTGCTAGGCTGTTAGCTCCATTCAAGGAGGGCGATGCCATGTGCAAAGGAACGGAGCTCACATTCGAGGAGAGAAAAAACAAGATCAGGCAGGCGGCCCCCTTGGCAGGAGTCAACCTGGCAAATACGTTGACGGCCACTCAGTACAGCGTGCTGCGTCGAAATGTCTGTGGTTACAACGCCCTTCAGGTGGAAGAGTTCAAGGCCGACTATAAAGATGCCTTTGAGGCGTTGTGGAAGGAAAACCAGAATCAAAGAAAAGTGTTGTGTGGGACCGAGCTGCTTAAGTCCACTGTCGGTCATGCCGCGGTAACGCCATTGGTGGCGGTCAATATCGACGAGGTCAGAGTTATTGCGTCGAAAATCCCCACCGTGAAGATGGGCGATAAGGGCATAGACAACCTGCAAATGACCTTCATCTGTGACAGTTGGGCAGAGCAATTTCAGCAAGCCCTGGGCAGTCGCTACGCCTTTGTCAATTTGGTGATATTCCTCAATTGCACGGGTCACGAGTTGAAGATGACCTATAACGAAGTGCAAATGGGCATGGAAAATCACTTCGTCACCTTGGTGTTGAATGGCGCGGATAACGAAATTTATGCCTTCGATAATGTGTCGACGGCGGGTGTGAAGCTCTCGGAGTTTTATCCGATGTTGAGCTTTTTCCGGGGTGGGCAGCTGGCGTCCGCTTTGGCCTATTACATTCTCCAGGACATCAGCACCATCCGGCAGAAGGGCAGCTTCAATTTGCTGACCAACCTCGACAGCCATTCGCCCCGTGGCTTATGGACCAATTTCATGGTGGTCAAGGACAAGCTGGTTGGCTAAGTCATTGGCGGTTTCGGCCGTGAATACGACCTTCATCTCGAGATGATTCGCCACGGAGTGATTGAAATGACAAGAACAGTTTTGGTTAAGGTCGGTAATGATACGGCTCACTTCAAGTTCTGGCCGTCCAAAAACGAGACGCGAACCCTGGTGATCTATTCCCATGGCATGCAGCATCCTTCGAAAACGGTGCCGGAAGAAGCGCTAAAGAAAAACTATGCCTTTGTCATACCTTACGGCCGGCCATTGTCGAACCCTCCGTTTTCGGCCATAGAGGACGGTGCCGAGAATGTGCATCGATTTGCGCAGTTTTTTATTGCCAATGCGCAACAGTGCAATTGCCATCCGCCCAAGCTGTACATCTATCCCTACCTCTATGAGCAGAGCCCTAGTATCAAGAAATCACTGAAGCGGCTCTCGACACTGGATGACGGTTGCTCCAATTACGATTTGATGTATTTCATCAACTTGGATCCGGAAAATGTCCGGAATCAGTTCATCATGTTCCATGACCTGATGACGGCTACGCATCCGGACGGTGGCACCTTCTCGACTCGATATGACTCCATTCTGATCCTGGCTTGTCGCTCGGACGCGGGAGTCAACGGAGAGAGGGTAGGGATGGGGTCGGGCAGTTCAGAAGGCGCGATACCGAACGGGCTCTACACCAGTGACGACAGCGTGTTTCTGAGCATTGGAAGCTGATGTACTCAGTTTGCCGGGCCCCCGGTCTGTCCGACGCGCCCCGGTTTCAACTATCCTGCGGGCTGCCCCAGCACTGAATGAGTGGACCTGTGTTGCCTGCCCCTGAACGAAACGTGTTGATTCAAACCAAGGCCCTCATGCGAATCGACGAGCGGCGTCAGGTTTGCCTGTTGCAGCCCACGGATTTTCGCTTGCGCAGTGCTGATCGGGTGTCGATCACCGGGGCGTCCGGGTCCGGGAAAAGTGTGTTCCTGAGGACGCTGGCGCTGCTGGAGGCGCCGACGTCGGGTGAGGTTCTGTGGAAAAACCAGCCTGTGGATGCCTTGCATATTCCCGCCTACCGCAGCCGCGTTAGCTACCTCGCTCAGCGCCCGGCGCTGATGGAAGGCTCGGTGGAAGACAACCTGCGGTTTCCCTACAGCCTCAAGGTCTTTCAGCACTTGGTCTTCAATCGGGAAGCGGTGCAGACGCTACTTGGCCATGCCGGAAAAACAACCGACTTCCTGGCAAAAAATGCCGGGGATTTGTCCGGCGGCGAATCACAAATCGTCGCGCTGATCCGCACCCTGCAACTGGGCCCGGAGGTCCTGCTGCTGGACGAGCCCACGGCGGCACTCGATCCCACGTCCGCTGGTGAAGTCGAGGCGTTGATCAGCGCCTGGTCCTCGGCATCGGCCCGCGCCTACATCTGGGTGACCCATGACCTGGCGCAGGCGCAGCGCATGAGCGACCGGCGCTTGCACATGGACACCGGGGTGCTGGGCGAGGGCGGCGGGCGATGAATTACCAAAGCCTGTCTGCGCTCGACCTGGCGCTTGCCGCGTCGTTGATCCTGATCAACGGTGCGCTCTCGCTTCGCTTGAAACTGGGCCTGGAGCGCCAACTGTTCTGGGCCGCCGTGCGCACCGTGGTGCAATTGTTGGCGATCGGCTATCTACTCGGTTGGGTGTTCGAGTTCGCCTACTGGTACGTGGTGCTGCCGCTGATGTGTCTGATGACGCTGATCGCCGGTACTTCGGCGGCCGGACGCGGCCGGCGGACTTATGCCGGGCAGCGCCTGGACAGCATCCTTTCGGTGTGGGGCAGTTCGTGGCTGGTCACCGCCGTGGGCTTGTTCGTGATTATCCGCATCCGTCCCTGGTACGAGCCGCAGTACGCGATCCCCATTCTGGGCATGATCCTCGGTAATACGCTGACGGGCGTGTCGCTGGGGATCGAGCGCATGACCCAGGAATTGACCTCGGGGCGCGCCAGCATCGAGATGATCCTTGCCCTCGGCGGTTCCCGCTGGGAGGCGGCGCAGGAGCCGATCCGTCAGGCGGTCAGGGCCGGGATGATTCCGACCCTTAACCAGATGACGGTGGTGGGCATCGTCAGCCTGCCGGGGATGATGACCGGCCAGGTATTGGCCGGCCAGGACCCGGTAGAGGCGGTGCGTTATCAGATCGTGATCATGTTTCTGATTGCCGCGTCCTCGGCCCTCGGCACCGTCGGGGCCGTGTTACTCACCTATCGCCGGTTGTTTTCCGCCGATCATCGCTTCTTGAAGGATCGACTCAAAGAGCGCGTATGACGGGCATGGATCAGGCGATGGCCTGCTGCTGCGAATGCAACTGCGGGCGCCACTGTTCCTGGTTGTCCGGGCGGCGGTAGAACACCACCAGGCGGCGGGCCACTTGCAGCGACACATCGAGGCCACAGTCGGCCTCGACCATGGCCAGCGCCAGGTCGATCCCGGCGCTGACGCCGGCGGAGGTCCAGACCGAATCATGCTTGACGAAGATCGCGTCGCGGTCGAGCTGGACCCACGGGAACAGGCTTTCGAACAGGTCCGCCACCACCCAATGGGTCGCGGCGCGGCGGCCATCGAGCAGGCCGGCCAAGGCCAGCAGACAGGTGCCGCTGCACACCGACGCCGTACGCCGCGCCCGCAACGAAGCGACCCGCAACCAGTCCACCAATGGCACGCAATCGGCCATCACCAGGCGAATGTGCGGGGTGCCGGGGGTGATCAGGGTATCGATCTGGACATCGTTCAGATCGCTGAGTTTTTCGGTGTCGATCACCAGGCCCTCGGCGGTCTGGATCGGGCCACCTTCCAGGCTGGCAGTGCGCAGGGCGTAACCCGGCAATCCGCATTCGATCAGGGCCTTGGTCGCGGCCCAGAACACCGTCTGGGCACCCGTCAGGTCCAGCAGCCCCATCTGCGGATAGGCAATGAACACCAGGGTGCGCGGTTGAGCGTCGGCCGTGCCTGAGTTGTCTGGACGTAAATTCGTTGCAGGTTTAGACACAGGGGAGAGCTCCATACCGCCAGCGAAGGGCGTCGGGTTATCGAAGAGGTCGGACGATTTCAACGGCCATAGCCAGCCAGGGAGGCCACCGGTTCGTTGTTGCGTTGGTTGTTCAGCGGAATGGCGAAGAAGAACGTGGTCCCAACGTTGACCGTGCTGGTGACCCAGATGCGCCCGCCGTGGAATTCGATGATCGAGCGACAGATCGAGAGGCCCATGCCCAAGCCGTTTTGCTTGGTGGTGAAGAACGGATCGAACAACGACTGCAAAATGTCTTCGGCGATGCCAACGCCACAATCGGCGACTGAGAACACCGCGTCGCTGTCCTGCACCGAGGTGCTGATGCGCAGGTTTCGCGGGCGTTCGTTCACGTTGGACATGGCCTGGCAGGCATTGATGATCAGGTTGATGATGACCTGTTGCAGTTGAACCCGGTCGCCCTTGATCCAGGCTCCGCAGGCGGTCAGTTGCAGTTGCAGGCGAACCTTGTGGCTAGCGGTTTCATGGTGCAGCAGGTTCAAGGAGTCGCGCACGATGTCATCGAACAGTTCCGCTTGGCGCTGCACGTCGCTTTGCCGCGACAGCGCACGCAAACAGGCGATGACTTCCGAGGCCCGGCAGGAATTTTGTATGACCCGGTCGAGGGAACGGCGGGCTTCTTCGAGGTTGGGCTCGGGCCGGTTGATCCAGCGCTTGCAGGATTCGCCACTGGTGATCACCGCCGCCAACGGCTGATTGACCTCATGGGCAATGGATGCGGCCAGCTCGCCCATGGTCGTGACGCGGGTGATGTGAGCCAGTTTCGCTTGGGAATGAAACAGCGCCTCCTCGGCTTCCCTGGACGCGGTGATGTCCATCAGTGCGCCGACGTATTCAAGACGGCCGCGATGCTTGAACAGCGGGTTGGCGATCATGTGTACGTGCTTGATTCGTCCATCGGGCATCAGCAGCCGGTGCTGGACCTCGATGTGATTTTCCTGGCGGGCGGCGCGCTCGATCACCTGGTCGACCAAGGTCAAGTCGTCCGGATGGGTGCGGTTGCGGATCATGGTCATGGTCGGCGCGTCGTTGAGCGGGTATTCGAAGATCCTCGCCGACTCGTCCGACCAGGAGACTTTTTCCACGCCATCCAGGCTGAAACCGATGCTGCCGGTATGACTGAGTTGTTGTGCGCCGAGGAAGAACGCCTCTTTGCGGCGCAGGCTGTCGGTGGCCTTTTTGCTGCGCAGCGCCAGCAGGCTGATGGTGGTCAATGCGACGAGGCAACGGACGTAGCCGGCGATCAGTTTCTCGTCGCTGTAGCCTTTCTCGGCAATGAAGTCTGCGGTCAACAGGGCGAGGCAAGCGATGGACACGGTGACGAACAATCGCGTGGAGAAGGTGTTGGCCGACATGAACACCAGCGTGATGTAAAGCAGCGTGGGCGCGACATCGACTTCGAGAGTCTGGTTAACGATAAAAATCATGCTGCCGACGACAATCACCGCCAGCCAGGCGACTGCGTCTGATAAGAGAAACTTCTTGCAGCGTTGGATTCTTACCATTTTTTATTCCGGATTTATTATCTAACGGCAACTCGCACGGTACCGGCGATGTCGGGAAAAACGCTTTGTAAGGGCAATCCTGCTGCGTAACAGACGCTGTTTCAGGGTCTGATTGTCGGCTTGAAACTTATTTTGCGGGTGCTCGCGAAATGCCTTGAGATCAATGTCGCAAAACATAAGGGAATCAAACGTGTCGAGCGCACTGATGGTATTCAAGGGCTCTAGATCAAGCACTTCTACATAAGGTCAATCGCGATATGACTAAGTATTAAGGGCGCATACCAAGGTATGAGTAGCGGTCGTTGCCGGTGAGGTGGCGGCTGTTCAATGACAACCGCAATCGACAGTCCCGGCCATTTGTTTGCATCGGCTCGCGGCAAAACCAAGTATCGTGAATGTTGCGGTGGCCTTTGGTAAATTCGCCGCACTCAGCGACTGCCCGACCGGCAGCTTCAGATTCAGCGTTTTTCGGAAATGTTCATGGCAAAGAAACCCGCAGCGTCCTCCACTGACACCTCGATGACCGCGACCAAGAAGGGCGCCCTGACCTTGATCGACGTGGCGAAGGTGGCGGGCGTGTCGCCGATGACGGTGTCCCGGGCCTTGCATCGGCCCGAGCTAGTGACTGAGGACACCCGGGAAAAAGTCCGCGAAGCGGTGCGCAAGACCGGGTACGTGTCGAACATGCTGGCCGGTGGCTTGGCCAGTAACAAAAGCCGCCTGGTGGCGATTTTCCTGCCGACCATTGCCAACTCGATTTTCGCCGACACCGTGCAATCGCTGATGGACCGCCTGACCCAGGCCGGTTATCAAACCTTGCTGGGGCTGACCGGCTACTCCGCCGAACAGGAAGAAAAACTGTTGGAGGCGGTGCTCGGGCGGCGTCCGGACGGCATCGTCCTGACAGGTACCTTGCACACCGAATCCAGCCGTCTGCGCCTTGCCCAAGCAGGCATTCCGGTGGTGGAAGCCTGGGACTTGAGCGAGGACCCGCTCGACATGCTGGTGGGTTTCTCCCACGAAAAAGTCGGCGAGGAGACGGCCCGTCATTTGTTGAAAAAGGGCTATAAACGTTTCTCGGTGGTGACCATCAGCGACCCCCGTGGCTTGCGTCGTTGCCACAGCCTGATCGCCGAACTCAAACGCCAGGGCATTGAACAGGTGCCCATGGAAATTCTCGCGCCGCCGGCCACGCTGGAAGTGGGCAGGGAAGGGCTGCAACGCTTGCTCGATCAACCCCATCGCCCGGACATCGTGGTGTGCAGTTCGGACACCGTGGCCCAGGGTGTGTTGGCCGAAGCCGCCAGCCGCGGCCTGAACGTGCCGACGGATCTCGCGGTCATGGGCTTTGGTGATTTGAGCAGTGCCGCCCATGTCTATCCCGCGTTGTCGACCGTCAGCGTCGACGGCAAGCGCATCGGTTTGCAAGTGGCGCAAGCGCTGCTGGAGCGCTTCGATTACCCCGCCGGCAGCCACGATCCGGTACGCATCGACACCGGATTCACCCTGATCGACCGCGCCAGTACCTGACCTCTGGTGCTCACTTGATGGATAAACGACGGGTTGAATGATTGCGCAATCAGTGTAGTATCGCCGGCACGGGTGATCTGTTCTGCCGGACAGCGCCTTTTTTTATAATTGCCGATGATTGCGCAATCATTAAGTGGTCATTGTCGGCCCGCTCAAGCGCTGGAACTTGATGTCGTCGAAGAGCTACCGGCCAAAATCGTCGACGACACCGCGCCGAATGCCGAGCTGAGCTTTCGCCGGCCCTGATTTCCATTCCTGACCTCATACCCCGATCAAGGAGAGACCCATGCTTGCTCACCCATCTTCCCTCAAGTCCGCCGACGACGACCGCATTGCCTGGGTTCGCGTGTCTTCGGTGATCTTGCCCCTGGCCAACCCGATCAGCGATGCCAAGGTGCTGACCGGGCGGCAAAAGCCGATGACCGAAATCGTCATCCTGTTTGCCGAGATTGAAACCGTCGACGGTCACAGCGGCCTCGGCTTCAGCTATTCCAAGCGTGCCGGCGGTCCGGGGCATTTCGCCCATGCGGTGGAGATCGCCCCGGCACTGATCGGCGAGAATCCCAGCGACATTGCCAAGCTCTGGACCAAGCTGTGCTGGGCGGGCGCATCGGTTGGCCGCAGCGGTTTGTCGACCCAAGCCATCGGCGCGTTCGACGTGGCGTTGTGGGACTTGAAAGCCAAGCGCGCCAACCTGTCGCTGGCCCGTTTGCTCGGCGCGCAACGGGATTCGGTGCGTTGCTACAACACCTCGGGCGGTTTCCTGCACACGCCGCTGGATCAACTGATGAAGAACACCGACCTGTCCCGGGAAAAGGGCATTGGCGGGATCAAGCTGAAAGTCGGGCAACCGGATTGCGCCCTCGACATCAAGCGCGTGAGTACGGTTCGCCGTCACCTGGGCGACGATTTTCCGCTGATGGTCGATGCCAACCAGCAGTGGGATCGCCCGACCGCCCAGCGCATGTGCCGGCAGTTTGAAGCGTACAACCTGATCTGGATCGAGGAGCCGCTGGATTGCTACGACGCCGAAGGCCATGCGGCGCTGGCCCAGCAATTCGACACGCCGATTGCCACGGGCGAGATGCTCACCAGCGTCGCCGAGCACGCCGAGTTCATCAAGCTGCGCGGCGCCGATTTCCTGATGCCGGATGCGCCACGGGTCGGCGGCATCACGCCTTACCTGAAAGTCGCGGCGATGGCCGAACAAGCGGGTCTGATGCTGGCGCCGCACTTCGCCATGGAACTGCATGTGCACTTGGCGGCGGCTTACCCGACCGAACCCTGGGTCGAGCATTTCGAATGGCTCGAACCGCTGTTCAACGAGCGCCTGGAAACCCGCGACGGCCGCATGCTGGTGCCGAACCGTCCGGGCCTGGGGCTGACACTCAGCGAGCAAGTCAAACCCTGGACCGCCCAGGCGGCCGAGGTGGGCACGCGTCCCTGAGTCACTACGGGTCACGCCGTGTGTTTGCCGGGCACGCTGTGTGACCTGCCTTTATGGTCGAGGCTCCCTCGCGAGCCTCTTGCAGTGGATGAGCAACGATGACTGAACGCACAGGTGACGTGCTGATCTGGGGGCCGATGCACGGCTCGCTGATGCAGGCGCTGGACACTCATTTCAAGGTCCATAAACGCTGGGAGATCGCCGATTTCGAAGGCTGGGCGAACCAGCACGGCGCGGCCATTCGGGCGGTGGTCACCAGCGGAGTGTATGGAGCGGACACCGCCACCCTGGATCGACTGCCGAACCTCGAAGTTATCAGCAGTTTTGGCGTCGGTTACGACGCGGTCGACACCGCCTATCTTGCGGCGCGGGGTATCCGCTTGAGCAACACCCCCGAGGTGCTCAACAACAGTGTCGCCGAAACGGCATTGGCGCTGATGCTGTGCGTGTCCCGGCGTATCAGCGAAGCCGAGCGTTTCGTCCGCGCGGGTCAATGGCCGCTTGGCAAGTTTCCGTTGGGCCGCGATCTGCATGGCAAGACCTGCGGCATCGTCGGCTTGGGCAAGATCGGCCATGCCATCGCCAAATTGGTGTCGGCCTTTGAGATGAAGGTCGCTTATTTCAGGCCGAGCGGGCCTTACGCGGACGTGACGTATGCCCACTATGACGATTTGCAGGCGTTGGCCCGCGCGGCGGATTACCTGGTGGTGATCGTGCCCGGCGGCGAGCAAACCCGGCACCTGATTGACGGCCGGGTATTGCGCGCGCTGGGGCCGCAGTCGTTCCTGATCAATGTCGCCCGGGGCAGTGTGGTGGATGAGTCGGCGCTGGTCAGCGCGCTGCTGGACTCGGAAATCGCGGGTGCCGGGTTGGACGTGTTTGCCGACGAACCCAATGTGCCCGCCGAGTTGATGACGATGGACAACGTGGTGCTGCTGCCGCACATCGGCAGCGGCACCCACGAAACCCGACAGGCCATGGCCGACTTGGTCTACGCCAATCTGGCGAGTTATTTCGAGCGGGGTGAGTTGCTGACGCCGGTGGCGTTGTAGCGTGCTGGCCGCAAGAGCCTCTTCGCTATAAAAAAGCACTCTGTTGCCAACAGAGTGCTTCGCCAGGGTCACTTAGGTGAGGGAAACGGTCTTGATCAGGTCCGCCGCCACGAACTGCACCGGTGCGCTGCCCGGTAGCGGCAGGTCGAGGATGTGGCCCTTGATCTTGCCGACAACGTGCATTTCGCAGGGCTTGCAATCGAACTTCAGGGTCAGCACTTCGTCGCCGTGCACCAGTTGCATCGGTGCGACCTTGGTGCGCACGCCGGTGACGCCCTTGGCCTGTTTCGGGCACAGGTTGAAGGAGAACCGCAGGCAGTGCTTGGTGATCATCACCGGCACTTCGCCGGTTTCTTCGTGGGCCTCGAAGGCCGCGTCGATCAGCTTCACCCCGTGACGGTGATAGAAATCCCGGGCCTTTTGGTTGTAGACGTTGGCCAGGAACGACAAGTGCGCCTCCGGGTACACCGGTGGCGGGGTGGTCTCGGCCTTGCGCGCGCCCCGTGGGTGAGCGTCGATCCGGGCGCTGGTCAGGGCTTCGATGACCTCGCGGCGCAAGGCCTTGAGCTGCGAATTGGGGATGAAATACGCCTGCGGCGCGTCCAGCTTGATCGAGGTGGCGTGGTACTGCGTGGTGCCGAGTTGGCCCAGCAGATCGTGCAGTTGCTCCAGCGCCTGTTCCGGCTTGTTGGCCACGCCGAACGGGCCGTCCAGGGCAACGCTGGCGCTGATGCCTTCCTCGCTGGTGGCGATCAGTTCCAGGCGTTCTTCGCGCAAACGCGCCAGCCAGGTCAGGCCGATCCGCCGTTCGGCGGAGACCTTGAGCAAGGCCTGTTGCCAGTTGTGATCGAGGTTGCGATTCAGCGGATGGTTGGGCCGCAGCTTGTACAGGCATTCGGGCATTTCGTTGGGCTCGACGCGGTAGCGATAACGCTTCTCGCCGTCTTCGTCGAACTCGCCTTTGGCTTCGGCGATGTTGGCGCGGAAACCCACGACCTCGCGCTTGACCTGGACATTGAGGCCGTCGCCGTTGGACAGCGGCTCAGTGGTGATCACTTGAATATCGCGCTTGCCGACTTTCTCCACCACGCCCACCGGCAGCCCGGTGAAGGTCGGCGAATCAAAGGCGCCAATGTCGATCTTGCGCTCGCTGACGAAGTAATCGGTGCTGCCACGGTGGAAGGTCTTGTCCGGGTCAGGCAGGAAGAAGTGCGCGGTGCGGCCGCTGGAGGCGCGGGCCAGGTCCGGGCGGTCTTCGAGGACCTCGTCGAGGCGCTGGCGGTAATAGGCGGTGATGTTCTTCACATAGCCCATGTCCTTGTAGCGACCTTCGATCTTGAACGAGCGCACGCCGGCCTCGACCAGGGCGCGGATGTTGGCGCTCTGGTTGTTGTCTTTCATCGACAACAGGTGTTTCTCGTAGGCGATCACGCCGCCGTGTTCGTCTTTCAGGGTGTAGGGCAGGCGACACGCCTGGGAGCAATCGCCACGGTTGGCGCTGCGGCCATTTTGCGCATGGGAAATGTTGCACTGGCCGGAGAACGCCACGCACAGCGCGCCGTGGATGAAAAATTCGATCGCCGCGTCGGTTTCGTCGGCAATGGCACTGATTTCCTTGAGGTTCAGCTCCCGAGCCAGCACCAGTTGCGAGAACCCGGCCTGGTCGAGGAATTTTGCCCGCGCCAGGGTGCGAATATCGGTCTGGGTGCTGGCGTGCAGCTCGATGGGCGGAATGTCCAGCTCCATCACCCCCAAGTCCTGGACGATCAGCGCGTCGACGCCGGCATCGTACAACTGGTGGATCAGCTTGCGCGCCGGCTCCAGTTCGTTGTCGTGCAGGATGGTGTTGATCGTAGTGAAGACCCGCGCATGGTAACGCCGGGCGAAATCCACCAGCCCGGCGATGTCGCTGACCTCGTTACAGGCATTGTGGCGGGCGCCGAAGCTCGGGCCGCCGATGTACACCGCGTCAGCGCCATGCAGAATGGCCTCGCGGGCAATGGCCACGTCACGGGCGGGGCTGAGCAATTCCAGGTGATGTTTGGGTAGGGACATTTTTTATAGTCAGGCTGGTCACGGTCGAGGCGGGGATTGTAGCGGGGAAATGCGCGACCGGCATCCGCAGCCGATTGCCGGGCCAGAAACAACTGAGGCGGCCTGGGGGGCCGCCTCGGTTCAAGCGTTATCGGTTCAATCGCTACCCGCGTTTGGGCAGTGTCCAGTTGGGCCGGATGAAATGGCAGGTGTAGCCGTTGGGCAAGCGTTCGAGGTAATCCTGATGTTCCGGCTCGGCCTCCCAGAACGGTCCGGCGGCGCTGACTTCAGTCACCACTTTGCCGGGCCAGAGGTCGGACGCCTCGACGTCGGCGATGGTGTCTTCGGCCACGCGTTTCTGCTCATCGCTGAGGTAGAAAATCGCCGAGCGGTAGCTGAGGCCGATGTCGTTGCCTTGGCGGTTGGCCGTGGTCGGATCATGGATCTGGAAGAAAAACTCGAGGATCTTCCGATAGCTGATCTGTTCGGGATCGAAGACGATCTCGATGGCTTCGGCGTGGGTGCCGTGGTTGCGGTAGGTCGCATTGGGCACGTCGCCGCCGGAGTAGCCCACCCGCGTGGAGAGCACGCCGGGGTAGCGCCGGAGCAAATCCTGCATGCCCCAGAAGCAGCCACCGGCGAGGAGGGCGGTTTCGGTGTGTGTCGTCATGGAGAATGGTTCCTGTGCGAAACGGCGCGCCGCAGCGCGCCGTTTGCATCGTTACTGGTTGAACTGGTCGGAATAGCTGTCCGTCATGAGCGAGGATGCCACGCGATCCGAGCCGACTCCAGTGCGGGAATAGGCCAGACGGCCCGCGCCGATTTTATCCGAACCGTCAGCGGCCAGAGCCCCTGCGCCAACACGATCAGAACCATCAGCAGCCACGGCACCCGCGCCAACGCGGTCGGAACCATCAGCAGCCACGGCACCCGCGCCCACACGGTCGGAACCGTCAGCAGCCACGGCACCCGCGCCCACACGGTCAGAACCGTCAGCAGCCACGGCACCCGCGCCAACGCGATCAGAACCATCAGCAGCAACAGCCCCAGCGCCAACACGGTCAGAACCATCAGCAGCCACGGCACCCGCGCCTACACGGTCAGAACCGTCGGCAGCCACGGCACCCGCGCCAACACGGTCAGAACCATCAGCAGCCACGGCACCCGCGCCAACGCGGTCGGCACCATCAGCAGCCACGGCACCTGCGCCTACACGGTCAGAACCATCAGCAGCGACGGCACCAGCACCTACGCGGTCGGCACCATCAGCGGCAACAGCGCCGGCGCCCACTCGATCCGATCCGTCGGCGGCCAATTTGCCTGTGCCCACGTGTTCTGAACCACCCTCGGCCAGTGCTTGCGGCTGCGCTTTGGCGGCCCAGGCACCTGGCATCACAACAGTTGCAGCGACCGCCAATACAACGCCTGATAACAGCTTATATTTCATGACTTTCTCCACGACCTATCAGCCAGCAAGCCTATGTGATGGCTAGAAGCTGGTTACTTTGGCGATTGGCACGAGCGCGCCTTCAAGCACGCGGGTGTCGACGTTGTTACACGAAACCGGAACAGTAAACTGAAACAGTATAGGCCGCGCTGGCGGATTGGTCCGGACAGAAAGCGGTAAACCTTCAAAATGGAACGTATGTCTCAAAACTGTACGTTGCTGTACAGGTTATGTACGGCATCGACCTCACCGCGTACAGTGAACAAAATGTTCAGTGAAAGGTGGACCCCAGGATGCCACAAGCAGGCAAGACGCGAACCAAGGCGCAGGATGCGGGCTGGCGTGGCTCGGTCAACGGCTGGCTGGACGCCGCCTATGATGCCCTGAAGGAGTCAGGGGTGGACGCGGTCCGTGTGATGCCGCTGGCCAAACGGCTGAACCTGTCGCGCACCAGTTTCTACTGGTTCTATGAAGACCGTGAACAGTTGCTTGCCGCGCTCCTGGCTCGTTGGCGCGACAAAAACACCGGCGGACTGGTCGCGCAGTGCGAGAGTTACGCTGAAAGCATTTCCGAAGCGATCCTCAACGTCTTCGAATGCTGGCTGAACCCGGCGCTGTTCGACTCGCAGTTCGAATTCGCGGTGCGCAGTTGGGCGCTGCAATCGGCGGAGGTCACCGCCGAAATCGCCCTGGCCGACGAGACCCGGATCAACGCCCTGGCCGGTATGTTCCGGCGTTTTGGCTACGACCCCGAGGCCGCCGACGCGCGGGCCAGGACCATCTACCTGACGCAAATCGGCTACATCTCGATGAAAACTACCGAGGACGTGATCGTGCGTTTTCGGCGGATTCCGCAATACGTCACGGTGTTCACCGGTAAGGCTCCCAAGCGGCGCGAACTGGACCGGTTTTTTGGCAAGTTCGGCTATGCGGAAAAGGAGCCTGGGGTATTCGTCGCGCTGGTCGACACCTTCGAGGAGACGCCTGCCGATGACACTTGAATCCCTGGGCATTATCGGCGGCAGCGGCTGGTTGGGCCGCGCCATCGCCGAGGCGTTGCTCGACAGCGGCTTTATCGGCGCCGAGCGCTTGTCGGTGTCGAACCGCTCCGGCAGCAGCCCGTTTGGCCCGCAAGTGCAGCTGTTTGCCGATAACCAGGCACTGGTCGAGCGCAGCGACGTGGTGATGCTGTCGATTCGCCCCGAGCAGTTTGCGGATCTGCGCATCGATGCCCGAGGCAAGTTAGTCATTTCCCTGATCGCCGGATTGCCGGCGGCAACGATTCGCGCCGCGACGGGAGCTGAACTGGTGGTGCGAGCGATGCCCAATGCGGCGGTGGAAATCCGCCAGTCGTACACGCCTTGGTTCAGTGCGGGACCGTTAGACGAAGCGCAGCGCCAATGGCTGCAGCGCCTGTTCGAATGCGTCGGCGCGGCGGACCCGGTGCCGAACGAGGACTGTATCGATTACCTCAGTGCCTTGTCCGGCACCGGCCCGGCGTTGCCGGCGCTGTTGTACCGCGCGTTGGTCAGTCAAGCGCTGGAGGCCGGGATTCCCCAAGCCATCGCGCAGCGGGCGGCCAAAGGGGTGGTGGTCGGAGGCGGGCAGTTGCTTGCCAGCCATGATCCGCAGCAACTGCTCGACGCCCTGATCGCCTACCGTGGGGTGACGGCGGCCGCACTGCAATCCCTCACCGAGCAAGGCCTGGAGGCCATGGTCGGCAAAGCGCTGCTAGCGGGGGCCGACGTTGCCCGTCGCGGGATGTAAGTCGCCTCCTTCCCGGGGAGGGAAGGAGGCGCGGCCTTAGAGGTCTTTCACCAGCCGTAAGGCATCGTAGATCGCCGCGTGGGTGTTGCGCGCCGCCACCGCGTCACCAATGCGGAACAGCTGGAAACGACCTTCGGGATTGGTGACCAAGTGCTGCGCGTGACCGGCGATCAGGTCGTGCTGTTCCACCGCGCCGCCATTGCTCGAATGCGCCCGCAGGTCGAAATACAAGTCATCGAGGGGAATCGTGCCGTGGTTGATCACCACTTGGTCGACCACCCGTTGCTTGTGCACCTGGCCATAGTCGCTGCCGAAAGTAGCCAACAGCCGGCCGTCGCGTTTCTCCACTGAGTCGACCCGATAGGTGACGGTGAAGGTCACGTCGAGGTCTTGCAGGCTGCGCATGTAGGGCACCAGGTTCATCGCCATCACTTCCGGGGCGAACGCCCGGTCCGGGGTGACGATCTCCACGGTGGCGCCGCTGTTGGCAATGACTTCCGCCGCTTGCAACGCCGCATGGTCGCCCGCATCGTCGAAAATCAGCACATGCCGCCCCGGTTTGACGTCGCCGGAAATGATGTCCCAGGTCGACACCACCAACTCGTTGCCCTGGCTCAGCACCTCGGTGTGCGGCAGGCCGCCGGTGGCGACTATCACCACATCCGGCTCGTGGGCCAGCACCGTGTCGGCCTCGGCCCAGGTGTTGAACTGGAACTTGACCCCCAGCCGCTCGCACTGGGCCATGCGCCAATCGATGATACCGATCATCTCCCGGCGCCGTTCGCTGAGGGCGGTCAGGCGAATTTGCCCGCCCGGCTGGTCCGCCGCTTCCAGCACGGTGACGTCATGCCCGCGTTCCCCGGCCACTCGCGCCGCTTCCAGGCCGGCCGGGCCGCTGCCGATCACCAGCACCTTGCGCTTGAGGGTCGCCCGGGGAATGTCGTGGGGCATGGTGGTTTCGCGGCCGGTGGCGGCGTTGTGGATGCAATAGGCGGCGCCGCCCTGGTAGATGCGGTCCAGGCAGTAGTTCGCGCCGACGCAGGGGCGGATGTCTTCTTCACGTTTTTCGATGATCTTGCGCACGATGTGCGGGTCGGTCATGTGCGCACGGGTCATGCCGACCATGTCGACCTTGCCCGAAGCGATCGCATAGCGTGCGGTGGCCACGTCAGGAATCTTCGCCGCGTGGAAGGTCGGGAAGCCCGTGGCGGAGCGAATCTCGCCGGCAAAATCCAGGTGCGGCGAGTTGCGCATGCCCTGGATCGGGATCACGTCGGTCAGGCCGGCGTCGGTGTCGATATGGCCGCGCACCACGTTGAGGAAGTCCACCAGCCCGCTGTCCTTGAGCATGTGCGACACCTGCATGCCCTCGCTGGCGTTGAAACCGCCGGGCAAGGCTTCGTCGCCGGTGTAGCGCACGCCGAGCAGGAAGTCTTCGCCGACCCGCTGGCGAATCCCGCGCAGCACGTCGAAGGTGAAGCGCATGCGGTTTTCCAGCGAACCGCCGTAAGGGCCGTCGAGGTCGTTGGTCAGCGGCGACCAGAACTGGTCCATCAAATGCCCGTAGGCCTGCAATTCCAGGCCGTCGAGGCCGGCGGCTTTCATGCGCTCGGCGGCATCGACGTAATCCTTGATGATCCGCTCGATGTCCCAGTCTTCCATTTTTTTCGGGAACGAACGGTGCGACGCCTCGCGACGGTGCGACGGCGAGACCACTGGCAGCCAGTCGGCCTTGTCCCAGCGGGTACGGCGGCCGAGGTGGGTCAACTGGATCATCACCGCCGCGCCGTGTTCATGGCATTCGTCGGTGAGGTCCTTGAGCCAGCCGACCACTTCGTCCTGGTAGGCCAGCACGTTGTTGAACACCGGCGGGCTGTCCCGTGACACCGCGGCGGAACCGGCGGTCATGGTCAGGGCCACGCCGGCCTTGGCCCGTTCGACGTGATAGGCACGATATAACTCTTGGGGCATGCCGTTGACCGGGTAAGCCGGTTCGTGGGCGGTGGTCATGATCCGGTTTCGCAGGGTCAGGTGTTTGATTGTGTAGGGTTGCAGCAGGGGATCGGCGGACATCGGGGTGCGCTCCATCGTGGTCTTCATCAGGCTCGGCGACTTGAAATTAGGATAACTGTACACCTGTGTCAATGGTCGATGACACAGGTGTACATTTTCCTTGCCTCGGCGAAAACTCATGGATAAGATCAAGCACGCAATGCAGCGAGATCACTGTGAAAAGGGCTGAGCCGCCCGGCTATGCAAGCAGCGCAAGACTGCATCGTTCACGACCGCAAGGCCGTTCGAAAAAGACCACCTGCCTATCACCGCACAATAGGAAGAAGCCTGATGAACGCTCATTCACCGTATCGAAACACCGCCCGTGCCTGTCTGCTCGGATTCGCCCTGGCGGCCGGGGCCACCCTGGCTCAGGCCGCCGAGCCCGAGCCGGTGCGCATCGGTTGGGTCAACTGGTCGGACACCGAGATCACCGTCAAACTGGCCACTACGGCGTTGCAGGATCACCTCAAGCAGCCGGTCAAACTGGTGATGGCCGACATCGGCATCCAGTTCCAGGCCTTGGCCAACGGCAATATCGACCTGATCCCGATGGTCTGGCTGCCGAGCACTCACAAGGCGTTTTATGACAAGTACAAGGACCGCCTCGAAGACCTCGGCGTGCTCTACGAAGGGCGGATCGGCATGGCTGTGCCCACCTCGGTGCCTATCAGCGAAGTGGCCAGCGTCGAGGACCTGAACAAACCGGAAGTCCGCGCCAAGTTCGACGGCAAGATCCTCTCCTCGGAAGTGGGCAACGGCCAGTACAAGCTCACCGTGAAAGCCCTGGATGAGTACAAACTCGCCGGTTACAAGATTGTCGCCTCCTCGGAAACCGGCATGCTCAATGAGCTGGACCGCAACCTCAAACGTGACAAGTGGTCGCTGGTCAACGCCTGGAGCCCGCACTGGATGTTCTCCAAGTGGTCGCTGCGCTACCTGGACGATCCGAAGAAAATCTTCGGTGGCGCCGAACAGATCCACGCCGTGGCGCGCAAAGGCTTCAGCCAGCAATACCCGGACGTGGCGTACTTCTTCGCTCACTATTCGATTCCCCAGGCCGACCTCGAAGCGCTGATGATGCAGGCGCGCCAGACTTCGTCCGACCAGGCGGTGGCGGCGTACTACGCGGCGAACAAACCGCGTTTCGAAGCGATGTTCGACCAGGCCACCCAGCGCGTCAGCAGCACCCAGCCGTGATCGGTTTGGCGTGAAATGAACGGGCAGGGGTCGGTGCTGGAGCAGGCGTTTTGTCCGTTCAACGTTTAACATGGCGCTCTATCTACGCTTAGCGGGGCAGGGCGGCCATTGAACGAACGACGACAGTTCAGCGGGGGCATGAAAGGCAAGAACCTGCGTTATCTGAACGAGCAGCACGGCGAAATCACTCGCCCGGTGCGCGCCGGCTTCTTGCTGCTGGAGCATTTCTCGCTGCCAGCGTTCACCCAGGCGCTGGACACCATTGTCACGGCCAACCTGCTACGACCCGATTCCTTTTCTTCCTGCACCTTCGGCTTGCACGACGGCGAAGTCGTCAGCGACCTCGGCCTGGTGATTCGTCCCGACGTACAGATTGACCGGGCGTTGCTCAAAGGCCTGGACTTGCTGGTGATCTGTGGCGGTTACCGCACCGAACTCAAGGCCAACGAATCATTCATCACCTTGTTGAAAACCGCCGCTGACCTCGGTGTCAGCCTGGCTGGGTTGTGGAATGGCGCCTGGTTCCTGGGCCGCGCCGGTTTACTCGCCGGTTATCGTTGCGCCATTCACCCGGAACATCGTCCGGCCCTGGCGGAGTTTTGCAAGGCGACCCAAGTCAGTAGCGAACCCTACGTGATTGATCGAGACCGGCTCACCGCGTCCGGACCTTCCGGTGCTTTCCACATGGCGTTGGACTGGATCAAGGGGCTGCACGGCAAAGTGCTGGTGGAGGGCATCGAAGACATTTTGGCGTTCGAGGAGTCCCGTTATCGGCGCATCAAGCCGTCCGGCAACATCAATGTCAGCGCGCCGTTGCGCGAGGTGGTGAAGTTGATGGACACCAACCTCGAAGAACCGTTGGAGCTGGAACAACTGGCCGCCTACGTCGGCCGTTCCCGACGTCAGCTCGAACGCTTGTTCAAGGACCAGCTCGGTACCACGCCGCAACGCTATTACCTGGAATTGCGCATCACCGAGGCGCGGCGACTGTTGCAGCACACCGAGCTGTCACAAGTGGACGTGTTGGTGGCCTGTGGTTTTGTGTCGCCGAGTCATTTCAGCAAGTGCTACAACTCGTACTTCGGCTACCGGCCTTCCAAGGAACGGCGACTGGTCAAGTAATGCTGACTTGGCCAGTCGCCCGCTCGGTCAAATCCGCGCCAAGGCCTGCGCCAGGTCGGCGCGCAGGTCTTCCACATCCTCGACCCCCACCGACAGGCGCACCAGCGCATCGCCGATGCCCAGTTGCGCGCGGGTTTCCACGGGGATGGTGGCGTGGGTCATGATCGCCGGGTGTTCGATCAGGCTTTCGACGCCACCCAGGCTTTCGGCCAGGGCGAAGATCTGCACCGCTTCAAGGAAGCGCCGGGCACCGGCCAGGTCGCTGTTGAGGTCGATGGAAATCATGCCGCCGAAGCCGCGCATTTGCCGACGCGCCAGTTCATGTTGCGGGTGCGAAGGCAGGCCGGGGTAGTAGACCCGCGCCACTTGCGGCTGGCGTTCGAGCCATTGCGCCAGTTCCAGGGCATTGCTGCAGTGACGCTCCATGCGCAGCGCCAGGGTTTTCACCCCGCGCAACGTGAGGAACGCGTCGAACGGCCCGGAAATCGCTCCGATGGAGTTTTGCAGGAAGCCCAGGCGCTCCGCCAGTTCCGGGTTTTGCCCGACCACCGCAATACCGCCGATCACGTCGGAGTGCCCGTTCAGGTATTTGGTGGTGGAGTGCAGGACGATGTCGAAACCCAGCTCCAGCGGACGCTGAATCCACGGGCTGGCGAAGGTGTTGTCGGCCACGCAAATGATGTTGCGGTCGCGGCAGATCCGGGCGATGGCGGACAGGTCGGTGAGGCTCAGCAGCGGGTTGCTCGGGGTTTCGACCCAGACCATGCGGGTGTCCGGTTGCAACGCCGCTTCAAACGCCGAGAGGTCCGTCAGGTCGACAAAGCTGAAGCGATGCCCGGCACTGCGTTTGCGCACCTTGTCGAACAGGCGGAAGGTGCCGCCGTACAGGTCGTTGCCGGAGACGATGTGCGAACCGGCGTCGAGCAATTCAAGCACCGTGGAAATCGCCGCCAGCCCGGAGGCGAAGGCGAAGGCCTGGGTGCCGCTTTCGAGGTCGGCGACGCAGCGTTCCAGGGCAAAACGCGTCGGGTTGTGCGAGCGCCCGTAATCGAAGCCCTTGTGCACCCCGGGGCTCTGCTGCAAGTAGGTGGAGTTGGCGTAGATCGGCGGCATCAATGCCCCGGTGGTCGGGTCCGGCGCCTGCCCGGCGTGGATCACCCGGGTGGCAAACGCGCGGGGCGCGCCGGTTTCATCGTGCTGACTCATGCAAGGGATCTCCGTAAGTGATTGAGAATGTCGACGCGGGTAATCAAGCCATGGAAGCCGGAGGCATCGGCAATGATCGCCACCAGCCCACGGTCGAGTTCAGCCTGCAAAGTGGCGAGACTGGCGTCAGGCGGCAGGGTTTGCAGTTTGTCGGTCATGGCGGTGGCCACGGTCCGGCGGAATTGCCCGGCGTCCTGGTGCACGTCGAGCAGGATGTCGGATTCGTCGATGACCCCGACCAGTTGCTGGCCGTCCACCAGCACCGGCAGTTGCGAGACGTCCGCCAGGCGCATGCGCTGGAACGCCGTGAGCAGGGTGTCGTCGGGGCTGACGCTGATCACCCGGCCGTCCTCGAAACGCCGTGAAATCAGGTCGCGCAGGTCGCCGTAGTGCTTGCGCTGCAACAGGCCCTGATCGTTCATCCACTGGTCGTTGTAGACCTTCGACAGGTAGCGGGTGCCGGTGTCGCAGACGAAAGTGACCACGCGTTTCGGCTCGGTCTGTTCGCGGCAGTAGCGCAACGCCGCCGCCAGCAGGGTGCCGGTGGACGAGCCACCGAGAATGCCCTCGGCCCGCAGCAACTGGCGGGCGTGGTCGAAGCTTTCTTCATCGCTGATCGAGTACGCCTTGCCCACGCTGGACAGGTCGGCAATCGACGGGATGAAGTCCTCGCCAATGCCTTCCACCGCCCACGAACCGGGGGTGCCGAGGGTGCCACTGCGGCTGTATTCGGCCATGACCGAACCGACCGGGTCCGCGAGGACCATTTCCAGGTCAGGCTGCACGCGCTTGAAGAACCGCGTCAGCCCGGTGAGGGTGCCCGCCGAACCGACGCCAACCACAATCGCATCGACGTCATGCTGGGTCTGCGCCCAGATTTCCGGCGCGGTGCTGCTTTCGTGGGCCAGCGGATTGGCCGGGTTGTTGAACTGGTCGGCGAAGAACGCGTCGGGAATGTCCTTCGCCAGCCGCGCCGCGACGTCCTGGTAATACTCGGGATGGCCCTTGCCGACATCGGAGCGGGTGATGTGCACTTCGGCGCCCATGGCCTTCAGGTGCAAGACCTTCTCGGTGGACATTTTGTCCGGCACCACCAGCACCACCCGGTAACCCTTGGCGCGGCCTACCAGGGCCAGGCCCAGGCCGGTGTTGCCGGCGGTGGCTTCGACGATGGTGCCGCCGGGGCGCAAGCGGCCGTCCCGTTCGGCGGCGTCGATCATCGCCAGGCCGATGCGGTCCTTGATCGAGCCGCCGGGGTTTTGAGATTCGAGTTTGAGGAACAGCGTGCACGGGCCGGTATCGAAACGGCTGACGCGCACCAATGGGGTATTGCCGATCAATTCAAGCACGGCAGGACGGGAGTTTTCAGGCATGTCGTCACCTCGCTGCAGGCACAGCTCGTGAATGGACAGGGCCCTGCGTCCATCGCAGGGCTCAATGCCTTGGACCATAGGCCCGGAACGGGCGGGCCGCAAGCGACAGATGAGGGGCATTTTGTTCAATACAGTTCTTACACGGCTACGTAGGGTGAGGGCCTGTTCAATTGAAGCGAAGAGGTTTGCGATGAGTCTGATGATGTCGATGGCGGCGTTTGCCCTGGCCGCGTCCATTACCCCAGGGCCGGTGAATATCGTGGCCTTGAGCGCCGGCGCGCAGTACGGTTTGCGCGCCAGTTTGCGGCACGTTTTGGGGGCGACCCTGGGCTTTGTCCTGTTGTTGGTGTTGATGGGCTTGGGCCTGCATGAATTGCTGCTGCGCTGGCCGTCGCTGACCCGCTTCGTGCAGTGGGCCGGGGTCGGATTCCTGTTGTACATGGCCTGGAAACTGGCGCTGGACGACGGCCAGTTGGGCGGCGGGAAAACCCCTCGGGCGCCGTCGATGTTCTACGGCGCCTTGATGCAATGGCTCAACCCCAAGGCCTGGCTGGCCTGCGTCGCGGGGATGGGCGCGTTCGTCGCCGACGGCGAGGCGCGGCTGGTCTGGCAGTTCGCCGCAATCTACCTGGTGATCTGTTACCTGTCGGTGGCCTGCTGGGCCTACGCCGGGACTTTCTTGCGCGGCTATTTGAGCAACGCGCGGGGCATGCGCTTGTTCAACCGACTGATGGCCCTGCTGTTGGCGGTCAGCGCCGGCTACCTGTTGCTCGAATAACGCCTCAGCCCCGGTACTGTCCTGGCGTCGCCGCCAAGTGCTGTTTGAACGCCCGCTGGAAATGCGCCTGGTCCGCGAATCCCGCCTCCAGCGCCACATCGGCAATCAACTGGCCACGGCGCAGGCGTTCGCGGGCGAACTGGATGCGCTGGTTGACCAGGAACGCGTGGGGCGTCATGCCGTAATGCTGTTTGAAGGCGCGGATCAGGTACGACGGCGACAGTTGCGCCGCCTGGCAAATGTCTTCGAGTTTCAGACTCTCAGTGCAGTGCTCGCGGATGTAGTCCGCCGCCCGCTCGAGTTTATCGTTGGCCTCGCGCAGCGGCCGTTCGGCGGGGTTGAAGCGCAGTTGCAGGTCGGTGAAAAAGTCCACCACGCTGCTGTGTTTGAGCAAGGTGTCCGCGTCGGGGTCGAGCAATACCTGATACAGCGTTTTCAAACCGGCGAACACCTCCGGATCGCGGCAATGGGTGAGGGCGAAAGGGCGGAATTCCAGCTCCGGACTGAAACCGAGTTGATGCTGCAAGTCGCTCAGCCAAGGGGTATCGACGTAGAACATCAGGTACGACCAGGGCTGGTCGTTGATCGGGTTGCAGGCGTGTACGTCACCCGGATTCATCAACACCACGGTGCCGGTGCTGACTTCCCAGTGCGACCGCTCATGCACATAAGTGCTGCGCCCGGCGGTGATCGCACCGATGGAAAAGTGCGTGTGCGAATGCCGGGCGTAACACACCTCGCGGCCATCGGCGATGGAGCGCGCTTCAATAAAGGGCAGGGCGTCGTCGCGCCAGAAGCGCGGGGCGTTATCGGCAAGTTTCATGCAGGCAAATCCTCCGTCGGCGAGTGTATTAGTGTTCGCCGGCAAAGGCCCGTTGTAACGCGGCGAGGTCGAGTTTTTTCATCTGCATCATCGCGTCCATGGCCCGTTGCGATTTTTTGGTGTCCGGGTCGGCGATCATCTCGAACAACTGCACCGGGACGATCTGCCACGACAGGTCGAACTTGTCTTTGACCCAGCCACATTGCTCGGCTTGGGGCACCGCCGATAAGGCGTTCCAGAAGTAATCGATTTCGTCCTGGGTCTCGCAGTTGATCTGGAAGGAAATGGCCTCGCTGAACTTGAAGATCGGCCCACCGTTGAGGCCGGTGACAGGGTTGCCGTCCAGCTCGAAACTGACGGTCATCACCGAGCCTTCCGGGCGCCCGTGAAACTCGAATCCGGCGTGGCCGTAATAGGTGGTGCGGGTGATCCGCGAGTTGTCGAACACCGAGCAATAGAACTGCGCGGCGTCCTCGGCTTGATCGTCGAACCACAGGCAGGGAGAGATTCTTTGCAAACGAGCCATGGCGCTGTCCTCTACGGGTTATCACGCTGATGTTTCAGCGTAGTCAGCCTGTAGTCGTGCGGCATGGCCGTAGATCGACAAAGTCCGTTAAAACATCGCCGCCGGTCCCTCGGCAGCGATGGGAGGCGGGGTTCAGAAGTCCCAGCGCGTGGCCAATTGCAGCGCCCGGGGTTCGCCGTAGAACCCGGTGCCGAAGTTACCCAGGCCGGTGTAGTACTTCTGATTGAACAGGTTCTTCACGTTGAGCGTGGTGCTCAAGTGATCGTTGAAGCGGTAGCGCGCCATCACGTCCACCAGGTAGTAGCTGTCCTGGGTGATGCGCGAGTATTGGCCGAAGTTCTCAGTGTCGTTGGGGTTGGGCTGGAACACGTTGCCGAAGAACTCGCTCTGCCAGTTCACGCCACCACCGACGGTGAGGTTTTCCAAAGCACCGGGCAGGCGATAGGTGCTGAACAGGCGCACCACTTGCTGCGGCGCGGTGGTTTGCAGCACCGAGCCGTAGACGTAATCGCCCTGGGCGTCGCGGGTGTGGTTGTAGGTGTAGCCGGCGGACAGGTTCCAGCCGTCCAGCACTTCACCGGCCAGTTCGAACTCGAAGCCCTTGGTGGTCGCGCCCTTGACCGGTTTGTAGATCGACTCGGTGTCGAAGCCGCTGACGTACTGCGCGACGTTGTCCTGTTCGATGCGGAACACCGCGAAACTGGCGTTGAGGCGGCCATCGAAGTACGCAGCCTTGATCCCCGCTTCATAGCTGTCGCCTTCCACTGGGTCGAGCAACTTGCGGTCGGCGTCCTTGCTCAGTTGCGGCTGATAAATCTGGGTGTAGCTGGTGTACACCGAGTAAGTGTCGTTGAGGTCATAGATCACCCCGGCATAGGGCGTGACCACGCCGGTCTGGTGGTAGCCGTCGCGCACGTCGGGGGTGCTTGGATCGTCGTAGTCGAGGTGATCGCTGGCCTTGAAGTCGCTGACCCGGGTGCCGAGGATCACCGAAAGGTCATCGGTGGGCTTCAAGCGCGTGGCCAGGTAGGCGCCGGTCTGGCGCTGGACGATGTCGTCGGTGCCGATGCGCGGGATGTCCGGCTTGGGGAACTCGCCGTCCCAGTCAAAGATGCTGCCGTCCAGCGCCGGGTACACCGAGCCATGCACCGGAATGTCCTGGCGTGCATTCATCGCCATGAACCCGGCGATCAACTCATGCTCGCGGCCAAACAGGCTGAAGGGGCCCTTGAGGTTGATGTCGAGGTTGTCCTGGACCTGATCGCCCTTGAATTTGCCCATGTACATGAACATGCCGTTACCGGTCACCGGGTCCGGGTTGCCGCCGCTGGCGGAGCCGAGCAGGGTGTCGTGCTCGCGGTGTTTGCGGTCATAACTGACTTTCAGCGCCCAGTCGTTGGCCAGTTTCTGTTCCACCGAGGCGAACAGCGTCTGGTTGGTGAAGTCGCGGCGACTCCAGTCGGTGGCCGGGTTGAACGAGCGGGAAAAATGCGTGCGCGAACCGTCGCTGGAATACATCGGGAAACCGGTCCAACTGGCGCCTCGGGAGCGGGTGTTTTGTTGGTCGATGCCGAAGGTCAGCAGGGTGTCGGGGGTCAGGTCGGCTTCGAGGATGCCGTAGGCGATGTCCTTGGTGTTCTGGTAGTGATCGATGTAGGCGCTGCGGTCCTGATAGGCGCCGACAAAACGCCCGCGAACGTTGCCGCTGTCGGTCAATGGCCCGGAAATATCGCCTTCGCCCCGGTAGTTGTCCCAGGAACCAACGGTGCCGGTCACGGAAGCCTTGAAGTCCTTGGTCGGGCGCTTGCGGATCAGGTTGACCGTGGCCGACGGGTCGCCGGAACCGGTCATCAGCCCGGTGGCGCCCTTGATGATTTCCACTCGGTCGTAGGTCGCCATGTCGGTGCTGGTGGTGCCGTAGTCATAGACGCCGTCGTAGGTGGCGTTGACCCCGTCGTACTGGAAGTTGGTGATCGGCAGGCCACGGCTGGAGAACTCCCAGCGCTCACTGTCGTAGTTCTGCACGCTGATCCCCGGGGCGCGGCGCAGGGTATCGGCGATGCTGTTGGAGCCTTGGTCGTCCATTTGCTGGCGGGTGATGACCGTGACCGATTGCGGGGTTTCCCGCAGGGACAGCGGCAGGCCGGTGGCCGAGGACGTCGAGCCGGTGGTGTAGGAATGGGTATCTTCGGTGACCGCGCCTAGGGTCTGGCCAGAAATGTTGGTTGCCCCCAACTCCAAGGCAGCGCCGCCACCCGGTGCGGCTTGCAGCACGTAACCGCCGCTGGCCAACGGCTGCGCTTGCAGGCCACTGCCTTGAAGCAGGCGTTGCAAGGCCGATTGCACGCTGTAGTCACCGCTCAGGCCGGGGCTGGTCTTGCCTTGCGCCAAGTCATTGTGCCCGGCGAGGAAGATCCCGGCCTGTTCGGCGAAGCTGTTCAGCACGCCGACTAATGGGCCCGCGGCGATGCTGAAGTGGCGAGTCTGTTGCCCGGTCTGCTGGTCGGCGGGGGTGGCCGGGGTCTGGGCGAACGCCGGGGCGATGCTCGACAGCGCCACGGGCAAGGCCAGCGCCAGCGGGCGCAAGGCAAAACGGGTACGGGCAGAGAGGTAGCGCGACATGGAGTTCCCTGGAATCAAATCGATCGGCAATGGAGTGCTTCTGAGGGTTAACCGAACGAACAACGGAAAAGGGAACCTGAGGTTTGAAAAAACCTGAAATCAGCCCCGCGGACCGATGCTGACCCACCATGGCAGGCGTTGATGCACCTGCACCGGCAGCGCGGCTTCCAGCAGGCGCAGAGCCTGGTCGGTGTCGTGCAGCGGGAACGAACCCATCACCGGCAGGCCGGCGATCGCTGGGTCGCAGGCGAGGTGGCCGGCGCGGTAGTGGCTGAGTTCTTCGACCAACTGCCCAAGTGGCAGGTTGTCCGCCAGCAGCACGCCACGGCGCCAGGCTTCCCGCCCTGGGTTGGCCGGGGTGAGCGACGCGAAACCCTTGTCATCGACGACCAACTGGCGACCGCTGTCGACCACCTGCACCTGGCCTTGGGGCGTGCGCACTTCCACGGCGCCGCCGTAGACGTTGAGCAGCGTGCGAGCGCTTTCCTGGCGCACGCTGAAACGGGTACCGAGTGCCCGCAAGCGACCTTGGGCGGTGTCCACCAGGAACGGTCGCAGCGAATCCTTCGCGGTGTCGATCAACACTTCGCCGGCGCGCAGTTGCAGCAGGCGTTGCGCGCCGTCGAAGCGCACGTCCAGCGCGCTCAAGGCGTTAAGCCAGATCCGGCTGCCATCGCTGAGCAGGGTTTCGCGGGTTTCACCGGTGCCGGTGGACAGGTCGGCGCTCCAGCGCGCCAGGGAGTCCGGCAACGCAGTCCCGCGCCAAGTGCCCCAGCCCAACAGGCTGGCGGCGCCGACCACCAACAGACCCTTGAGGCCCTGGCGTCGGCTGATCGGCGTCCGGGCGGTGCTGCGCAGGGCATGGCTGGCGGCTTGCGGATGATGGTCGCTGTGCAACGTCGCGAAGCGCTGGCCGACCCGCTCGACGTAGCGCCAGGCTTCCTGATGTTCGCCGCTCTGTGCCAGCCAGGCTTGCCAGCGCAGGCGTTCCGGTTCGCCGACGTCCTGATCGTGCAATTGCACATACCACTGGGCCGCTTGTTCGAGGCTGGCGTGGCTGAGGCTGTTCATCGAGGGCGGCATGTTTATTCCACCAGCAAGCCGTCGAGTTCGGCCTCCAGCAGCGCGCAATGCATCAGGGCTTGGGCCAGGTATTTCTTGATCATCCGCTCGCTGACGCCGATCTGTTCGGCGATGGCTTTGTAGGGCATGCCGTGCAGTTGCGCGAGCAGAAAGGCATCGCGCACTTTCTGTGGCAGGCGCTGCAGCATGGCGTCCACTTCGTGCAGGGTTTCGACGATGATCGCCCGTTGTTCCGGCGACGGCTGCAGCGCTTGGGGACGAGCGGCGAGGGTTTCCAGCCAGGCCTGTTCCAGTTGCCGACGGCGCCAGTGGTCGATGCACAAACCGCGGGCGATGGTCGCCAGGTAAGAGCGCTCGCCGACTTCGCCATCGAACGCCTGCGGACGCTTGAGCACGCGCATGAAGGTGTCATGGGCCAGGTCGGCGGCATCGAACGCATTGCTCAAACGGCGCTGCAATAGCTGTTGCAGCCAGCGGTGATGGCTGACGTAGAGCGTCTGAACCAGTGAAGAATCGACAACCGTCATCGCGAAGACACGTCCATCGGCGTTGCGCCTTGTGTGCAAATAAGAATGGGTCGCGATTAAAGCAAAAGCCCCGAAGCCGTGCAAATGATATTGGTTTGCTTTTAGGCGGGGTGATCACCGTCAATCATCAAATGCAGTCCTTATGACTCATTTAATGGTCTGTATGACTCAGGTGCATCATTGTCATATTGACTTGACCAGGATCAACGTATTGATTTTGCTGAATTAAATACTTGGCACGAGGATTGATAAAGAAACAGTACAAACCCACCGCTTCAGGAGTACGAAAAAATGTTCAATTTCTTCAACAATCCTCAGAACGTTCTGCGCCTTTCTAGCAAAGTGCTGGAAGTCGGTCTCGCCATGCTGCTGTTCGGCATCTACGGCGCTTACTTTTACCAAGGTCACTTGGCTCTGCCGGTCCTGGTGTTGATGCACGCCATGACCATCGTCGGTCCAACCCTGCTGAAAATCGGCTACGTGATGCGCCTGCTGTCGCAACACCGCTTGAGCAAAAAAACTGTCGCCGTGGTGGCTTGAAATGCGCTCGATTGCCGGCGCGCCGTTGTGGAGCCGGGGCTTCCGGCCATTTTTCCTGGCCGGAGCCGGATTCGCCGCCGTGGCGGTGGCGATCTGGGCATTGTGGTTATACGGCCGTATGCCCGCCGCGCAACCGCTGGGCGGCATGCTCGCCTGGCATCGCCATGAAATGCCTTTTGGTTTTGCCAGCGCGATTGTCGCCGGCTTCCTGCTGACCGCCGTGCCGAACTGGACCGGTCGCCCGGCGTTGCGGGGCTGGCCGTTGATCACCTTGTTCGCGGTGTGGCTGCTGGCACGCCTGGCCTGGCTGCTGCCGATTCCAGGGTGGGCGCTGGTGACGCTGCAATTGCCATTTCTGCCGTTGCTGGCGCTGTATTTGGGTCGCGATCTGCTGGCCGCCGGCAAACGGGAAAACTACCCGATTCTGCTGATGGTCGCGCTGATGACGGCCTGCCAAGTGTTAACCCTGACCGGCATGCTCGCCGATGACGTCGGCCTGCAACGCCGTGGTGTATTGGCGGTGTTGTGGCTGATTGCGGCACTGATGAGCGTGATTGGCGGTCGGGTGATTCCCTTCTTCATTCAACGTGGCCTGAATCGTCCGGCGGCGGTCAACCATCATCCGCGACAAACCCAGGTGCTGATGGTGGCCTCGATGCTGGTGGCGTTGATCGTCGCCGCTGGCGGCAATGATCAGCCCCGTATCGGGTTGGGGGCGTTGTATGTGCTGATCAGCGCGCTGCACGCGGTACGCCTGTGGCGTTGGCACGACAAAGGGTTGTGGCGGGTGCCGCTGCTGTGGTCGCTGTACCTGGCCTACGCCTGGATGTTGGTGGCGACCCTCGGCATGGCGCTGTGGCACCTCGGCTGGATGCCGCAACAAAGCCTGGCCACCCACGCCCTGGCGGTGGGCGGCGTCGGTGGCTTGATCCTGGCGATGATTGCGCGGGTCAGTCTTGGTCACACCGGGCGCCCGCTGAAACCGTCGAACAGCGCGGTGTGGGCGTTTACCCTGATCGGCCTGGCGGCGCTGAACCGGGTGCTGCTGGTGCCATTCTCCGCGCTGGGCCTGGGTGTGTCGGCAACCCTGTGGTGCCTGGCGTTTGCCCTGTTTATCGGGCGTTACGCCGGGTGGCTGGTCAAGCCGCGCCATTGAACCTCAACTGCGCCGCAAACCGCCCTGGCTGGCGATCCAGCGGGTGGTCAGGTCAATGAAGGCGCGCAGTTTCGGTTGCGTCTGGTTGCGGCTGGGGAAGTACAAGTAAAAGCCGGACATCAGCGGGATGAACGGCTGCAACACTCGCACCAGGCGTCCGCTGGTCAAATCCTCGGCGATTTCCAGGTCACAGGCGTACGCCAGGCCCTGGCCATTGCGCGCCGCCGAGAGTAAAAAACCGCGATCGTTGACGATCAGGCTGGCGTCGATGCCAACGGTGAAATCCCGGCCTTCACGACGAAACTCCCAGCGATGCGGGCTACCGGCCGTGGGGAAACGAAAGCCCAGGCATTGATGGCCGGTCAGGTCTTCCGGTCGCTCGGGCTCGCCGGCGCTGGCGAAGTAGTCCGGCGAGCCCACCACCGACCATTGCAGATCCGCCGTCAGGCGCACAGCAATCATGTCTTTCTCGATCGACTCCCCCAAACGAATCCCGGCATCAAAGCCTTCGGCGGTCAGGTCGACGGCGGTGTCGTCCAGGGAAATGTCGAGCTTCACTTGGGGATACGCCTGACGAAACAACGGCACCAGCGGTTCCAGCAGCAGGGCACCGGACAACCGTGGCGCGGTCAGGCGCAAGGTGCCGATGGGTTGATCGCGAAAACCACTGAGTTCCAGCAGCGCGTCGTCAATTTCCGTGGCCGCCGGGCGTAACCGAGCAAACAGACTGGCGCCAGCCTCGGTCAGGGCGACCCGACGCGTTGTGCGCTGGAACAGCAGCACGCCGGTACGGCGTTCGAGCAACTTAATGGCATGGCTGACCGCGGTCGGGGTCACCGCCAAGCGTGTGGCGGCGAGGGTGAAGCTCTTGTGTTCGGCCACCGCGAGGAATTCGGTGAGGCCGTTGAAGGGATCGTCATTCATCGCGGCACCATTATGAAGTTCAGTTTCATAGTGCTTGTATCACGAGGGCGTTTTTCAAGGCAATCATCGAGCGTACCTTTAACCCATCGCTTCAGCCCAACCCCACCTTCACACTCACTAGGTAAACTGCCATGACCACTGAAAACAGCTTTAAACGCGTTTGGATGATCACCGGTGCTTCCCGTGGTATCGGTGCCAAGATTGCTGCGGCCGCACTGGCCAACGGTGACGCCGTCGTCGCTACCGCCCGTGACGCCAGCACCGTGACTCAACGCTTCGGCCACCAACCGGGCCTGCTCGCCGTCGCCCTCGACGTGAACAATGAAGCCCAGGGCAAAGCCGTGGCCCAGGCCGCCATCGACCATTTTGGCCGCATCGACGTGTTGGTCAATAACGCCGGCTACGGCCTGCTCGGCGCGGTGGAAGAAGCCAGTGCTGATGAAGTGCGGCGCTTGTACGAAACGAACGTGTTCGGCCTGCTCAACATCACCCGCGCCGTGCTGCCATTCATGCGTGCCGCTCGCAGCGGCCATGTGATCAACCTGTCGTCCGTCGGCGGCTACTCTTCGGGGCCGGGCTTCGGCGTCTACTGCTCGACCAAGTTCGCCGTCGAAGGCTTGAGTGAAGCGCTGCATGCCGAACTGGCACCGGTGGGCGTCAAGGTGACCATCGTTGAGCCGGGCTACTTCCGCACCGAATTCCTTGAAGGCAACTCGCTGGTGGAATCGCCTTCGACCATCGCCGACTACGACAGCACCGCCGGCGAAGTGCGCAAGATCGCCAAGGCCGTGACCCTCAACCAGCCAGGCGATCCGGACAAACTGGCGGCGGCGATGATCACCCTGGTCGAAGCCGAAAAGGCGCCCCTGCGCTTGCCACTGGGCAGCGACTGCGTCGCCGCGATCGAAGCCAAAAACGCCTTCGTCGCCGAAGAATTGCAAACCTGGCGTGAAGTGTCGGTCTCGACCGACTTCTAAACCCCACGCCACCAACCCTGCGGGAGCGAGCCTGCTCGCGATAGCGGTGGATCAGTCAACAGATCAGTCGACTGGCACCCCCTCATCGCGAGCAGGCTCGCTCCTACACTTTTTTGCGCTGTTAGCCAGATCTGTAATCAACACAAAACCCTGTGGGAGCGAGCCTGCTCGCGATAGCGGTGGATCAGTCAACAGATCAGTCGACTGGCACCCCCTCATCGCGAGCAGGCTCGCTCCTACACTTTTTTGCGCTGTTAGCCAGATCTGTGATCAACACAAAACCCTGTGGGAGTGAGCCTGCTCGCGATAGCGGTGAATCAGTCAACAGATCAGTCGACTGGCCCCGCCTCATCGCGAGCAGGCTCGCTCCTACATTTTTTTGCGGTGTTGTCCAGATCTGTAATCAACACAAAACCCTGTGGGAGTGAGCCTGCTCGCGATAGCGGTGGATCAGTCAACAGATCAGTCGACTGGCAGCCCTCATCGCGAGCAGGCTCGCTCCTACATTTTTTTGCGGTGTTGTCCAGATCTGTAATCAACACAAAACCCTGTGGGAGTGAGCCTGCTCGCGATAGCGGTGGATCAGTCAACAGATCAGTCGACTGGCAGCCCTCATCGCGAGCAGGCTCGCTCCCACACTTTTTTGCGCTGTTAGCCAGATCTGTAATCAACACAAAACCCTGTGGGAGTGAGCCTGCTCGCGATAGCGGTGGATCAGTCAACAGATCAGTCGACTGGCCCCCCCTCATCGCGAGCAGGCTCGCTCCCACACTTTTTTGCGGTGTTGTCCAGATCTGTAATCAACACAAATCCCCTGTGGGAGTGAGCCTGCTCGCGATAGCGGTGGATCAGTCAACAGATCAGTCGACTGGCCCCCCTCATCGCGAGCAGGCTCGCTCCTACACTTTTTTGCGGTGTTGTCCAGATCTGTAATCAACACAAATCCCCTGTGGGAGTGAGCCTGCTCGCGATAGCGGTGGATCAGTCAACAGATCAGTCGACTGGCACCCCCCTCATCGCGAGCAGGCTGAACTGGCCTAATGATCCCGGACACCTCTTAAGGGCGATATGATTCGCCCAATCAGGAGGTTCCATGCAAGAGCGAAAGACCTATACCCGCGAGTTCAAGCAACGTGCT